>ERZ809074.336-NODE-336-length-76834-cov-7.638326_pt1 | contig 76834 bp, 50 predicted proteins | sample MGYA00520795_ERZ809074 | MGnify/ENA primary metagenome ERZ809074 (study PRJEB31570, sample SAMEA3212989) | Homo sapiens | biome: human-gut; feature: human gut; material: fecal | place: Sweden | collected 2011 ...
GTTGCTCAGGTACTTATAAAATAAGTTAAACTAAAATGCTGCGGAATTTAGGATTTATTAAACATTGCCCAATAGTGCGCCGAAAATGCTCCGAACGGACATTTTTCTTACAAGATACGCCCGGTTAGGCGGAAATATATAATTTTGCAAACCAAAACACAACTTTTCAAACAATATGAAACAGAAAGAATCTATTTTCCGCACAACAACCAGAACACGCCTGCAGCGGTTGGCCCTTTGGGCAATGCTGTGCCTTTTCGGAAGCGTGACGGCGCACGCAGAAGACTTCAACGTGCTCGTTATCCAGTTTGCCGACGGCACGGCGCAAAGCTACGTGCTCGAAACGCGCCCGAAGGTGACGTTCGATGCCGAGAAACTTTATGTGAAGTCGACAAACGTAGACGATGCCTACGAGTATCGAAGCGTCAAGAAATTTGTGTTTGAAACGCATGATATTTCCGGCATCCAGACCATTCGAGAGAACGAATGCCGATTGGCATTCCTCGGCGGCAAAGCCACAGTGGGCGGACTGGCCACCGGCAGCACGGCAACCCTCTGTGATACAGCTGGGCGCAACGTCCTGAAAGCCAAAGCCGATGCCGCTGGCTCCGTGATCTTCAACCTGCAAGGCCTGCCCGCCGGCGCTTACATCATCGCCCTCTCAAACGGCAAATCGTTCAAAATCCTCAAACACTAATTCTAAAAACCGTTCATCATGAAATATTTTACGTCAAGATTTTTAGTTCTTGCCGCCGCCGCGCTCTTTGCCTGCGGCCAGATGGCGGCGCAGTCGTTCACCATTCATAAGAAAAGCGGCGAAACCGTAGAATACAACATCAGCGAGGTAGACAGCCTCGTGTTCCACGAAACAGCAACGCCCGAACAACCCGCAGCACCGCGCATCGGCGACTTCTATTACGCCGACGGCACCTGGAGCACCGCGCTCAAAGCCGAAGGCACGCCGATAGGCATCGTGTTCTACGTGGGCGAAGCCACCGACTTCGGCGACCACGCCACTTACTACAAGCAAAAGGACGGCAACGCGCCGCTCGGCGAGTTCCACGGTTATGTGGTGGCACTCAACGACGCGACGTATTTCGACGGTGAGCAGCACACCGTTTGGTGGAGCGCATATAATTCCAACGATGAGGGCATGGGATGCTCCACTACCACCACCGACTTCCTCGGATACACCAACTCGCGTTCCATTGTAGCCAATGCCGCAGCAAAGAAAGGCGGCCTCACGGGCGAGGATGACAATTACCCCGCAGCTTATTACGCCATCGTGGCATACGAAACGGCCTGTCCCGCTCCCGCACAGAGCAGCGGCTGGTTCCTGCCCTCGGCATACCAGTTCAAGTATATTTACGACCGCGCCTATTTCGACGAAGACAACTCTGGCCGCGCCTGCCTTGAAAACTCCTTTGCCGCCCTCGGCGAAAGCCTCGCAACGCCGCTTTATAACGACGACGCAGAATATTGGACAAGCACGGAGAAGGTAGACTCCTACGGACTTTCCACGTGGGCTTACTATTTCAATTTCGACAAACGCGCCTTCAAAGCCGGCTTCATTGCCGACTATCGTAAGAACAGCGGCATGCGCGTGCGCTCGATGCTTGCATTTTAAGGTTGAGATTTAACAAAAAATCACATGAAATTTTTAGGAAAATACATCTTAGGCATTGCGCTCGCCCTGCTGCTCGGCACGCAGGCCATGACGGCGCAAACCATGCGCCTGCACATGAAGAGCGGCGAGACGTTGGAGTATAATTGCGCCGACGTGGACAGCCTCACCTTTATCCCCGCCGAGAAGCCCTCGCCCAAGTTCCAGCTCGCGGTGAGCGACATCGGCATCGCCTCCGCAACGCTCAGCGTCACGCCAGACGACAATGCGGTGCGCTACTATTACGACGTTTGCACGCGCGAGCAATACGATGCGCTTTCTGGCGGCGTGGAAGAAATCGTTACCTCCTATATCGAATATCTCAAGGGGCGCTATCCTACCCTCACGATGGAGCAAATCCTCGGCAACACTCTTTCGCAGGGTGCTGACAGCGACCAACTCACGGGCCTGCCCGCAGGAACGGAGTTCGTATTCTATGCTATTGCGGTGGACGATGAAGGAAAATGCTACGGCAAAGCCGCTACCACAACTTTCTCCACCCTGCCTGGCGGTGACCCTGCCGACTGCACCTTTACTGTGGGCTATGAGAACCTCACGTCCGACGCTCTGACGGTGCTGGTAACGCCCTCCGACCCCTCCGTGCGCTATTGGATGGGCATCGTGGCCGTGGCAAACTTCTCGGGCGACTATGCACTGACGGCACAGGTGCAGCAAGAAGTGGCGGACTATGCTACCTCTACGGGTATGAACATGGCAGAGCTCGTGCAGAAGGTAACCTTTGCAGGCGACATCGCGCTTGAAGAGTCGGGACTGACGCCCGAGACACCATATTATATATATGTATACGCCATGAACCCCGACGGCTCTGCCGCCGGAGCCGTGACCAAAAAGCGCTTCGTCACGCAGACCGAACTGCCCTCCGATGCCGCCGTCAGCCTCAGTTATCGCTATTTCGACGGCGATGCGCTCTATGAAGCAGATCCCGAAACCTATGCCGGCTATCAAGGCAAGGTTTTGGTACAGACGCGGCTCACGCCCAACGAAACGGCAACCTCCTGGGCGATAGCACTGGCAAAGGGCGACCTCACCGACGAAACGCTCTATCCCGACGAGGAAACCAAAAGGGCCGTGCTGCAAGCCGGCAGCATAAACGTGGAAAGCAAAACGTTCAAAGCCGATTGGACCACCTGCACCTTCCTCTATTTTGCAGCCGATGCCGACGGCATTGACGGCGTGCTGAAACGCCTGCTCGTAACCTTCGACAAAGCCAACGCCCGTCCCGTTTCGGAAATCGGCATCGAAGCCCTGCCGGCACGCCTCGCCGCCCCTGCTGCCACGCTCCCCGCTCCGCAGCAATCTGCTATAACCCTACGCCTCAAGCAGGCAAAGGAATTTAGCAGCAAACGCACCTACCGGCATTAAGCAGGAAACAGCCTAACATAGTGATACAAATTGTCAGAAAGACCAAGAGGAACATACCTTTTTGGTCTTTCTTCTGTTATTATTCTCCCTTTTCTCTGCTTTTTTCTCCGCCCTTTTTGCCCATTATCTTATAAGAAAAGCGCGATTTGCCCTTGTCAGAAAGGAAAAAACTTTGTAACTTTGCCGCCCGAAAGGTGCATTGTACACTTTTCTCTCCTACGAAAATAACGAAAATACAATAATAACAAATTAAAAATCAAACAAATGCCTACAATTCAGCAATTGGTAAGAAAAGGCAGAAGCGTAGCCGCCGACAAGAGCAAATCTCCGGCGCTCGACTCTTGCCCCCAGCGTCGTGGCGTCTGTGTGCGTGTTTACACCACCACGCCTAAGAAACCTAACTCGGCAATGCGTAAGGTTGCCCGTGTGCGTCTGACAAACTCTAAGGAAGTGAACTCCTACATCCCTGGCGAAGGCCACAACTTGCAGGAACACAGCATCGTGCTCGTTCGCGGCGGTCGTGTGAAAGACCTTCCGGGTGTGCGCTACCACATCGTTCGCGGTACGCTTGATACCGCCGGCGTGGCCAACCGCACACAGCGTCGCTCCAAGTACGGCGCAAAGCGTCCCAAAGCTGCTAAGAAATAAGCCGGGCGCACTCATCTTATTTAAAAAGAAAGAATTGGTTTGCTCGAGGTTGAGTAAATCTCCCGAAGGGGAATTGAAGAACTTAACAGCAGCCTAAACAAATCAAAACTAACAACAGCAATGAGAAAAGCAAAACCAAAGAAAAGACAGATCCTCCCGGATCCCGTCTTCGGCGACGTCAAGGTTTCCAAGTTTGTGAACCACCTGATGTACGACGGTAAGAAAAACATTTCTTACGAAATCTTCTACAACGCCCTCAATATCGTAGGCGAGAAGATGAAGGATCAAGAAAAGACCGCCCTCGAAATTTGGAAGGCAGCCCTCGACAAGATTACGCCGCAGGTGGAAGTAAAGAGCCGTCGTATCGGCGGTGCCACGTTCCAAGTTCCTACGGAAATCCGCCCCGACCGCAAAGAGTCCGTTTCAATGAAGAACATGATCGGTTACGCACGCAAGCGCGGCGGCAAGACCATGGCCGACAAACTCGCTGCCGAAATCATGGACGCTTACAACGAACAGGGCGGCGCCTTCAAGAGAAAAGAAGATATGCACCGTATGGCCGAGGCTAACCGTGCTTTCGCTCACTTCAGATTTTAATCCGTAGACTAAGACAATGGCAAAGCAAGACTTACACCTGACCCGTAACATCGGTATTATGGCGCACATCGACGCCGGTAAGACCACCACGTCGGAGCGTATCCTTTTCTACACGGGTAAGACGCACAAAATCGGTGAAGTGCACGACGGCGGCGCAACCATGGACTGGATGGCGCAAGAACAGGAGCGCGGTATCACCATTACTTCTGCCGCCACTACCGCCTATTGGACTTGGAACGGCAACAAGTATAAGTTCAACCTTATTGACACTCCGGGACACGTGGACTTCACCGCTGAGGTAGAACGTTCGCTCCGCGTGCTCGACGGCGCTGTTGCTACCTACTGCGCAGTGGGCGGCGTAGAGCCTCAGAGTGAAACGGTTTGGCGTCAGGCTGACAAATACAACGTACCCCGTATCGGTTACGTGAACAAGATGGACCGCTCCGGCGCCGACTTCTTCGAAGTGGTGCGTCAGATGAAGGACGTGCTCGGCGCAACGCCTTGCGTCGTGGCCGTACCTATCGGTGCAGAAGAAAAGTTCAAAGGCATCGTTGACCTCATCAAGATGAAGGCTATCCTTTGGCACGATGAGACGATGGGCGCAGAATACGACATTGAGGATATCCCCGCTGACATGCTCGCAGAATGCGAGGAATGGCGCGGCAAGATGATCGAACTCGCTGCAGAGCAGGACGAAAGCCTCATGGAGAAATATTTCGAAGATCCCGACAGCCTCACGGAAGAAGAAATCATCGCCGCTATCCGTAAGGGTACGCTCGCGCTCGACATCGTTCCTATGACCTGCGGTTCTTCGTTCAAGAACAAGGGTGTACAGACGCTGCTCGACTACGTCTGCATGTTCCTCCCCTCTCCGCTTGACACGCCCAACATCAAGGGTACGAACCCCGAGACGGGCGAAGAGGAAGACCGCAAGCCCAGCGAAGACGAGAAGACCGCCGCTTTGGCGTTTAAGATTGCTACCGACCCGTACGTAGGCCGTCTCACCTTCTTCCGCGTTTACTCGGGTAAGGTGGAAGCCGGTTCTTACGTTTACAACGTACGCTCTGGCAAGAAGGAACGCGTAAGCCGCCTCTTCCAGATGCACTCCAACCACCAGAACCCCGTTGAGGTAATCGGCGCAGGTGACATCGGCGCAGGCGTAGGTTTCAAGGACATCCGCACCGGCGACACGCTTGCCGACGAAGATGCACCCATCATTCTCGAATCTATGGACTTCCCCGAACCCGTTATCGGTATCGCCGTTGAGCCCAAGACGCAGAAAGACCTCGACAAGCTCTCCAACGGTCTTGCCAAGCTCGCCGAAGAAGACCCCACCTTCACCGTACGTACCGACGAGCAGAGCGGTCAGACCGTTATCTCGGGTATGGGTGAGTTGCACCTCGATATCATTATCGACCGTCTGAAGCGCGAGTTCAAGGTTGAATGTAACCAGGGTAAGCCTCAGGTTAACTATAAGGAAGCCATCACGAAGACTGTCAACCTCCGCGAGGTCTACAAGAAGCAGTCGGGTGGTCGCGGTAAGTTTGCCGATATCATCGTGAACGTAGGTCCCGTAGATGAAGACTTCAAGGAAGGCGGCCTGCAATTCGTGAACAAGGTAACTGGCGGTAACATTCCTAAGGAATTCATCCCCTCTGTTCAGAAGGGCTTTGAGAACGCCATGAAGAGCGGTGTGCTCGGCGGCTATCCCCTCGACAGCCTCAAGGTAGAACTCCTCGACGGTTCGTTCCACCCCGTTGACTCCGACCAGCTCTCGTTTGAAATCGCAGCCCTCCAGGCTTACAAGAACGCTTGCGCACAGGCTGGCCCCGTGCTTATGGAGCCGATTATGAAGCTCGAAGTTGTAACGCCCGAAGAAAACATGGGTGACGTGATTGGCGACTTGAACAAGCGTCGCGGTCAGGTGGAAGGCATGGAAAGCAGCCGCAGCGGTGCACGTATCGTGAAAGCAATGGTGCCCCTGGCAGAAATGTTCGGCTATGTAACCGCTCTGCGTACCATCACTTCCGGCCGTGCCACCAGCTCCATGCAGTACGACCACCACGCTCCCGTTTCCAGCAGCATCGCCAAGGCTGTGCTCGAAGAAGTTAAGGGTCGCGTAGATCTCATTAAATAAAAATAGTTTGCAAGGGGGCAGGCTAACGAATGACTCTTAGCCTGCTACCCGCAAGCCTAATATCAATAACAAACAATACAATGAGTCAAAAAATTCGCATCAAGCTGAAAAGCTACGATCACACACTCGTCGAAAAGTCGGCTGAGAAGATCGTGAAAAACGTGAAGGCTACGGGCGCTATCGTGAGCGGTCCTATCCCCCTCCCCACCCGCAAGCGCATCATCACCGTTAACCGCAGTACGTTCGTAAACAAGAAGAGCCGCGAGCAGTTTGAAATCTCAACCTACAAGCGCCTCATCGACATCTACAGCTCAACGTCTAAGACCGTTGATGCCCTGATGAAACTCGAATTGCCCTGCGGCGTAGAAGTTGAAATCAAGGTGTAGTAACAGCACCCTCCTTCTAAGGCGTTTCCTAACGCCAATAATAAGCCTCGCATAAAATTGTGGGGCTTATTTCTTTATTATTTGTACGATTTACTGGTGCAAAATGCCGCCTTTCTTATAAGAAACGTAGAAATTTGAAAGAAAATCAGTACATTTGCGTCGCATAAGCAAACATTTGCTACGATTTCAACACAAAACAAATATTTATCAACTACAACAACCAACATGAGAAACTTTACGCTTTTCGTCTTAGGCTGGCTGCTGATGCTGCCAGTCTGTGCGCAGTCGTCTAAGGACGTGCTTTGGGAAGATTTCCGCGAAGGCACGACCGATGCCGGCTGGACCGTTATCGACGGCAACAGCGACGGCAACACTTGGGGCGCGCAGGAAAACCTCAAGGGAATGGTCTACAACGGACTTGCCACAACTACGCCCGCCGAGGACTGGGTTTTCACGCCCGAGTTTACACTTAAAAACAGCAGCGACTACGTCATCGAGTACACCGTGGCGCAGCGCGGCGCATTCGGTGCCGACCAGCTCCAACTCTATCTCTCGACTACCCCAACGCTGGACAACCTCACGCAGCTCCGTGCCGAGGAAACCATCAACGTGCACGCCGGTACCGTGACGCGCAAGTGCCACTTCGTTGCGCCGATGTCGGGCACTTTCTATCTCGGTTTCAAACTCACCTCAACAGCCGGCAATGGCCTTATTTCAATTAAAGCCGTCAAGGTGACGCTCACCAACAAGCAGTGCCCGCAAATTGCCTCCGCCTTCACGGCGTCCCACAACGGCGCAACGGGCAAGGTGAAACTCAAATGGATCGCCCCCAACCGCGACACCGAGGGCGCGCTCCTTCAAGGAAAACTCACCGCAAACGTATATCAGGACGAGCAGCAACTCACAACCATCGAGGACATCACGCCGGGCGTGGAGGCTTCTTACGAAATCACGCCTGCCGCCGCAAGCGGCCAGACGCGTTTCGGCATCGCCTTCCGCAACGACACGCAAATCTCCGCCCGCGCCGACAAGACACTCAACCTCGAGGACGTGCTCGGCGACCCCGTGAAACTCAAATCTTTCTCTTTGAGCACCAAGGCAGCTTTTGCAGAATGGACCGTTATCAACAACGACAAAAAGGGTGCAGTGTGGGCATACGACTACGGCTCAGCCTACATTCCCTACGCCGCCACCGCCGACGACTGGCTCATCACGCCCGTCGCCAACGTGGAGAAAGGCAAGCGCTACATCCTGAAATACCAAATCAAGACTAGTGTAGGCTACCCTGCCAATATGGAAGTAACGGTGGGCAATGCCGCCACGGTAGCAGCGCAAACGCAGGTGGTATATACGCATACGGGCGTTGAGCAGAACGGTTGGGGCGACTACGAAACCAGCCAGTTCGTACCCAACGAGGACGGCGAAGCCTATTTCGCTTTCCACGCCACTATGGTAAAGAACCAACTGTGCGTACGCAACGTGGAACTTTATTACATTGAGGCCACGGCGGCAGGCACGGAAGAGGAAGAAATCTCCTACACCGAGCCCGCAGAGGAGGTATTGAAAGACAGCATTAACGCCGACCTCACTTTCACCACGCCCTATCACGAACGCCTCGGGGCGGAGGGCGTAAATCTCTACTGCGCAGTTACGCAGGGCTTGATTGATGAGTATACCAGCTGCCCCAACGGCATCTTCAAGATGGACCCCACCAAGCAATACCAGCCCAACCTTGCCTCGCCCGACTACGAAATGCTCTTTGCCGGCGGCGTGGTTTATTGGGACGGCAAGCTCTACACCAATGCCTACGACTATCGCAACGACATTCAGGCAGAAGTGCCCATTTGGCGCGTGATGGATGCCAAGACGCTCGTCACGATTAGCGAGCATCGCCTACCCTCTAACGCTGAATGCACCACCCGCGCCCTCGCCTACGACCCCGTCACGGAGAAAATCTTTGCCATCGGCCGCGACTACACCAACGACTGGCTCGCCGTGGTAGACCCCGCAACGGGTGCCATGCAGCGCCTCGGCACGGGACTTGACCCCAACAAGCGTTACCTCGCCATCGGCTGCGACAGCAAGGGCGTGCTCGTCTGCGTCTATTTGGTGGAAGACTACAAGACGGGCAACCAGTACAACTACATCGGCCGCATCAACAAGGAAACCGGCGAAATTGTGGAAATGGGAGAAATCCAGGCACGCAACATGATGACCGACGACATGATTGTCAACATGAAATACCGCCAGTCGCTCTTCTTCGACAATGCCACGGGCAAACTCTACTGGATGCTTTGCAGCTCGAGCATGGCACTCGGCTCTCAGTACGCACCTGTCTTTGAGCTCGACCCCGTGAGCTGCACAGCCACGCTGCGCACCTGGGCCACGAACATCATGGCCGTTTCCGGCGCATACTTCGAAGAACCTGCGATGAACGTGCCCGCCTCTCCCTCCGACTTCAATTATGAGCCAGACGGCGAAGGCCTCGTTACGGGCACTATTTCCTTCAAGATGCCCACCACGTGCTACGACGGTTCGCCGCTCGCCGGCACGCTGCACTACTCCGTGGTTGAGGAAGAAGTGATGGAACTCACCGGCACGGCTCAGCCCGGCGAAACGGTGAGCCGCCACATCGAGTCGTTTAACGGCCTGCACACCGTGACGCTCACCGCCTCCAATGCCGCCGGCACCAGCGTGGCCATCGAGCGCACCTTCCTCGTGGGCTACGACATGCCCGACGCGCCTGCCAACATCAAGCTCACCGACAATGGCGACCTCACCACCACCGTCACTTGGGACGCGCCTGAACTGGGCATCAACGGCAAGGCATACGATGCCTCTAAGGTGACGTACAACGTGGTGCGCTATCCCGACAAGGTAAAAGTCGCCACGGGTCTCACCGAGCGCAGCTTCACCGAGAGCCACGGCGCGGATTATTCCTACTACTTCTATGCCGTGTATTCCTGCTCCGACGGCCTTGAAATCAAGGGTGAACGCAGCAACACGGTAGTTGTGGGCGCACCGCTCACGCCCCCTTACGGCGGTATCTTCACCACGGCGGACGCGATGTTCAACTACTACACTATTCTCGACGAGAACCACGACGGCTACACATGGTCGCACGACAGCAGCTCCGGCGCGGCGGTTTATCCCTACAACTACCAGCTCGGCGCTGATGACTGGTTTATCTCGCCGGGCCTCAGCCTTGAAGCCAAGAAGAACTACGCGCTCACGTTCAGCACCTTCTCCTCGAACGAGAATTTCCCCGAAGCATTGAAAGTGATGTTCGGCCACGGCAAGGACCCCGAAGAGTTTGACTACGAACTGCTCGACCTTCCCGAAGTGCCAACAATAGACGAGGAGAACCGCATCGCCACCTATACCCTACCCGTCACCATTACGAATAGCGGCACATACTTCTACGGCTTCTACGCTTACTCGCCCGCTTATTCCGAATACCTCTACCTCTACGACATCAACTTCACCGAGTACACTGCCGAAGGCATCAGCAAAGCCACGGCCGAGGCCTTCGATGCCTACGCAAAGGGCGGCAAACTCTTCGTGCTCAATCCCTCCGGCAAGGCCGTAAGCGTATACAACGCCGGCGGCACGCAGTTGGTCAATACCTCTGCTACGCGCAGCGAACTGCCCGTAACGCCCGGCGTTTACGTCGTGAAGAGCGGCAGCCAATCGCTCAAGGTGCTTGTGAAATAAATGCCCGCCTGAGGGCAAACCTCTGATAAGCCACGGGGCTGTGTCTGAATTTGGACACAGCCCCGTATTTTTTATAAAAAGAGGAAGAAGAACCACCTCATAGAATAACACAACAAACAAAGCTTAACGCATCACTCTATAAATCGCGAGACAAGACGTTCCAGCCATTTCGGCGCACGCAATCTCTTTTACTTTTCCTTGGGATGCTGTCTTTCATACTCGTTTTCAAACGCTTTCAGGTGGGCGATGCGCTCATCAATCAGCCGCTGAACCTCCTCATGATTTGCCGGTTCTGGTTCTCCTGCCGTCTTGTCCATATCGTAAAAAAGTGAGAAGTTGTTTGACTTACGTATATATAAATAAAGGTGTGCGGTGTTTCCATGACGTGTAGGCAAATTTACGACGAAGCGCAGCTTGACAGATTTCAAAATAGGAACAAATAATTTCAATTCTGGAACTTTTCCATAATGTTCCCCGGTGAAAACAGAAGTTTTTGAGGGGAAACAGCGCAAAATGTTTCAGGATTGAAATACTATGTTCCTATATTAAAACGCCGAAAGGGCATTTGCCTCCTAAATTTGCTACATCTTTTGACATCTAGTTGTTTTAACCACTAACACCTTTACATTCATGAAAAAATTATTTCTACTACCGCTCTTCAGTCTGCTTGCCCTCTTCGGCGCAAGGGCTGAAATCGCAAACGTTGATGACACGGGCGACGGCATCGCCAACGAGGCTGTGACCATCAACGGTATCACGTACGACGTCACGCTCCACGGCGTGGGTGGAACCGAGGACGGGTCAGCCCAAATCACCGGCGTGCGTGCGGCAGACGGAAACGAGCAATCGCTCATTGGCCTTGAAGAACTCGTGCTGCCCGAAACCATCACCTACAATGAACAAACGTTCCGTGTGTACCATCTGAGCCTAAGTGGCATCGACGGCACAGACATCAAGTCGCTCGTCATTCCCCGCTACGTATCGGTAATCGATGATTTCGTACCCGCAGCCAAAAAGTTCACCTTCATGGGGTCTGTGCCAGAGTTCACAGGCAGCAACTTTATTGCCCAAATGCAAAAGTGGGGCGTTGCTGTCTTTGTGCGCGAAGGCCTGCTTGGCGCGTGGTCGGAATGGGCGTACAGCCACTACATCAACGTCCACGCCATCTACCACACCATCGACGGCATCCACTACGTGCTGCGCAATCTCGACCTCCTCGAAGACATGCCCGACCTGCCCGCCAGCGACCTCACCGCCAGTGTCACGAGCACCTTTGACTACAGCATGGGCTACGTTGGCGACATCGCCATTCCCGAGCGCGTGACTTACGGCGGCCACGAGTTCACGGTCACTGAAATCGGCGACGAGGCTTTCAACAGCCAGTTCGAAGTCACCTCCGTCACCCTGCCCGCCACCATCGAGCGCTTAGGGGGAATGGCATTCTACAAAGACATCAGCCTCTCGTCCCTCACCTGCCTCGCCACCGTGCCGCCCGCCACGTCGACCAACATGGAGAGCATCGACTACTCCATCTGCGAGTCCGTGCCCCTCTTCGTGCCTGCCGGTAGCGTGGCAGCCTACAAGGCCGCCGATATGTGGAAAGAGTTCCGCCTCATCCTGCCCATCGGCACCAAGTTGGCGCAGATTGACGGCTTTTGGTATGCGCTCTACCCTGAAGGCACAGCCATGGTCATCGCCGACCGCACAGGCATGGGCTACGAAGGCGACCTTGTAGTGCCTGCATCCGTCACTTATGAAGAGAACGACTATGCCGTGACCGCCGTGGGCGACGGCGCATTCTTCGAAATGCAGTTCGACATCACCTCCGTCAGCCTGCCCGCCAGCATCCAGAGCATCGGCCGCCACGCCTTCAGCATAATCAACACCGAAACCGAGCACACGCTCACCGTGCACGCCACCGTGCCGCCCGCAACGCTCGACACCGACGAGGACCGTTACCTCACCTTTATGGAGCAATATACAATCTACGGCAAGCTCCGCGTGCCTTACTCTGCCCTCGACACCTACCGCCAGACACTGCCGTGGAGCCTCTTCAGCAACATTGAGGCCATCCCCGAGACGATGCCGAAATATGTCAATGAGGGATACGTGCAGTACATGCTCGACACCACCACGGGCGAAGCGCAGGCGGTAGCCCTCACCGAGGACTGCCCCAGCGGTGCAGACATCACCATTGCGAGCATTGTCTACGACTGGGAGGGCGACGTTACGTCCTATCCCGTCACCGCCATCAAGGACTTCGCTTTCTCGCGCACCGCGCTCATGAAGTCCATCACCATCCCCGCCGAAGTGACGGCCATCGGTGCCAACGCCTTCCTTATTGAGGAAAATCTCGAAAGTATCCGCTGCCTCTCCGCCACACCGCACGCAGCCCTCACAGGCGTGGCCAGCCCCGTAGCGGCCGAAGGCACTTTCTCGCAGTGGTGCTTCGACAACGTGACGCTCATCGTGCCGTTTGACGCGCTCGACACCTACAAGGCCACCGCGCCGTGGAGCAGTTTCAAGAACATCAAGGGTGTGCACGAGAAACTCTACATCACGGTCGACAATATTGAATACGAACTCGACCAAGACGAGCACACCGCTGCCGTCATCGGCGGCAACCGCGACGTGGTGCCCGAAGATGCCGCCGCTAATATCCGCGAAACCGTGCAGGACGAGGCAGGAAACAGCTACACCGTCACCAGCATGTCCGACTATGCCTTTGACGGCTGGGACGGCGTGCAGACTGTCGACATTCCCGCCTCTATGCAGCGCATCGGCCTCTACGCCATTGCCGAAATGCCCGCCCTCGTGCAGATTACCTGCCACGCCGTGACCCCACCCGACGTGCTCGACTGCGTTACGGCACAGGGCTCGTTCGACCAGAACGTGCTGCAAAATGCCCAGCTCTACGTGCCAGCCGGCAGCCTCGATGCTTACAAGAACCACCACACCTGGGGACTCTTCGCCAATATCTTTGAAATCGACGAAACGAAGTACGTCACCGCAGACGGCATCGTTTACCGCCTCGACGAGGGCGACGAAGGCGCACTCATCGCCGTGGCCGACCACGTGGAAACGCCCGCCGAAGAGATGGCAGTGCTGCCCGCCGTGACCGACCCCGAAACGGACCGGGAGCACACCGTCACCATGCTCAGCGACTGGCTCTTCTCGCAGCACACGGGCATCAAGGCCATCACCATTTCCGCCACCATCGAGCAAATCGGCAACGGCGCGTTCTACGCCCTCTATGCCCTCGAAACGCTCACCAGCCTCGCACCCGAACCGCCTGCCTGCGTCATCGCTTCGGCCGAGGACGGCGTGATGGGCAGCTTCGACGAGGCGCTTTACGAAAGCGTCATGCTCCGCGTGCCCTCCGCAAGCATCGATGCCTACAAGACCACCGCTCCGTGGAGCAATTTCAAGAATATCAGCCCCATCGTGGTTGAAGTGGAAGGCGTGGACTATCAGCTCGACTCCGATGCCGGCACCGCCGCCGTAGTGGCCAATCCCGAAAACAACTATCAGGGCGAAGTGGTCATCGAGCCCACCGTGACCGATGCCGAAGGCAACGAATATCCGGTTACCAGCATCAGCGACAACGCCTTTGCCGACCAGACGGGCATCACCTCCGTGGTGCTCCCCGAAACGATTGAGGAACTCGGCAGCGGCGTGTTCGACGGCTGCACCGAACTCACCTCCATCGAATGTCAGAGCACCACGCCGCCCACCGCTATCAGCGGCAGCGCCGCCCTGCCCGCCCTCCATAAGGCCAGCCGCGCCCAGATGGGCGGCACCTTCTCGCAGTGGTGCTACGACAACGTGACGCTCATCGTGCCCGACGCCGGTTATGATGCCTACAAGTCGACCGCTCCTTGGAGCAACTTCGCAAACATCGTGAAGAAGACCTCCACGGGCATCTCCGCCGCTCCCCTGACCGTCAGCACGGAACGCATAGAGGTGTACGACCTCAACGGCCGCATCGTCTACCGAGGCGCAGCCAACCACCAGCCCGCCCTCACGAGCGGCGCGTACGTGGTGAAGCGCGACGCGAAAACCGCTAAGGTCATGGTGCCCTAATCAACCCGACCAAGCCACGCAATCTTGTTGGCAAAATAAATGAAATCTGCCGCGCAGGAAACGTTCTTGTGCGGCAGATTTTTTTTGAAAGCACTCTGTTACTTCTCCATATATGTGGGGAAGCAGTGGCGAGGCAGAAAAAAAACAACGCTCTGCGCAGCCCCGTCAAACTATCTTATAGAAAAGATGCAAAAAAGACAAATAAATTAACAATGTTTAATCAAGAAAAAAAAGGCGGGCAGTTGCCTTTTCGTATATTTGCAAAAAGACTTGTCTACTTGTCTGCTAAGAAACCTATTAGTTAGAAACCTTTTATTTATCTAACCTTTCAAAACATCTATTATTATGAAGAAGTATTTATTTCTTTTTGTTGCTTTCCTGTATGCCCTGACGGGAAAGGCGGCGCAGACGGACGTGCTCACCGACCAGATGTACACGCCGGCGGAGCTGCAAGGGGCGACTACCACGCTGCGCATCGCACTGCGCAACATGCACGCCTCTGATTACACCACCTACTACTGCGGCAGTGGCAAAGCGGCATTCACGGCCGCCTACACTGTGCTGCTTGAGCCTGTGACCGAGGGCGTAGCAGGCACTTACTATCTGCGACTCGCCAATCCAACGGCGGCGCAGGGCGAGGGCTATTTCGGGACTACGGGACCAGCCAACTACGGTAGCAAGGGTAATGCCATGCAGTTTACCATCGTGCATCCTTATGTAGGCGGTACGGGCGTAGAAGAGTATAACAACAGCAACGAATGGACGGGGCGGACCGCTGAAAATCTCGTACGCTTTATCTGCTCCGACGGCACCAAGACGCTCAACTCCAGCCAAACGGCTTACAATACCGGACGCGGCGTATTCACCGTGTTTGAAGTATATAAAGTGGAGCAGCAGCCGACCATTGAAACCATCAGCGAGGCGATTGCCACGGAGGAGGAATTTGTGGACGGCGGCAAATATATTATCCACGGCGCAGGAATCACGAATGCCTATTTCTATGAAAAGGACCACACTTGCGCCGCCAGCGGCATCACGGCGAATCCGAACAAGCGCATCGGATACAGCACGACGAAGCCTGCCGTGGGCAGCACGGATTTCACCTATATCTTTACACTTGAAAAGGAGATTGTGGGCGGCGTGGCACAGTATGCCTTCCGCACGAATAGCGGCGGGTACATCGACGGCGTCGACCACAGGGCGACCACTGGCGGCGACCCAATCCACACCACAGCAACGAAGTGCACCTTCACGTTGACGCGCGACGGCAGTCACTGGCGCGTCAATTCCACTGTGGCAAACCAGAACCGCAAGCAATGGAACACAGGCGGCGCCGACACGGGCGGCCTGGTGCTCTTTACCGCTGGCGATGTCAACGGCATTATTGATTTCTATGAGGTGAACCACAACTCGGTAGCCGACAAAACGGTTTCGTTCTCATATTATGCTGGCGGCACGCTGCTCGGCGTGGAGAACAAGACGTTCGCGGCAGGCACACCCGTCAGCGTGACGGTGCCCGATTACGTAGAGATAACCTCTACCGACCCCGCCGACCCGACCACCGTGGCCGACGGCGGCACGGTGAGCGTATATACCGCAATGAAGGCGGACTGCCCGTTCAAAGTTTCTGAAGCCGCCGAAGCCGCCGACGCCGTTTGGATGAACTGGCAGATACAGCGCAGTCCCGCTAAATGGGTGTATGCAGGCGAAGGAGATACGGGCGTGAAGGTGACCGCCGCAGCTGCAGAACTGGAAGCCGACCGCTACCAGTGGTGCATGGTGGGCGACTGGTTCAACGGCTTCACACTCTACAATAAATACACCAAGAAGCAAGTTGCCGCCACGGCCCCGACAGCGGACAACGGCGCAAACACGCTGACGCTTGCCGATAGCGGCACAAGCCGCTTCGCCCTCGTGCAGAACGGCACGGACTACTATTTCCAACTGAAAGGTGCCGAGAATACCTATATCAGCAATTACAGCAACAATAATGTAACCGACCTCTACGTGTGGCGCAGCACGAGCAACATCGGCGACGGCGGCTCTAAGTTTGCCGTAGTAGCCGCTCCGACGGAAGAGACTATACTCACCGACTGGCAGGCAGCGGTGGCCGCCGCCACGGAGGGCAACTACGTGAACTGCTACACCGCCGAGGCAAAGGCAGCCGCTGCTGCTGCAACGACCATCGCCGAGGCAAAGGCCGTGAAGCCCGTGACGTTCGACGTGAACAGCTACTACCGCATCATCTGCGCATCGCCTAAGGCCGCTGGAACAACGGGTCAAGGCGCAGCCACGATAAACACACTCACCTTCGACGGTATTCAATACTTCGACGGCGGCACTGCCAACAAGATGCTGCGCCCCGTCTGCGCCGAGGCTTCGGAGCAGAACATCGGGCAAATCTGGCAATTCAAATCTACGGGCACAGAAGGCGTGTACACGCTCTATAATCCCAATGCAGCGCAATACGTGGGCGGCGTGACGAACGTAACCAACGGCCGCTTGAAGATGGCCGATACGGGCGATGAACTCGAACTCGTGCCCTATGCCGCCGCCAACCATCAGTTTAAGATCCACCACTACGGCACGGGCGACAAGAACTGCATGTTTGCCGAAAACAATACGAGCAACGGCTACACCCTCTCCAACTGGGAGAACGGCGCAAACTCCGCCTCAGCCTGGTATCTGCTGCCCGTCAGCACGTTCGAGGTGGCGCTCAACGCCGCCGGCACGGACTACTGGGCAAGCCTCTACCTGCCCTTCGACGCCACGCTGCCCGCCAGCGGCCTGGAAGCCTATTACGGCAAAACTCAGGAAGGCGGTGCGCTGAAGATGGAGCAGGCCACAGCAGTGCCTGCCAATCAGGGCGTAGTGCTTAAAGGCACGGCCGAAACCTATACGCTCTCGATTGCCGCTGCAGCAGTAACCCCGATTGAAAGCAACGTGCTGCAAGGCACGAACAAGTTGCTCGAAGGCATCACCTCCGACGATTACTACACGCTCGGCGCAGTGGGTGGCGTAGTGGGCTTCTACCACCCCTCTGCCACACAGCTCAAAGCCAACAGGGCCTACATGGCAGCCGTGGGCGGCGGCGTGAACGCCTTCACGCTCGTATTTGACGAGGCAACTGAAACGGGCATCTCGCACATCGAAACCGCTCAGGGTGCAGCCGACATGTACTACGACCTCAGCGGCCGCCGCATCGCAACGCCGGGCAAGGGACTGTATATCAAGAACGGCAAGAAAGTGCTGGTAAAATGAGTTTTATAAATTCCTCAAAATAGACATAGCCATGAAAAAACAATATATTTCCCCCACCTTTCGGGCATTCGATATCCATGCCGAGCAGGTATTGGCCATGAGCATCACAATCGACGGCGGCCAGCAGGCCGAGCAGTGGACACAGCAGAAAGGCTGGTATGAAGAAGACTGGACCGACGCAGCCGACGGCGGCAAAGAAGAACAGGGATATTGGTAAGAAAGATATATCCTCTACAATCATCTTATAAACACGAAACAGGATGCACCCATAACGGCGCATCCTGTTTTTTCTTGGCAATACCAAAAAGGAACTGCGGTTTATTTCTCCCTATTCTTATATTGTAGCGGCGTCATGCCCGTGCACTTTTTAAAGAGGGTGCAGAAATAGCTGTCGCTGTCCATGCCGCAACGCAGGGCAATTTCCCAGATAGAGAGGTTAGAGCAGTCGAGGTATTGCTTCGCCATGGCGATGCGGATTTGGAGAATAAAGTCGGTGGTAGTGCAACCTGTGACGGCCTTGACCTTGCGGTTGAGCTGGGCGCGGGAGAGGCAAAGGGCGTAGGCGAGGGCGTCGTAGTCAATCCTGCCCTTGCCGCTGCTTATGGCGGTGCGGACGGCATCGGTCACCTTTTCTATAAAGGCTTTGTCGCCTTCGCTCTGCACCGCGCTCTGCACCTCGCCGCCGCTTGCCATGGCCTCGGAATACTTGCGTCGCAGCAGCTCGCGCTGCTCAAGGAGTTTGGCGGCGCGCAGGGTGAGTTCGTCGGCGTGAAAGGGCTTTTCGAGATAGGCATCCGCGCCTGCCTGCAATCCTTGCAAACGGTCTTCGTGGGTGGCGCGGGCAGTAACCATGATAACAGGAACGTGACAGATCAGTTCGTCGGCACGCACGCGGCGACACAGTTCGAAGCCGTCCATGCGGGGCATCATCACGTCGGTGATGATGAGGTCGGGCACCAACTGCCGCGCCTTTTCGAGGGCTTCTTCGCCATCGGCGGCAAAGTGGAAGCGATAGCCGGCATCGGCGGGAAATTGGCGCTTCATGTAGCGCGCCACCTCGGGCGTGTCTTCCACAATGAGGACGTGCGTGCCGTCGGAGGCGTCGACATCGCCATCGTCGGCGGTTAGTTCTATCGCTGCCTCTCCTGCCTCCGCAACGGGGAGCGGTTCGGGAACTGGGTCGGGCTCGTACTTTGAAATAACCTCACCCTTGGCCACAATGGGCAGGATGACGGTGAACACGCTGCCCTCGCCGGGTGCGGAGTGCACCTCAATCGTGCCTTTCATCTTCTCCACCGAAAGGCTCACGAGGGAAAGTCCGATGCCTGTGCCGATGCCCTGCGTGTCGTTGGAAACCTGATAGAAAGGCTTAAAGATGTGCTCCTTCTGCTCAGGGGTAAAACCGATGCCCGTGTCGCTCACGCGGAGCACGAAGTTGCGCCCGTCGGTGCTGGTGGATAGGTGTATCTCGCCTCCAGGGTCGGTAAACTTGATGGCGTTGGAGAGGAGGTTTTGTACAATTTTCTGCACGTAGTCGCCCACGTAGTCCATGAGTACTTGCTTTTCTTGCGGTTCAAAGGCGAGCGTGATACCAGCAGTGGCGGCAATGGTAGCGTGGCTTTCGGCAATGCTCCTAATCAGCGGCACAACGTCGCCATGCTTCCAAGCAGGTTGCTGCATGGATGCGCCGGCGGTCATCTTGGCAATGTCGAGGATTTGGTTGATGAGCCGCAGCAACCCCTGTTCGCTACGCACAATGGCGGCGGCATCGCTATGGATTTCGCTATCGGGCGGGGCGAGGCGCATCACCTCACCGGCGGCGGAGTGGATAATGGTGAGGGGCGTGCGGAACTCATGGGTGATGTTGGTGAAGAAATTGGTGCGCATCTGCTCCGTCTCTTTCATAATCTTCTGCTGACGGGCACGCATCCTGCCGGCATAGAGCAGGAAGCCGATGGCGGTGCAGGCGAGGAGAAACGCAATGATGAAGCAGATGAGCGTGACAGTGCGGATGGTTTCCTCTTTCTCGTAGTTTAGCCGCATGAGTTCCATCTCGCTTTGCTTGCGCTCGCGCTCGTAGTTGATGCGCACGTTCTGCATATGGTTCATGTTTTTCTCGCTCTGCACGCTGTCGGCATATTGCTGGCTCTTTACGAAACAGGCGAGGGCGGTGCGGCTGTCGCCCTGGCGGTCATGGAGGAGGTATTCAAGGCGATAAACCTCGGCGAGATGCTCAAGCGACGGCATAGCCTCGGCGGTGTGCCTGGCGCTGTCGAGATAGACGGCGGCGCGGGTCAAATCTCCTTTCTCTACATTCACGCGGGCGAGTGCGAGACAGGCTTCGAGCCAGTGCCAGGCGTCGCCCTTCTGCGTCATGAGGTCGTAGGCGCGGCGATACGATGCGGCTGCGCTGTCGAGGCGGTGCTCTTTTTCGTAGAGCCGCCCGAAGTGGGTGTGGCAAAGAGAGATGCCGAGCGGGGAGTTTGCCTCACGGTTGAACTGCATGGAGCGGACGTAATAATATTTTGCGGAGTCGAGCCTGCCATCTGCCTCGAAGAGTGCGCCGATATTGGCGCAGTTGATGGCCTGTCCGAGTGCGCTGCCCAGGGCGTGTTCGCCGGCGAGGGCAAGGCGGAACACGGAGTCGGCGGTCTCGCGGTTATCGAGCGAAAGGTGCACGTTGCCGATTCCGTTGAGCGACACGACCCTGTTCTTGCGGGCGGCAAAACTCTCCTTGTCGCTATAAGCATCACTGTAAGCCAGTGCCTGATAATGGTAGGAAGAGGCCTCGTCGAGGATACCCATGCGGCGGAAGTTAGTGCCAATGTTGTTGAGTGCCTGAATGATTTGAATGGTGTCGCACTGCTCCACGGCGCGTTGCAGTCCCTGCTTGTGCGCTTCGATGGCTTCGGCGAAACGGCTCTCTTCGCGGTAACGCTTGCCCAGTTCGCGGTAGGCCGCCATTTCGCCATAAGCATTGCCTTCGGCGGCATACTGCTGCGCCGCCGCCAAGAGCGTGTCGCAGTCGCGATTGGAAAGCAGCACGCTGTCGATGGCCTTGCGCTCGGCTTCGGAATAAGGGTTTACGGACGCACCGCCTCCGCAAGCGGCATAGATTAAAAGCGGAAGGAGCAATAACGCAAGTTTGCCTATCTTATGCAAAAGATGGGCAAAGGCAAGGCATACGGTAGGGATGTACATAATATTAAATCAAGGTGTCACAAGCAAGGTCATCGTCGCGGGGTCGAGCGTGGCGCGGCCATCGGCAACGAGCAGGCGCACGGCGGCGCTGTGCACGGCAGTGGGAATGCCGTCGTGAGGCAAAGCATCGACGGCGCGGGGCGTACCGTCCGCCAAAATTGCGGCGTAAGTTTCGGCCAACGCCTCGGGCGAGCAGTCAGGCTCTATCGCAGAGGCCGCCTCATCGAGGGCGCGGCGCGATACGCAGGCATCGCAGTGCCCGCAGTCGGCGGCGGTGGGGTCGGAGAAATAGTCCAGGAGCAGGCGACTGCGGCACACGCCCGTAGTTTCGGCGTAGCCGAGGATACTCTCCACACGGCGCACGTATTGCTCGCGGCGCGTGTCGTAGATGTCGGGCATCAGGCTGATTTCCTCGCGCTCGAGGCGGCGCAGCGTAAAAGTGACGCGCGAAACGCGCTTGCGCGGCACATAGTGGAGCACGCGGCGGCGCGTCAGGGCTTTGAGGGCTTCGTACACCTCGTCGCCCGTCAGGCCCGAAACCATAGCAATTCGCTTTTCCTCTATCTGCACATACTCGGCAAACACGCCGCCGTAGAGGCGCAGCACGGCACGCAGGGCGCGGTCTTCCTCGCGCGGCAGGAAGTGGAGGTCGTAGAGGGCATCGCGCGTGACGAGGAACATGAGGCGCGACACAGTTTCATCGTTCTCGTCGCGGTAGTTGATATAGCCAGCCCGCGTGAGCAGCTGCAACGCACTCTCCACTGGCACGGGAAAGAGGCAGAAGCGGCGGCAGAACTCTGAAAGACTGAACTCGTAGGTCACGCCGCGCCCGTCGCCGAGGGCCACTTGAAGGAAGCAGCAGAGTTTTTCATAAACGCCGCGCACGTAGTCTTTTTCGGGAAAGGTGTCAGGTATGCGGCGGCGCATCTTCGTGCGATCGCCTTTGTTGAAGAGCAGCACGGCATACGCCGTCGCGCCGTCGCGCCCGGCACGCCCCGCCTCCTGGAAATATGCCTCGACGGAGTCGGGCAGGTCCATGTGCGCCACGAGGCGAACATCTGGTTTGTCGATGCCCATGCCGAAAGCGTTGGTAGCCACCATGACGCGCACGCGCCCCGCCATCCAGTCTTTCTGCCGCAGTTCCTTGTCGAGGGGCGAGAGGCCGGCGTGGTAGAAATGCGCGTCAATTCCTTCCTGGTTGAGCACGGCCGCCAACTCGCGCGTACCTTTGCGGCTGCGGGTGTACACCACCGCACTGCCGGGCACGCTGCGCAAGATGTGCAGCAACTCTTTGGTCTTGTCGTCAGCGCGGCGCACCACGTAGCGCAGATTTTTCCGCGCGAAGCTCATGCGGTAGACACACTTGCTGCGAAAGGCGAGGCGTTCCATCACGTCGTCCACCACCTCAACGGTCGCCGTGGCGGTGAGGGCAAGGACGGGACAGGGCAGGATTTTGCGCAGTTCGGCAATGCGCAGGTAGTGGGGGCGGAAGTCGTAGCCCCATTGCGAGATGCAGTGCGCCTCGTCCACGGCGATAAAAGAAACGGGAATGCGCGCTGCTTTCTTCAAAAAGAGTTCGGAGGCCAGCCGCTCGGGCGATACATATAAGAATTTATAAGCCCCGAAAATGGCGTTTTCGAGAATGGTGAGGATTTCCTCGCGGCTCAGCCCGGAGTGAATGGCGGCGGCGCGGATGCCCCGACGGAGCAGATGCTCCACTTGGTCGACCATCAGGGAAATGAGCGGCGTGACGACAAGGCACACGCCGGGCATCATCATGGCAGGCAACTGAAAAGTGATGCTCTTGCCGCCGCCCGTGGGCATGAGGCCGAGCGTGTCGTTGCCGTGCAGAATGCTGCGAATGATGTCGAGCTGAATGCCGCGAAAATCGTCGTAGCCCCAAATTTCTTTGAGGCGGCGGCGGCAGTCGTCGTCGGAGGGCGGCGCGGCGGGGTCGTAGGTCTCGGCGGCCTCTCCCTGCCCGCCGTTTACCACGGAAAAAAAACGGTTAAGATAAGCCTCGGAAGCGTGGCCGTAAAGCACGCCGCTGCGCACTTCGTCCTCTCCGCCCCCCAAAAAAGGCACGCAATAAGGCGGCGCGGGGCGGTCTTCCGGTGCAAAGGGTATGTCGGCAAAGACCAGCCCGAAACATTCGGACAGTTCCTTGCTGTCGGGGAAAGGTATGTTTTCAAATGGGGGAAGCATCTCAGGAACTTGGGCGGATGTCCTCGATTTGCAACTGCACGTCGCCGCGCTTGTGGGTGTTTTCCTCTATCGAATACACGATGTCGAAGGCCTGCTTCGTCTTGATGAGCCTTGCCTGCGAACTTTGGCCGAAGGCGATGCCGTTCATCACGGTGTTGCTCTTGTTGTCCACGAGTTCGAGCTTGATGTGCTCCTGCCCGCGCCCCACCACCTTGCTCGTGCCGTAGTCGTAGACGCGGAAGGTGCAGAACACGGGGCGCGCATTGCCGGGACCGAACGGCGCGAAGCGCTTGAGCTGGCGGTAGAAGTCGAAATTCACGTCCTTGAAGTCGAGCACGGCGTCAACGTCGAGCGTAGCCTGCGTCTGCTCGTCCTTGATATGCTCCGCCACGTAGGCTTCGAAGCGGCGGGAGAACTCGGGCACGTTTTCCACCTTCATCGACAGGCCGGCGGCATACGTGTGCCCGCCGAAGTTTTCCAGCAAATCCTCGCAGCTCTGTACGGCCTTGTACACGTCGAAGCCCGACACGCTGCGCGCCGAGCCCGTGGCCAGGTCCTCGCTGCGCGTGAGCACCACGGCGGGGCGGTAGTACTGCTCGGTGAGGCGCGATGCCACGATGCCGATAATGCCCTTGTGCCACTCTTCGTTGTAGATCACCACGGCGCGGCGGTCGTCCAGCCCCGGAAGGTCGCGCACGAGTTCCACTGCCTCCTCCGTCATCTGCCGGTCGAGGTCCTTGCGCGCCTCGTTGTAGAGGTTAATGCGCTCTGCCTGCTCCATGGCCTCGGTGAAGTCGTTTTCCACCAGCAACGCCACGGCCTCGCCGCCGCTCTGCATACGCCCCGAGGCGTTGATGCGCGGGCCGATTTTGAAGATGATGTCGTTCATCGTCAGCTCGCGGTCGCCCAGCCCGCACACCTCTATAATGGCGCGAAGCCCCGTGCCGGGGTTGGTGTTCAGGCTGCGCAGGCCGTGATAGGCGAGTATGCGGTTTTCGCCCGTGATGGGCACGATGTCGGAGGCGATGCTTACCACGCAGAGGTCGAGCAGGGGCACGAGCCGTCCCTGCGCTATGCCGTTGCTCTGGGCGAAGGCCTGCATCAGCTTGAAGCCCACGCCGCAGCCCGAGAGGTTGGTGTCGGGATAGCGGTTGTCGGTGCGCTTGGGGTTGAGTATGGCCACGGCGTCGGGCAACTCGCTGTCGGGCACGTGGTGGTCGCAGATGATGAAGTCTACGCCGAGGCTTTTGGCGTAGGCAATCTCTTCCACCGCCTTGATGCCGCAGTCGAGCACGATGATGAGGCGCACGCCCGTGGCGGCCGCGAAGTCTATTCCTTTTTTAGAGATTCCGTAGCCCTCCTCGTATCGGTCGGGGATATAATAGTCGATGTTGGAGCAGAATTGGCGCAGGAACTTATACACGAGTGCCACGGCGGTGCAGCCGTCCACGTCGTAGTCGCCGTAGACGAGTATGCGCTCCTTGCCCGCCAGTGCCTTATTGATGCGCTCCACGGCCGTCTGCATGTCGTTCATGAGAAACGGGTCGTGGAGTTCGGAGAGCTGTGGGTGGAAGAAGCGGCGCGCCGCCGCCGCGTCGCGAATGCCCCGTTCCAAGAGCAGGCTACCGAGTGCAGGGTGTATGCCGATGTCGGCAGCCAACTGTGCCGCCGCTGCGGCCGTCTGCACCGAAGCCGTCTTGAAATTCCATTGATAATTCATATATTTTGTGTCTTTATTTCTATCCTTGCAGGGACAGGCCCTGTGCGTGCGTCCTTATCCCTTCAACCTCCCGAAAGGGTTGCGCCTGCGGCGGCCTCCCGACGAGTTGGAATAGCCGTAGCCATAGCCGTAAGAGCAGGAATAGCGCGGGTTGGAAACGTCGACATCGTTGAGCACGATGCAGAGGTTGTTGAAATGATTGTTCTGGTACATGCGCTCGAGGTCGGCGAGGAAGGCCTTGTCCTGAACGCCCACGCGCACCACGTAGAGGGTCACTTCCGCCACACGCGAAAGGATGCCCGCATCTGCCACGGAGAACATCGGCGTGGTGTCTATCACGATATAATCGTACCGCTCCAGGGCGCGGCGCATCAGTTCTTCGAGACGATCCGACATGAGCAGCTCGCTCGGGTTGGGCGGCAGCATGCCCGCGGGAATGAAGTCCACGTTCTGGTCCAAGGCGTTGGGGATCACGATGTCATCGAGCGTCACACTGTTGCCGTCGTCGTTCAGGAAACCCGTGAGACCGGCGTTCCTGCCAAACTGGTGGCTGATGGTGCGCTTGCGCACGTCGCCGTCGATGAGCAGCACCTTCTTGCCCGTCTTACCAAACACGATGGCGAGGTTCGTCGACACGAAACTCTTGCCCTGCCCCGGCGTGGTGCTGGTGGTGACAAACACGCGGGCGTTGCGCTTCATGAAGTTAATCCCGTGGCGCAATATGCGGAAAGCCTCGGCGATGGGGGCGTCGCTGCTGCATGCGCCGATGTTGGGCGATTTGTCGTCGGTCTTCCAGCGCGGCAGTTCGCCGGCGATGGGAATGCTGGTCAACTCTTCGATGTCCTTGCGCCCGCTCACCGACACGTCGAGCAGCGTGCGCAGCCAGATTACCAGAGAGGGAATGGCGATGCCGAGGGCGAGGGCTATGAGCATGATGACACCCCTTCGCGGCGCGACGGGCGCATTCAGGCCGATTGGTGCTTCCACGAGGCGCACGTTTGCCTCATTGATGGCCAGCTGCATGGCCACGTCCTCGCGCTTGTTGAGCAAATAGGTGTAGAGCGCCTCCTTGAGGGCCTGCTGGCGCTGGATGTCCAGCCCTTGCTTTTCCTTTTCGGGCACGCCCGCCATGCTTCCGCTAATCAGGCGTTCGTTGTCGCGGGCATCGCGCAGCTGCATCTTCACCGTCTGCACATAGCTGCGCAGCGAGGCTGCGATGGCTGTGCGCAGTTCGGCCAGGCGGCGGTCGGCCTCCCTCACGGTGGCCTGCTCCTCACTGGAATTTTCGGCCAAGCGGTTGCGCTCGTTCATCAGCGAGTTGTAGGCGGTAATCTGCCCGTTGAAGTCGCCGCCCGTAAGGTTGAGCGCAGGAATGAGCTCATTAGTGTTTGTGTGCTTATTCACGTAATCGGCGAGATATTCCGCAATGCCGAGCTGCGTTTCGAGGTCGAGCGTCAGCTTCCGTGCCGCCGCGCTCTCGGTGGTAAACGTCTGCGCGCTCTGAGTGATATTGATAATGCCGTTTTGCTTCTTGAAGTTCACAAGCCGGTTTTCCACGCTCGCCAGTTCATTGCCTATGAGCGCGATGCGCTCCTCCACGAAGTCGGCGGTATTCTGCGCCACGCGGTTCTTATTGTCCACCACGTCGCGCTTGTATGCGGCAAACATCTCGTTGAGAATATCCTCGGCGCGGCGGGCATTCACGTCGTTGCAGCCAATCACCACGAGCGAACTTTCCTTATCGTATTCTGCTGCCGACACCTTTGCCTTGCAAATCTGCGCCGCCGTTCTCGGCGTGTAGCGCGTCACGGTGAACCGCGCGCCCTTCTTGAGCCCTGCAAAATGCCCCGTACGCTGCATGGTGAGCGTCCCCACGGGCGTGTTTGCCGGCACGCCGAAGCGCACGTCGATGACCGCCTTGCGGGCAGCGTCCTCCTCCTCATCACCCAATCCCTCAAACGCCGAGAGGCGGCAGACATCTTCATCCAACTTCTCCACCGTGAAGGCCACGTTGCGCACGGCGGGCACGGCAAATTCCACCTCCACGGGGCGGCAGTCGTAGAGCGACACGGTGTGGAGCGCGCGCTGCGCGGTGTAGTCCACGTCCAGCCCCAATGTGTCTGCCACGCGCTCCAAGAGGCGCAGGGAGGTGAGGATAAAGAGTTCGTTTTTCAGATTGTCGCCCACGCTGATGCCGCCCAGTTCCATGGCGGCATTCACGCTGCGCCGTCCGCGGCGCGTGGAGGGGGCACCGGGTGCGGAGTTCCCTGCATCTTCTATCAGCATCACCGCGTCGCGGTGGTACACGCGCGGCTGCCGCTGCTGGTAAAACCAACCGGCAACGAGGCACACCGCCACCGAAAGCAGAAACCACTTCCAGTTGGCAATAAACTGGTAATAGCAAGTTTTAATGAGGGGTAACAATTCGGACTTGTCGTCCAGCATATCTTCGCGTTGCGTCTGAATGTCTTTCATATCGTTTTGCCCTTTTTCACGGGTAGGGTATCTATTTGCGCACAAAGTTAATAAGAAAAAACCGTTTCATATAGGCAAAGCAGGGCAATTTCATAGAAGTCTCGCCCCGATGCGCCGCGATATCCTATCATTCTTTGGGCGCAGGGCGCACTTGGGCGGCAAGCAACGCCTATTTTCGGCAAGCTGTTTTTTAGTTGCCCGAAGCTTCTTTTCCTTTTCTGCAAGATATTTTTTACTATCTGCGCAGAAAAAGTTTATTACAAACTTTGTAACATGTATTACAAACTTTGTAATATGTATTACAAACTTTCTAACATGTGTTACAAAGTTTGTAACAAAAACTTTCTTATAGGAGAGTAAAAAATATCAGGCAGAAAGGGAAAACTTGCTGCCTGAATCTAAAAAATTTCTTGGGAAGAATATTTTCCTCAGCGCAAAAAAATCAGGCAGCAAAGCGGGGCTTGCTGCCTGAAAGGGGATTTAGAAAAAAAAGAGGGGGGAAGGGGGATTTACTTGTAAATCTGCGCGGCGCGCTCTCCGCGCAACACGGCGAGGGCGTTGAGGGCAAGGGCCTCCATCTCGTTTTCGCCGGGGAAGATGTGCACGGGCGCGAGGTAGTCCACGCGGCTGCGTATGCCGGAGGTGATGTAGTCGGAATGTGCAATGCCGCCCGTGAGGAGAATGGCATCGACATGGCCGCGCAGCACCGCACCCTCAGAGGCAATGCACTTGGCCGTGTGGTAGATCATGGCATCGATAAGCAGCTTTGCTTTGGCGTCGCCCTCACGCAAGAGGCGGGTGATTTCGAGTATGTCGGTCGTGCCGAGGTGGGCTGCAAGGCCCGCGCTGCCGGCGATGCGCTTGAGGAGTTGGTCTTCGGTGTACGTGCCGCTGAAGCAGAGGCGCACGAGGTCGGCGGCGGGGAGCGTGCCGGCACGCTCGGGCGAGAAGGGTCCTTCGCCGTCGAGGGCGTTGTTGGCATCGATGGCGCGGCCTTTGCGGTGGGCGGCGATGGAGATGCCGCCGCCGAGGTGGCACACGATGAGGTTGAGGTCTTCGTACCTACGCCCTATGCTGCGGGCATAGCGGCGGGCGATGGCCTTCTGGTTGAGGGCGTGCCAGATGCAGATGCGGTGCATGAGGGGCGAGCCGCACACGCGGGCTTCGTCTTCCAGTTCGTCCACCACGCCGGGGTCGGCGATATAGGCGGGGCAACCTGCTTCTTTGGCAATCATATAGGCGATGATGCAGCCGAGGTTGCAAGCGTGCTGGCGCGGGGCGGTGTAAGTTTCGTGGCACATCTCTTCGTTCACGAGATACACGCCGCCGGGAATGGGCTTGAGCAGTCCGCCGCGCCCTATGACGGCATCGAATTTCAAGGGCAGCCCGGCTTCGCGGATTTCATCTTCCACCAAGCGGCGGCGGAAGTCTAACTGTTGTGTGATTTTGGAGAATTGCGCGAGCTCTTCCACGGTATGGCGAATGGAGCGCACGAGTATCGGCTCGTCGTCTTCGTAGACGGATACCTTGGTGGAGGTGGAGCCGGGATTGATTACGAGAATGGTCATATATAAAATAAGAGGTATATTTATTTGGCAGGGCGTATGCTGCCCGGCGCGGGGGCGGGCGTTCTGCAGAACGCCCCTACTTGTTTATAATTCCCACGCAAAGGCTGCGGTATTTCGTCTCGGCATCGTCGGCACGCGAGGAGAGCACCACGGGGCACTGCGGCCCTTTGAGCATACCGGCCATCTTGGCACTGGCGAAGAGGGGCAGCACTTTGTAGAGCAGGTTGCCGGCTTCGATGTCGGGCAGGATAAGGCCGTCGGCACTGCCGGCGATGGGCGAGCTGATGCCTTTGGTGGCGAGGGCGGCGGCGTCGCAGGAGGTGCGGAAATCGAGCGGGCCGCTCACAATGGCACGCCCCCACTCTCCCCTTGCAGCGCGCTCGGCAATCTCGGCATAGCCCATGGTATGGGGAAACTTCTCGCTCGCCGTTTCTGCGCAGTGGATCAGAGCAATGCGCGGCTCCTCGATGCCGAAAGCGTGGCAGGTCTCTATCATGTAAGCCACCTGCTGCACGCGCTGCTCGTGGGTGGGGTAAGGAATGACGGCGGCATCGGAGAAGAAGAGCAGGCGCGGGTAGCCGGGCAATTCGGCGGCGGCGATGTGCGTGAGCAACCTGCCGCGCGGCAGTATGCCCTCCTCTTTATGGAGCACGGCTCGGAGGAGCGTGTCGGTGTGGATAAGCCCCTTCATCAGCAGGTCGGCCTCGCCACGCTTGGCCATGGCCACGGCGGCGCGGGCAGCGGCTTCGTCGCTGTCGGCAGGAATGATGTGGAAGAGGGAATTGCTTCTTACCTCGCCGGGCAAGTTTTTAAGATTAAAGTTTTCCGGAATAAAAAGCCAGGGCTCAATAAAACCTTCGGCTGTGCCGCGCATGAGGGCCTCGAGTGTGGCGCGGTCGGTGCCGCACACCACTGCCACGCGCCACCGACGCCCCTTGGCTTTAAGCGAGGCGGTGAGCGCGGCGAAATTCAAAACGGGTTGCATAAAAGAATTAAGGGAATCAAACTTTATGCAAAGATAGTGCGCCAAAATTATCTCTCCAAACAAAAAATGCGCATTCCTATAAGAAATGCGCAAAAATGGAAACAAATCATGCTTATTTTGCTAAAAGCGGAGGCTAAATATGCCTCGTGGCTGCTTCGAGCCACGCCTTATCCGCAACATTTGCGAGAAGCGGCAGCAGGGCGACGCGCACGCGGTCGTGGTAGGCGTTGATCCAGGTGATTTCCTCGCCGGTAAGCAAATCTTTCGCCACGGGGCGCAAGTCGATGGGGCAAAGCGTAAGCGTTTCGAAGGCGAGAAAATTGCCGAAATCGGTTGCGCCGTCCTCATGGGCGAGCAGCACGTTTTCGATGCGCACGCCAAAGCGGTCGCTCACATAAATGCCCGGCTCGTCGGTCACGGTCATGCCGTTGGCAAAGGGCACGAGGGTGCAGGCGCGGCAGTTCTTGCGTATCTGGTGCGGACCTTCGTGCACGCCGAGGTAGGTGCCTACGCCGTGACCAGTGCCGTGGCCGAAGTCGTAGCCGCGCTGCCACATGCCGTAGCGGGCGGCGAGGTCGAGTTCCAGACCCGTAGTGCCTTCGGGGAAGCGGGCGCGGGCAAGGTTGATGTGTCCTTTAAGCACGAGGGTGTACACGCGGCGTTCCTCTTCGGTGAGCGGGCCGAGGGCGACGGTGCGCGTGATGTCAGTAGTGCCGCAGTCGTAGTGCGCTCCCGAGTCAAGCAGCAGCAGCCCGCGCGGCTCGAGCCGCGCCGCCGTCTCTTCGGTCGCCTCGTAGTGCACGATGGCACCGTGCGCCGCATAACCTGCAATCGTAGGGAAACTAAGACCCTTGAAACCAGGCTGCTCGGCACGCAGGGCGGTGAGTTTTTTATCTATAGAAAGTTCCGTTTGCAAACCTTTCGGCACTTCTTCGTCCAACCAGCGCAGAAACTGCACCATGGCCGCGCCGTCGCGCAGCATCGCCGCGCGCATGCCCTCACGTTCTGCTTCCGTCTTCACGGCACGCAGGGGCGGCACGGGCGAGGGAATGACTTCGAGGCGTACGTCGTCCGTCGCTTCGGCTGCCTGCTCGAAGGCTTCGAGTTGCGCCATATTGACCGATGCGGGCAAATAGACGCAGGTCTCTCCTACCCTACCGGTGCGCAGTTCGCGCGCCACGTATTGCCAGGCCTTGTAATCGTCGACGGCAACGCCCTCGCGGGTGAGATAGGCACGCACCTCTTCGGTGATTTTGTGGCGGTCGGTGAAGAGCGTGGCGGCATCGTCGGTCACCAAGAGGTAGGCGAGAAAGAGCGGGTTGAAGTCGATGTCGCCGCCGCGCAGGTTGAGCGTCCATGCGATTTCGGAAAGGTCGTTCATTATGAAAAGCCTTTTCTCCTCGCCCGTCGCTGCGGGCAGGGCTGCGCGCACGGCCTGCAACTTGGCATGCGCCGAGAGGCCGGCATATTCTTCCGGGAATAAAGAGAGGAGCGTGCGCGGCATGTCGGGGCGGTCGCGCCAAAGGTAGTCGAAGGGGTCGTAATCACTGGCACGCACGGCAATCCTTTCCGACAGGCCGGCAAAGAGGCTGTCGAACAGTTCTTTGCTCATGCACTCGCCGCAAAAGCCTACCGCCCCGCCTTCACTGAGGACTGCCTCGAGCCATTGCGCCACATCGGGCGTGCCGGGCATACCCTCGCGCATCAATTCTATGCCGGTGCCTGCCAACTGTTCCTCGGCTTGCAAGAAATAACGCGAGTCGGTCCAAAGCGCAGCCTTTTCCATAGTGACGACTGCCAGTCCCGCCGACCCGGTGAAGCCCGTGAGCCATTCGCGCGTCTGCCAGCGAAACGGCAGGTACTCGCTGTTGTGGGGGTCGAGCGTGGGCACCACGTAAGCGTTCAGCCGCTCGCCGCGCAGCCAACGCCGCAAAGCATTGATGCGCTCTTTGTAATCGGAGGATTTAAGATGTGACATGTTTATCTTATTTATCATCAGAATAATCTATATAATATCTATCCCCTATATCGCTCACGCGAACCACAGCATCACGATAATCTGGGCAATGATGACGCGCAGGAACATGCAGAGCGGGTAAACGGTGGCGTAGGCCACGGAAGCCTTGTCGCCGGGGAGCGTGTCGTTGACGTAGTTGAGGGCGATGGGGTTGGCCATTGCGCCGCAGAGCATGCCGGCGGTAGTGGCAAAGCTTTTCTTGCCCCAATGGACGGACACGAAACTCATCAGCACCACGGGCAGCAGCGTGATGGCAAACGCTAAGCCTATCCACATGAGAGAGGAGGGGCGCGCCACGGTGGCGAGGAAGTCGCGCCCGGCGTCCAGACCGAGGCAGGCGAGGTACATCGAAAGGCCCAGGGAGCGCAGCATGAGGTTGGCGCTCGTGGTGGTGTAGGCCACCATGTGGAAGCGCGGGCCGTAGGCGCCGATGAGAATGCCCATCACGATAGGGCCGCCGGCAAGGCCGAGGCGCACGGGATAGCTCATGCCGGGCACGAAGAACGGAACGCTGCCGAGCAGCAGGCCGAGCACGATGCCGATGAAGATGGTCACCATGTTCGGTTCGTCAAGCGTCTTGACGGTGTTGCCCAGTTCTGCCGCCACGCGGGCGATGCTTTCCGTTTCGCCCACCACAGTGACGCGGTCGCCCATGCGCAGCGTGAGGTCGGGCGTGGCCACGAGCTGTATGCCGGCGCGCTGCACGCGGCTCACGTTGACGCCGTAGCGGTTGCGCAGATGGAGGCTGCCGAGGTGCTTGCCGTTGATTTCGTGGCGGGTGATGAGGATGCGCTCCGACACGAGCGTGGCGTCGAGGGCGTTCCAGTCCACGTCGTTGGCGTTCCAGTTGGTCTCGTCGCGGCGGCCGAAGAGAATGGTGAGCGTCTGGACGAACTTCTTCTTGGTGATGACGAGGAGGCGGTCGCCGTCTTCGATGCGCGTTTCGGAATTGGGGAGTATGACCTTGCCCTGCCGCCAAAGGCGCGATACGACGAATTTGGAGTCGTCCACGCCGCTACCGCTAAGGTCGTGGAGCGTTTGATGGAACACGGCGGGGTTGCACACGGTGAAGGAGGCAATGAAAGCTTCGTCGTTGCTCTCTGCGTCGCGGACTGAGGCGGCGCGGCGCTGCAGCCGCCCCTTCACGAGGATAAGGGCGATAATCACGCCTATCATGCCGATGGGATAGGTCACGGCGCAGCCGAGGGCGGCGGCGTTGGAGGGCTGGCCGAGCTGCTTGAGCGTCTGCTGTGCCGCACCGAGGGCGGGCGTGTTGGTGGTGGCGCCGCAAAGCACGCCCATCATGTCGGGCAAGGGCATATAGCCGAGCAGGGCGGCAAGGAGTGCCATGACGGTGCCGAGCCCCACCACGCCGAGGGCGAGCAGGTTGAGCTGTGCGCCGCCCGTGAGGAAGGTGCTCATAAAGCCGGGTCCCACTTGCAGGCCGAGGGTGTAGACAAATAATATAAGTCCGAAGCTTTCGGCGTAACTCAGCATCTGCGCATCGAGCTCCAAGCCTAATGCGCCGAAGAGGATACCGATGAAGAAGACGTAGGTCACGCCGAGGCTGATGCCGCGAAAGCGCAGCTTGCCGAGCGCAAGGCCGAGGGCGCAGATGAGGCAGATAATCACCACCGCCTGCACGGGCGTATGCTGCCAAAGGGTTTCGTAAAGCCAGTTCATTTGCAGGGATGTTCTAAAAATTATGTTTTGGGAGGTTTAATTATTTGAGATTTTCGGTGCTTTTTGCTTTTTAGAGCGACCTTTTGTAAGTTTTGTCAGTCGCATAGCTCGCTATGCTCCTTTCGCAACTTCCAAAATCTCATCTCTAAAAATTCAAAAATCAACGCGACCTAATTTTTTGAACCTCCCTGCAGTAAAATATCTTGCAGCGTTTTCATTCCGCGCGATGCGATGTCTTGGATAACGTGCACCTGCCTATGCGACGGCACGTGCACTTCCTTCGGGTCGATGAGGTAGACGGGACAGTCGGCAGGTGCGTAGCGCACAAGGCCGGCGGCGGGGTAGACATTGAGCGAACTGCCCACGATGACGAAGATATCGGCACGGGCGGTCTCTTCGGCGGCTGCTTCAAGATTGGGCACGGCTTCGCCGAACCACACTATCCACGGGCGCAGCAGCGAACCGTCGCCGGCACGCTCGCCGTGGTGCACGGCGATGCGCTCGGGCGTGAGCGTTTCCTGATAGCGCGGGTCGTCGGGGTCGGCAGAGGAACAGACTTTCATCAATTCGCCGTGCAGGTGAATGACGTGCGACGAACCGGCGCGCTCGTGCAGGTCGTCCACGTTTTGCGTCACGACCGTCACGTCGAAATGCGTTTCCAGTTCAGCAAGGATGCGGTGCGCGGCATTGGGCTGCGCGTCAATCAGTTGTCGGCGCAGGCCGTTGTAAAAGTCGGTTACTAAATCAGGATTTTCGTGCCAGCCTTCGGGCGTGGCAACTTTTTCTACGGGATATTTCTCCCAAAGTCCGCCGGAGTCGCGAAAGGTCTCGAAACCGCTCTCGGCACTGATGCCGGCACCGGTGAGGACAACAAGTTTCTTCATAGCAACAGGGGCGCATGGCAAGCGCCCGGCGTTAAGGTTTTTATTGGAGTTGATGATGACAATGGCATGGATATGCGCTTATCATACGGCGAAGTTAGCAAAAATCAACGCTAACGGCACACAAACCGAGAATAAAGTTGTACTTTTGTGCGCGGAAAGTTCATTTTCTTTCTTTCAGCATACATATTATATATATATAGAATAGAATCAATAGTAAATAATATTCCCCACCATCAAACAAATGAAAGATTTTAGCTACGCGCTCGGTTTGGTAATTGGCCACAACCTGAAAGGCTCGGGCATCTCTGCCATCGACGCCCAGGAATTTGCCGAAGCCGTTAAAGCCGTGTTGGAAAACGCGCAGACACGCATCGACAGCCGCAAGGCACAGCAAATCGTAAACGAACGCCTCACGGCCATGCAGGAAGAAGCCGGCAGGGCAGCACGCGAAACGGGCGAGGCCTTCCTCGCCGACAACGCCAAGAAGGAAGGCGTGGTCACCACCGAAAGCGGACTGCAATACATGGTGCTCACAGAGGGCAGCGGCAAGCACCCCGCCGCCACCGACCGAGTGAAGTGCCACTACGAAGGCCGACTTATCGACGGCACGGTATTCGACAGCAGTTACCGTCGCGGCGAACCTGCCACCTTCCCCCTCAACGGCGTTATAGCCGGCTGGACGGAAGGCTTGCAACTTATGGGCGAGGGCGCGAAGTTCCGCTTCTTCATTCCCTACAACCTTGCCTACGGCGCACGCGGCGCAGGCGAAAGCATTCCGCCCTATGCAGCCCTCGTGTTTGACGTTGAATTGATTGAAGTACAATAATATAAAATTATAAATCAAAAACAAGCAATGAAAAAGATTTTTATGGCAACGCTCGTTGCCGCCACCACGCTCTTCACGGCCTGCCACAATAGCGCGCCGAAGGCTAACCTCAAAACCGATGTCGACACCGTGAGCTACGAAGCAGGCATCGTGATGTCGCCGGGCGACCAGCTCGCAGGCTATCTCGCACAAAGCGGCAGCGACTCTGCCAGCGTTGATGAGTTCCTCAAAGGCCTCCGCGCCGGCATCGAAGCCGCAGGCGACAAAAAGAAAATGGCTTACTACATGGGTCTGATGCAGGGCTTGCAGACCAAGTCGCAGATGCTCCCCGGCATCGAAAGCCAAATCTTCGCAGGCGACTCTACAAAGAAAATCAACATCAAGAACTTCCTCGCAGGCTACGCTGCCGCTATCAACGGCAATATCGAATTACAGCGCGATGGCAAGGCCGTGGACAGAGAGGCTGCCAACAAGCACTTGATGGACTATATGTTCGGCAAGCAGAAAAAGGAGTCGGAAGAATTCCTCGCAGCAAAGAAGAAGGAAGAAGGCGTTAAGGAACTCAACGGCGGCGTGCTCTACAAAGTGCTCAAAGCCGGCGAGGGCGACAAGAAGCCTGCCGCTACCGACTCTGTTATCGTGAAGTATGAAGGCCGCCTGGCCGACGGCACCGTTTTCGACAGCAGCGAACACGCCCCCGAGGGCACGGCTACGCTCAGCCTGCAGTACATGATTGAGGGCTGGAAGATCGCCCTGCCCGAAATGACGGTGGGCAGCGAGTGGGAGCTTTACATTCCCGCTGAACTCGGTTACGGCGAGCGCGGCACGGGTCCCATTCCTCCCTACTCGGCTCTTATCTTCAAGGTAACGCTCGTTGGAATTAAATAAAACTCTGCTATAAAAACATGAAACTTAAAACTATTCTTATCATCGGCTTGGCTGCAATGACTTGCGCCACCTCCGTTTCGGCACGTGCCCGAAAGAAGAAGCCCACAATGGCCGAAGTGCCCCAGAACCCTTACAAACCCGTCGACGGCAAGACGTTCAGCTATGCGTTCGGCGTGATGCAGGGCGAGGGCTTGCGCAACTACCTTATCCAGCGCGAGGGCGTTGACTCGCTCTATATCTCTGAGGCCGTGAAAGGCTTGAATGCCGAGTATTCAGAAGAAGAAGTCAAGAAATATCTTGCCTTCGCCGCCGGCTTGCGCATTGCAGAGATGAACCGCAAGAGCCTTCCGAGTTTCAACCAAAATGCTACCGGTAAGGCCGACACCACTTATCTCGACCTCCCCGCCTTCCAAACCGCCCTCTCGCAGGTGCTGCTCAAAGAGCCTACGGCCCTCACGCCCGACTCTGCGCAGAAGGTTGTGGAACAGCAGGCTAACTACCAGCAGGAAAACTATCGCCTCAACAACATCGAATGGCTGAAGCGCAATGCCAAGGCCGAAGGCGTAAAGGTGTTGCCCGACGGATTGCAGTACCGCGTGCTCACGCAGGGCACCGGCGTGGTAGCCACCGACACCACGGAGGTGGAGGTAGAATACGAGGGCAAGCTCATCGATGGCACGGTGTTCGACAGCAGCTACAAGCGCGGCAAGCCCGCCACGTTCCGCCCCGACCAGGTAATCCAGGGTTGGAAAGAAGCCTTGACTATGATGCCCGAAGGATCTAAGTGGGAACTCTTTATTCCTGCCGAACTCGGTTACAGCACCCGCGCCATGCGCAATATCCCCGCCAACTCCACGCTCATCTTCACCGTGGAAATCAAAAAGGTGAAACTGCCCGAGGCCAAAGAGGCCGAAAAGAAATAAGGCGGACTGACATACCATTTAACGGTTTACGCCCAACCGCTCTGCGCAATGCAGGAACGGTTGGGCGTAATTATGTTGCGGGGCGGCGTGTATTGCGCCGTATGATCCCTATTTCACTATCTTCACTTCAAGGCCTTGGCGGCTCAGTTCCTTAACCGCCTTTTCGATAGCGTCGTAATGCTCGGGAGCGATACCGAGGCGGGGCAGGTCGAGCGTAGGAAGGCTGTCGGCGGCCGTGTGCAGTAGGCTCTCATCAACGGGCGCGATAATCATGCCCACTGCGGAGGTGTTGTTTGTGACGGGGTCGATGATGACGAATGCGCCCGTGGGCTTGTTGTTGGCGTAGGCATCGAAGAAGAGTTCCTTGGCAGTGGCAATCGTGACGCGGCCTATTTCGTTGAGCGCGAGGCCAGCGGCGTCGCAATGCTCCATCGTGTTCACGTCCACGCGATAGCTGATGTGGTCGATGCGGCAGCGCGAGGTATTCGTGGTGTGCTTGATGAAGAACGACTTAGAAGCGTCCATCTGTTCCTCGTCCATCCACACGAGCATCGCCTCAAAGTAGCGTCCCACGTTGGGCTGCGTTTCCGTGCCGCCCTCCGCCGGTGCATGCACAATCATCTCGCCGCGCGAGATGTCAATCTCGTCTTCAAGGCGCAGCGTCACGCTTTGCGGCGGGAAGGCATAGCCGAGCGAGCCGTCGTAGGTATAGATTTCCTTCACGCGGCTCTTCTTGCCCGAGGGCAGCGCCATCACCTCGTCGCCCACGCGCACGATGCCCGATGCCACCTTGCCGCAGAAACCGCGGAAGTCGAGGTTGGGGCGCAGCACGTACTGCACAGGGAAGCGGAAGTCTGTGAGATTGTGGTCGTTGCCGATATGCACCGTTTCGAGGAAGTCAAGCAGCGCGGGACCGTCGTACCACGGCGTGCGCTCGGAGCGTTCCACCACGTTGTCGCCCTCGAGTGCAGAGAGGGGGAAGCAATGGATATCGGGTATGCCGAGCGGGGCGACGAACTCGCGATAGTCCTCCACGATTTTGTCAAACACCTTTTGGTCAAAATCCACTAAATCCATCTTATTGACTGCCAATGCCACGTGCTTAATGCCGAGCAGCGAGCAGAGATAGGTGTGGCGGCGCGTCTGCGTGATGACGCCCGTGCGGGCATCCACGAGGATAATGGCGAGGTTGGCCGTCGAGCCGCCCGTAATCATGTTGCGCGTATACTGCTCGTGTCCCGGGGTGTCGGCGATGATAAACTTACGCTTGTTGGTCGAGAAGTAGCGATACGCCACGTCGATGGTGATGCCTTGCTCGCGCTCCGCTTTCAGTCCGTCGAGCAGCAGGGCGTAGTCAATCTTGCCTGCGCCGGCATTGCCCACGCGCTTAGAGTCGCGCTCCAAGGCAGAGAGTTGGTCTTCGTAGAGTTTCTTAGAGTCGAAGAGCAGGCGACCGATGAGCGTGCTCTTGCCATCATCCACGCTGCCGGCCGTGAGCAAGCGCAGCAAGTCCTTGCGCTCGTCTTGGTCAAGATATTCTTCAATGGAAAGTTTCTTTCCGATTGTTTCTTGGTTGGTCATATTTGAGAAATCCTTAGTAGTAAACGAGTAGACTAGTAAACGAGTAAACGAGACAGAAGTGTCACGTCTATTTATATTTAAGAGAAACTTGTCTTGTTTACTTGTCTACTCGTTTACTTGTTTACTAATTCAATAATTAAAAATATCCCTCGCGCTTCTTTTGTTCCATGGAGGCTTCCTGGTCGAAGTCGATGACGCGCGTGGTGCGCTCGCTCTTAGTGGTGGTCATCATCTCCTCCACGATTTTCTCGATGGTGTCGGCTTCGCTCTCCACCGCGCCCGTGAGCGGCCAGCAACCGAGGGTGCGGAAGCGGATTTTGCGCGTCTCGATTTTCGAGCGATATTCCTCCGGCAGGCGGTCGTCGTCGGGCATGATGAGTTGCCCGTCGATGTTCACCACGGGACGCTCCTTAGCGAAATAGAGCGGCACGATGGGGATTTTTTCAAGGCGAATGTACTGCCAGATGTCCAGTTCCGTCCAGTTGGAGAGGGGGAACACGCGGATACTCTCGCCCCGGTTGATGCGGGCATTGTAGATGTCCCAAAGTTCGGGACGCTGGTTCTTCGGATCCCATTGGTGGAACTGGTCGCGGAACGAGAAGATGCGCTCCTTGGCGCGGCTCTTCTCCTCGTCGCGGCGCGCGCCGCCGAAAGCAGCGTCGAACTTATGCTTGTCGAGCGCATCGAGCAGGGCTTTTGTCTTCATAAGGTCTGTATGCACCTTCGAGCCGTGCGTGAACGGTCCCACGCCTGCCTTGAAGGCCTCCATGTTGCTCTCCACGATGAGGTCCCAGCCGTGCTCTCGGGCGTACCAGTCGCGGAATTCAATCATTTCCTTAAACTTCCATTTCGAGTCGATGTGCATCAGGGGGAAGGGCACTTTGCCCGGCGCGAACGCCTTTTCCGCCAGACGTACCATAACGCTCGAGTCCTTGCCGATGCTGTAAAGCATCACAGGGTTCTCAAACTCTGCCGCCACTTCGCGGATAATGTAGATTGACTCCGCTTCAAGTTCCTTCAAGTGGCTGAGTGAATAATTTTCGGACATATTTTTTTACTTGTTTACGCGTAACTCGTTTTCTTTGAGATTTTCGGCTGCGCTCGGCATAGCCCGAACAAGTTCGGCTCTGCTCTCGCTTGCACGAAAATTTCCTTGTTTACTAGTCAACTCGTATATATTTAATATTGTGTAGTTGCTGTCAATACGCCTGCCTCTTCCAGCAGCGCGAGCACCTTTTCCACGCTTTCCTCCACGGGCGTGCCGGTGGTGTCGAGCACGAGGGCGGGGTTCTGGGGAGCCTCAAAAGGCGCAGAGATGCCTGTAAAGTTTTTCACCTCGCCGCGCCTTGCCCGCGCATAGAGGCCTTTCACGTCGCGCCGCTCGCATTCCTCCAGCGGCGTGGCCACGAAGATTTCCTTGAAATCGGCTGCGCCGATAATGTCGCGTGCCAGCGTGCGCAGTTCCTCCGTGGGGCTCACGAAAGCCGCAAGGGTAATGATGCCCGTGTCTACGAAGAGTTTGCCCACCTCGGCGATGCGGCGTATATTCTCGCGGCGGTCGTCGGCCGAGAAGCCGAGGCCCGCGTTGATGCCCGTGCGGATATTGTCGCCGTCGAGCAGGCGGCAGAGCCGCCCACGGCGGTGCAGTTCCCGTTCGAGGGCCACGGCCACCGTGCTCTTGCCCGAGCCGCTCAGTCCCGTGAACCACAGCATCACGCCCCGCTGCCCGAGCAGCCGCTCCTTGTCGGCACGTGCGAGCATACGGTCGAAAATGGGAAAGATATTGTTGTCGTTGTTCATAATGCGCTGTATGAAAGTGCAAAATTAGGCAATTTTGCGCAGTGTCATAGCAGCAAAGCGCAAAAAAGATGCTTTTAGCCGCCTAAACCGCCTTTTCTAAAACCACGTAAAGGCGGCAGGCACAGATTTCCTGCCTTTACCAAAGCCGCCCCGCTCCTTGCCAGCCCGTGGCACAACCGGGCGCGTTTTGGCGAAACCGAATAAAAGGCCTATCTTTGCCTTAGCGAAAAGAGGAAGAGCGCAGGCTTTTCCTCTTTTTGCATTTTTGGGGCTAACTATCTTATATGAGCGGAAAAATTGTCTTATATGACCGTGAAAATTATAAGCAAGAGCGTGGAAATTTGCTCCTTTATAATTTTCCCGATGTGCTTTAAAGTGAAAATTTCCTTGATTCTCGAAGAATTTTTCTCGGAGCAGATTTTCCTTTCATAAATGCACCTTTGGCTGCGGCTCGGCATAGTCCAAGTAAACTTGGCCTCTGCGCTCGCCTTGCACAAACCTTTCCTTAATTATCCCTAAATCTTCGCGCCGCGCAGCCTTAACGATTGCAAACGCGCCTTCAACGCTCTGCGCAGAGAGGAGAACGGCATTAACAAGTTTTACCTTTATCCCTAAAAAGGGAGCTTCGCGAAGCAATGACGAATGGGCAAGGAGCAAGCAACGCGCAGCAGGCACTAAAAAAAATGGTCGCGCAGCCTGCCGATTACGCCCTTTATAGTAAGTAAGCGGCCCTATATGTGGGAGATGTTAAAACTTCTTCGTAGTTTTGCACTATGGATACACTGCAATACCCGAACATCCTTATCATCTACACGGGCGGGACCATCGGCATGATCGAAAATCCCGAGACCGGCGCGCTCGAAAACTTCGACTTCGAGCAGTTCCGCCACCACGTGCCCGAACTGAAACGCTTCAATTATAACATCGACGCGCTCGCCTTCGACCCGCCCATTGATTCCAGCGACATGGAACCGCGCTACTGGGTGAAGATGGCACATATCATTGCCGACCATTACGATGCCTACGACGGCTTCGTGTTGCTGCACGGCACGGACACGATGGCCTACACAGCCTCTGCCCTGAGCTTCATGCTCGAAAACCTCAGCAAACCCGTTATCATCACCGGATCGCAACTCCCCATCGGACAGTTGCGCACCGACGGCAAGGAAAATCTCCTGACCAGCATCGAAATCGCCGCCGCAAAGGATCAGGACGGGCGACCGATGGTGCCAGAGGTGTGTATCTTCTTCGAAAGCCGCCTGCTGCGCGGCAACCGCACCATGAAAATCAACGCCGAAGGCTTCAATGCCTTCCGCTCTTACAACTTCCCCGCGTTGGCACACGCGGGCATACACATCAAATACGAGGAGCACCTTATCCGCCGCCCACAGCCGGGCGCACCCTTCAAGCCGCACTTCCTGCTCGACAATAATGTGGTGATCATCACGCTCTTCCCCGGCATACGCAAGGACTACGTGGACACAGTGCTGCGCATCAAGGGACTGAAAGCCGTGATCCTCAAAACCTTCGGATCGGGCAATGCGCCGCAGAAGGAATGGCTGGTGGAGAGTTTGAAAGAAATGAATGAGAAGGGGGTGATACTCGTAAACATCACGCAATGTTCCAAAGGCACGGTGGAGATGCACCGCTACGGCACGGGACTGCAACTGCTGCAAGCGGGCGTCATCAACGGCTACGACAGCACGGTGGAGAGCATGGTGACGAAACTCATGTTCCTCATCGGGCACGGGCACTCGAAAGCAGAAATCATCGAACTGATGAACACGAGCATTGCCGGCGAGATTACGATTGGGTGATGGCCTATTTCAAAAAAAACTTATCAATCCTGACGCTTACGGCGTGGCTTTCCCTGGCTTTCGGGTGCGGGGAACGCCGCGCCGAACGTGCATTTGCGCCTGCCCCGCTGCGCTATGCCGAACTGCTGCGCCTCACCGACACTCTCGGCTGTACCTTTGCCGAGATTGCCGACCCGTGGCACGAGGGGCGTACCATGCAGCGGTACTGCCTGGTGCCGCAGGATGCAGATGTGCCGGAAGAGGCAAGTGGTTACGTCATCGTGCGCACACCGCTGCGCCGCATCGCCTCGGGCACGGCACTCCACGCCGCCCTTTTGCAGGAACTTGGTGCGGAAGATGCCCTCGCGGGACTATTCGACGCGGAATACGCCGTGGGGTCTGCATTAAAACAACTCATACAGACGGGGCGGCTGAAACCGGCGGGCAATTCCATGAAGCCCGATGCGGAACTGCTGCACGCCCTGCACCCCGACGCCTTGCTACTCTCGCCTTTCGAGAATGCGGGACACGGGTCGCTGACCACACTGGGCGTGCCGATTATCGAGTGCGCCGACTATATGGAAACGTCGCCCTTGGGACGCGCCGAGTGGATGCGCCTCTACGGACGGCTCGCGCATCGCGGCGCGACGGCCGACAGCCTGTTTGAACTGGTGGCACAGCGATATGAGGACTGCAAGCGGAAAGCCGCCGCTACGGCGGAGCGTCCGACTGCGTTGTGCGACCTGCCGCAGGGCGGCACGTGGTTCGTGCCGGGCGGGCGCAGCACGATGGGACGGCTCTTTGCTGATGCAGGTATCTGCTATCTTTGGAAGGACAACGGCGACAAGGGCTCGCTTTCCCTCACTTTTGAAAGCGTATTCGATCGCGCCCGCAATGCTGACTGGTGGCTGATCAAGCAGGGCTGGCCCGCACCGCCCAGCCGCAAGATGCTGGCAGATGAGTTTCCCCACGCCGAGCGGTTCAAGGCATGGCGCGAGGGCAAAGTGCTGGTGTGCAACACGCTCGCGACTCCCTATTTCGAGGAAGTGCCTTTCCACCCCGAGCGTTTGCTACAAGAACTCGCCGCCATCTTCCACCCCACCCTGCGCCCCGAAGGTTTTACCCCGAGATATTTTTATTATTTGGGAAAGTAGGGGCTCGGCAATTTCAAGTAAACTTGATTGCGCTCGCCTTGCACTATTTTTGCAAAACGCCCGCCGAATGCGCCGACATTAGAAAACAAACGCCTGATTAAAGATAGTTTTTATGACCAAGGATATTATATCCCCCGCGTCCAACCACCGCGCCCGCATGGCTTTTGCGGCAGGCCTGTTGCTGCTGCCCCTGCTCGCGGCTGCGGCCTTGCTCACAGGTAGCATGCGGCTCGCGCCCGGCGAGGTGCTGTCGGCACTTGCCGCCGCGCCGTCCGATGGTTCGCCGGCGGCGTTTATCGTGTGGCAGGCGCGCGTGCCTCAAATCGCGGTGGCACTGTTGGCAGGCGCATCGCTCTCGGCAGCAGGCTTGGTGATGCAAACGCTGTTTGCCAACCCTTTGGCAGACCCCTCGTTGCTCGGCGTGAACTCCGGCGCATCGCTCGGCGCGGCGCTTGTGCTGCTTTGCGGCGGCGGGGCTCTGATTTCGAGTGGAGGCATGATAGCCGGTTTCACGCTCACGCTCGCGGCAGCGTTTCTGGGTGCAATGGCAGTGATGCTCGTGCTACTCGCCCTCTCGTCCGTGCTGCGCGGCAATATGGCCTTGCTCATTGCCGGCGTGATGATTAGTTTCCTACTCTCGGGCATCATTTCGCTGCTCAACTTCTACGCCACCTCGCAAGGCGTGCGCTCATTCGTGATTTGGGGGCTGGGCGATTTCAGCGGCGTGCCACTTGACAACCTGCCGCTCTATGCCGTGCCCGTGCTGCTCACGCTATTCGCCCTGTTGTTTTTGGCCAAACCGCTCAACGCCCTGCTCTTGGGCACAGAGTATGCGCACAACCTCGGCTACCGCGTCCGCACCGTGCGCACCCTCGGGCTGCTCGCCGCCGGCTTGCTCGCCGCCGCCACTACCGCCGTGTGCGGCCCCGTGTCGTTTATCGGCCTTGCTGTGCCGCACATCGTGCGCCTGCTCTATCGCCGCGCCGACCATCGCCTGCTTATCCCCGCCACCATGCTTTGGGGCGGCAACGTGGCTCTCTTTGCCCTGCTGCTCACCCGCCTGCCCGGCGAGCGCGGCATCCTGCCCCTCGCCGCCGTCACGCCACTTATCGGCGTGCCCGTCGTGTTTTATATTCTATCTAAAAGAGGATTGAGGGGATAAACGGGGGACTTGCTCCCATTTTTATAATTTCATTGGGCTGTTTTCGCCTTAAAAACGTACCTTTGCAAACGAAAGTCGCCCGAAAAAGTGTAGAATTAAGCAAAAAGTCGCCCGAAAAAGTGTGTACTTCGGCGAAAAAGTCGCCCGAAAAAGTGTGTTAATAAATCCTACTGCTCTCAATTATAACAATATATGTACAAAAGAAAAATTGAGAACTTTCTTAGCCTTTGGAAAAGCAATAAAAACAGGAAGCCATTGGTTATAAAAGGTTGCCGCCAATGCGGAAAAACGAGCTCCGTGCGCCAATTTGCATCGAAGCATTATAAGCATGTGGTTTACATGGATTTCCATGAGCAGAAAGACCTAAAATCTTTGTTCCAAGGGGCTTTAAGCGTGGATTATCTCATTGTCGCCATCTCTGCCGCATTGCCCGATGCTCGGTTTGTGCCTGGTAAGACCGTGATTATCTTTGACGAGATACAAGATTGCCCTCAGGCGCGCGCTTCTCTCAAATTCTTTAAGTTAGATGGTCGGTTCGATGTCATTTGCACCGGTTCGTTGCTCGGCGTTAACGGTTATCGTTCAGAGCATCAGGAAGGGGCGGTAGGCTCTACGCCGGTAGGATTTGAGATGATAGTGGATATGTATCCCATGGATTTTGAAGAATGGCTTTGGGCTAATGGCATTCAATCTCCTGTCTTTGACTTATTGCGCCAATGTTTTGAACAAGAAACGCCTGTGCCGGAAGCTATTCACAATCGTTTGCGTCAGCTGTTGCTGGAATATATCATCATTGGCGGAATGCCGGAGGCTGTCAAAACGTTCTTGGAGACACGCGATGTCAATCAGGTGATAAGCGTTCAACGGAGTATCATTGACGAATATAAGTCAGACATGGTGAAATACGCCGCCCCGCAGGATAGGTCGCGCATCAGGGAATGCTTCGAGTCTATCCCTCGCCAATTAAGCAGAGACAATAAGAAGTTCACTTATTCCGTAGTTCGCAAGGGCGGTCGTAGCAGCGAATATATCAGCAGCTTGCAATGGATAGAAGATGCCGGTATTATTCGCCGCTGCTACAACCTTTCGATTACAGAATTGCCGCTGGGAGGCAATGCTATTCAGGATTGCTTCAAAGTATATATGGCAGATACAGGGCTTTTTATCAGTATGCTGGACGATGGCACTCAGTCTGATATCCTGCAAGGGCAGCTGAATGCCTATAAAGGTGCTATCTATGAAAACGCCTTGGCTGATATTTTGGGGAAGATGGGGCGTAAATTATATTACTTCCAAAAACCCGACAGTATAGAAATTGATTTTATCATTCGTTACAAGGGAACTTGCACGCCAGTAGAATGTAAGGCGAAGACTGGCAATGCAAAATCCTTGAAAACCCTGTTGAGACACCCTGAAAAGTATCCTGTTAGCCATGCTATTAAATTGGGCGATTACAATGTTGGGCGAAGCGATGCATTGCTTACTTTGCCGTTTTATATGGCCTTTCTGCTGAATGAAATATAAAAAAAGGAGCAGCGATGCTCCCCTTTTCTTTATGTTCAGTTTCTTAACCCGTTTTTGTGTGTTTTCTTCAAGCAGAATAAGATTTCGAGGCCGCCTTCTTTGCGGTTGCGCACGGAGATCTCGCCGGAATGGCAGAGCACGGCGTTGCGCACGATAGAGAGGCCGAGCCCCGTGCCGCCGCAGTCGCGCGTGCGTCCTTCCGTGACGCGATAGAACCGCTCGAAGAGGCGCGGCAAATGCTCCTCGGGTACGCCGCAGCCCGTGTCGCGGAAAGAGAAATAGAGAAAATCTTTGTCCTCGTTGTAGAGTTCTGCGCACATCTTCGTACCCTGCCCGGCGTAGCGGATGCTGTTTTCCATAAGATTGCGGAAAATAGCATAGACAAGCGAATAGTTGCCCGTGAGCGTCGTGGCCGGCTGAATGAGTTGCTGGAACTCCATGCCCGCCTGCTCCATGCCGCCGCGCAGTTCGTCGGCAATGTCTTCCACCATGCGGCTAACGTCGATTGTCTCGAGCGGCAACGCCTCGGGCGCTTCTTCAGCTTTCGTTATCAAGGCCACGTCGCGTATGAGGTCGGTGAGCCGCACCGCTTGCGCGTGGGCTTTCCGCAGGAAGTCGTCCTTGCGCTGTTCGTTCAGCCCCGCACATTCCATTATCGTCTCCAAATATCCGCGAATGCTGCTCACCGGCGTGCGCAGTTCGTGCGTGATGTTGTTGCTCATCTGCTGCTTGAGTTTCTTGGTCTGTTCGGCCTGCGTGATGTCGGTGAGCGACAGTTCGAAACTCTGGTCGCTGTAAATCAGCACCTGCACGGCGAAGCAAGAACTGCCGGCCTGTATCGTGTAGCGGAAGAGCGGCGCTTCCTGCACGGGGCTGCCGCCGTTTACGTTTTGTTCGAGGAACTCGCAAACGGGCTGGAAGCGGTCGTTGCTCCAAAGCGCGTTGAGGTCGGCCGTGGGACGGTCGAGGATTGTGTTGGCGTATTGCGTGAACTTGGGGTTGGCAAATATTTTCTGCCTGTCGGGCGAAAAGATGGCGATGCCTGCTTCCGAATAGAGGAAGTGGCGCAGGAGGCGTTCGCGCTCCAAGGCGATTTGCCGGTTGCTCTCATCGAGTTGCCGGTATTTCAGGGTGAGCGTTGCCGCCACGTCGCCCAGTTCGCTGTGGGGAAACTTCAACTGCTCGTAATCCACCAGCCCCCTGTCGGCGGAACTGATGAAGAGGCGCAATTGGGCAATGGCCTTTCCGAAATGGTCGGAGATATAAATGAGCAGCACGAGCACTATGGGGAAGAGCATCAGCGCAAACCACAGGAACACGTTGTCGGCTTTCATGAAGTTGCGAACCTCGTCGTCGTAAGGCAATGCCACGCGCACGATGAGGCTGCCGTAGGCCTTGGCGAAATAGAAAAATTCCTTGCCTTCGGTGACGGAGGCGCGTATGTCGCTGCCTTCGTTCTCGTTGAGCGCGAGGCGCACCTCGGGGCGGTCGTGGTGGTTGCCCATCTCGTGGGGCATCATGCCGTCGCTCTCGTATATCACCGTGCCATTCTTGCCGATAACCGTGAGGCGCAGTTCTTTCGGCAGCAACAGTTTCACCTTTTTGAGTTCTTCCACGGCGGTTGTGCTGTTCAGCCCGTTTGTTTCTATGTCGCCCGCCACGAGGTCGGCATAACTCAAAAGCCGCGCTTCGAGCAACTCGCGCCGATATTGCCGCTCGCGATTGTATTGGAAACCTACGAGCAACAATGTAAAGGCTGCGAAAAGCAACGTGAAGTTCAGCAGCAGTTTGCTGCGATACGAAAGCATCATTTTTTTTAGTAGACGAGTAGACAAGTAGACAAATAAACGGAGCAGACAAAAACCCTTTTATTCAAAACAATAGCCGTAGCCCGGGCGGTTGGTGAGGCGCAGGCCGACTGCGCCGAGTTTTCTGCGCAGGCGGGCGATGTGTACGTCGATGGTGCGGTCGATGACAATGCAGTTGGTACCGCGCCAAACCGCCGCGAGGATTTCGTCGCGCGAGAACACGCGCCCCGGCTGCCGTACCATAAGGCTAAGAATGCCGAACTCTTTGGGCGAAAGGCGCACCTCCATGCCTTCCACGTAGGCTGCTTTGCGCTCAAAGTCGATCGTCAGTCCTTCCGAGGTCAGTGTTTTCGGTTTCGACACCTCCGTGCCGCTGCGGCGCAGCACGGCGCTGATGCGTGCCAGCACCTCGTGTAGGGAAAACGGTTTGCAGATGTAGTCGTCGCCACCTGCCGAAAAGCCGGTGAGCAAATCTTTTTCCGCGTCCTTGGCCGTGAGAAAGATGATGGGCGTGTCGTTGTGGAGTTCCTTGCGCATCTTTTCTGCCATACGGAAGCCCGACATGCCGCCGAGCATCACGTCGAGCAGCACAAGCATGATGTCGGGCGAGAGCAGCGTGATGGCCTCTTCGGCCGAGGCTGCGGTTACCACTTCGTAGCCGGCGTTTTCGAGATTGCATTGCAAAATCTCGCGCAGGTCCGGCTCATCGTCTACAACCAAAATCTTTTTTGAAGATACCATATATATATAATATTGTGTGTGCAGCAGGGGCGTTTTGCCTTGCAATATTAGTTATTTCTGCGCAGGAAAGCACGAAAAGCGGGAGCAAAAATCAGAAATGTATCATCATTTCCATGACCACTTTGTCGCGCTCGGAGGTTTTCATGGCCGCGCCTTTGTCGTAGAAATACTTTTCGTAGTTGAGGCGCAATTCTGCGGCGATGCGTTTGGCAAAGCCGAGGGTGATGCCTGCCGTAAGCCTTTTGCGGGCGGCATCATCGGTTTGCAGCACGCCCTCGTCGTTGAGGCTGCCATTGCTGTGGTCGTCCATCATATCGAAGCGCGTGAGGAAGCGCAGGTGGTCGAACACGCGGTGCAGCGGCAGTGTATAGGCCGCCATCGTGTTGAGCGCATTCACGGCGTGGTAAGAGTTGTTTTTGTAATGCTTGCGCAGATATTCGGCTTCGAGGAACACGCCGGCGTGGTTAAACGACAAGCCGCCGTCGTAGAGCATCACCGTGCCGCCCGTGGGCGAAATCTTCTGCACCGAGCCTTGCAGCGTGAGCATCTTCACGGGTTTCCATTGCACCTTTGCCGAAAAGTTGAGGTTTTTCGTCCAATAGTCTTTTTGGTCGGTCAGTCCCGAGCCGTTGAAGAGCCCGCCCTCGATGGTGAGCGGCGTTTTGGGCAGGGTGTACGAGGCGCACAGTCCTACGTCGCGCACGTCGCCCACTTGCTTGGCAATGAAGGAGCGGTTGGCGAAATATTGTTTGTGGGGCGAGCGGTGCGCGTCGATGCTGAACGGCACGCGCATCTGTCCGATGCGCAGCGTCAGTCCTTGTACGGGCAGCACGCCGGCGTAGGCATCGAGCATACGGATACGTCCCTCGTCGGAGAGGTCTACCTCGGCGCGGTAAATCACGATGGGCGTCACGTTACCATCGAATGCCACACGGGCATTGCGCACCTCAAAGCGTCCTTCCTTGTCGCGCGTCTGGTATTCGCCTTTGGCGCGGAGCGTGCCGCTGATTTTCGGCAGCCACTCGGGCAAAGGCTTCTTGTTTTTGGCGGAGTCGGCGGGCGTTTCGGCGAGTGCCGGCAGAGCGGCGCAGAGACAGAAAGCAAGCGGCAGTAAAGGCTTGAAAGGCATATTGGGAGGATTGAATTTATAGATTTTGATAATATATTAGCGGCTAAACCAGTTCTCTGAAGCGGCGCACGCTTTTGATGAGGGAGCGCAGTTCTTTTACGATTTGCTCCGTCTCTTGCGTCACGTGGAGCAGGAGCGAGAGGGTCACGAGATGTGCGCCGGGCGTTTGCAGCAGCAGCGTCACTTCGTGGCGGAAGGCTGCAAAGTCGTTTTTCAACTGCACGGCCTCGTCGGAGATATCCTGAATGTCGAGTGGCGCGTCGGTCTGGCGAATGCGCAGCGCAGTGTTGTCGAGCAGTGCCACGAGGCGGTCGCGAAGCGAAAGGTAGCGCGCGGCAAGTTCCGGCGCAATGGGCGAGAAGTTGTTGTCCACATGCTCCTTAGCCGGTTCGCAGAGGCGCATCAGCCCGTAGTGGATTTGGCGCAGAGAGTTATGCACGAGGTGGAACGAGGTGCTGAGCCTTACGGCCTCTGCCGCGTCGGCGCGGCGCAACCCTATGGTTTCGCGGCGGCGCAGGCTTTTGAGCAGCATCTTTTCCGTTTCGAGGTCGCGCTCTGCCTGCTTGAGCATCCTGCGGCGTTCTTGAAACAGCCCGTCGGTGGCGGCAGTGAGGATGTCAGAATATTTTGCCGTCTTCTCTGCCACGCTCACCGAGAGGTGGCGCAGCAGCATGCCGCCGATGGCCTTCGGATCGCGGCAGCGGCACATCTGGTGAAAGAGTACGTCGTCCTCTTTCTCTTCCTCGGCCTGCTTTTTGGCAAAGCGGCGCTGGCTGTGAATGAGGGCGTAGATGCCTGCGCCGACGATGATGACTATTGCCGGCACGCCGCCGAAGCGCATGGCCAAGGCCACGAAGAAGCAAGCCGTGAAGGCCACGCCAGCGGTGATGAACCAGCCGCCGATTACCGTAAGCACGCCCGTTACGCGGAACACCGCGCTCTCGCGGCTCCAAGCGCGGTCGGCGAGCGAGGAACCCATTGCCACCATAAAGGTCACGTAAGTAGTGGAGAGGGGAAGTTTCAAGGAGGTGCCGAGGGCGATGAGCAGGGCGGCTACGACGAGGTTCACCGAAGCGCGCACGAGGTCGTATGCCGCGCCGTCGGGCAGGGGCATGTCGGCGGGCGCGAAGCGGCGCTCCACGAAGTTTGCCACGGGACGCGGCGTGATGCGCTGCACGAATGTGCCTACATTGGCTCCCATGCGCACCAGGCTGCGGGCAACTCGCGAAGAACCGAACATCTCGTCGCCCTCATCGCTGCGCGACAGCCCCACCTCGGTCTTCACCACATTGTGTGCCTTCTTCGACCGCGCCAGAGAGAACACCATAATCAGGCCGGCGGCGAAGAGGAACACGGGCTGGGTGTGCGCCGAAGCGTTGAGCGAGTCCATGCTGAAACTCCACGCATCGGTGCTGCCCGAGGCGGCAAAGTCGCGGAACGACGACAGGCCTGCGAGGGGCACGCCGATGAAGTTCACGAGGTCGTTGCCGGCAAAGGCCGTGGCGAGGGCGAAGGTGCCCGTGAGCACCACGATGCGGAACACGTTTACTTTCAGCGCATGGAGCAGTTGCATGAGCAGCGTGAACACCACGAGGCACGTGCCGAGTACAATAAATATATGTTCATCGAGAAAGCCTTTTACCTCAGCCGTCATAAACGAGAGGTGCTTCAAGCCCTTGAAGAGCATGAAGTAGATAATGGCGGTGATGGCCACGCCGCCGAAGATGCCGATTTTCCAGCGCAGCCGCTTGCCGTAGTTGAAGGTAAAGAGCAGGCGGGCCAGGTATTGCACAAACGAGCCTACCACGAACGCCACTGCCACCGAAAGGAAAATGGCGAGGATCACTTGCAGCGCCTTGTCGGTGTTCATATACGCGCCGAACGGCAGCGCGGAGCCGCCTGCCATTTTCAGCATACTGAACGCGAAGGTCGCGCCGAGCAGTTCAAATACCATTGAAACCGTGGTCGACGTGGGCATGCCGAGCGAGTTGAAGATGTCGAGCAGCACCACGTCGGTCACCATTACGGCGAGAAACACGAGCATCACCTCGCCGAAGACGAACTGCTCGGGGCGCATGATGCCGTGGCGGGCGATGTCCATCATGCCGTCGCTCATCACCGCGCCGCAGAACACGCCCACGGCCGCCACCGTTACAATCGTGCGAAACCGTGCCACCTTCGAGCCGATGGCAGAGTTGAGAAAGTTAACGGCGTCGTTGCTCACACCCACCCAAAGGTCGAACGCCGCGAGGATAAAGAGGAATGCTATAATTCCGAAATACATCCATTCCATAATTTGAAATATTATAGTTTTCTGATGCTGCAAAATTATGGAGCGAATGTTGCCGCGCTGTTACAAAGTGGTTAAGAAAGTGTTAAGGCGGCGGCGAGCGCGTACATATACAATAGAGGCTGCGCCGTAATGCTTGTTTTTACGGCACAGCCTCCATCTTGCTGTTTTTCTTAAATCTTATTTTGTCATATTTTCTTCACTATTTCGTAACCGCGCTTCACGATGTCGTTTTTCGTATTGAAGAGTTGCAGATATTCGCTGCGGTCCCAGATATCATAAGCGATAAGGGATTTGAGTGTGAAGCGCAGGTCTTCGATAGCCGATTTGCGCTCGGCATCGTCTTTGGGTTTCACGCCCTTCTTCTCGGCAGCCGCGAGCACCTCGGCGATAAGGTCGTCGGGCGTGACGAAGTGCTTTTCGTAGTCGCCAAACGTCTTGTAATGTTTGAGCACCTTGCTGCGGTTGCGGTCTACGTAGCGCAGGGCGTAGTCGTTGATGAGATTATGGCGGCGTATGGCGATGTAATATTTTGAGTAAGTCGTGGTGTCGAGCGGCACGAACTCATCGGGCATAATGCCGCCCCCGCCGTAAACGGTGCGCCCTTTGACGAGCGTGCGGTAAACTTTCGTCGAGTCGAGGTGTATGCTGTCGATGCAGGTGAGTTCGCCGTGTTCGTAGCGCGTGTTGAGGTCTTTGTCGTAGTCCTCGCCTTTGCCTTTCACGTAGGGCTTCTGAATGCAACGGCCGGAGGGCGTGTAGTAATGGCTCACGGTGAGGCGTATCATCGACCCGTCGGGCAGGTCGATGGGGCGCTGCACCAATCCCTTGCCGAAGGTGCGGCGACCCACAATGGCGCAGCGATCATGATCCTGCAACGCGCCGCTCACAATCTCGGCCGCCGAGGCGGAATACTCGTCCACGAGCACCACGAGCGGCTCCTTCGTCCACAGCCCGCCGCCTTTTGCGTCAAGCGTCATGCGCGGCGTGGAGCGTCCGTCGGTGTAGACAATGAGCGAACCGCCTTCAAGAAATTCTCCCGCCACGTCCTGCGTTGCCATGAGGTAGCCGCCGCCATTCTGCTCGAGGTCGAGGATAAGGCGCTTCATGCCCTGCTCTTTCAGTTCGTTGATTTTGGCGCGCAACTCGCTGCCCGTGGTTTGTCCGAAGCGGTCGATGCGGATATAGCCCACCTCCTCGTCCATCATGTACGCGCCCTCAATGGTATGCACGGGGATTTTGTCGCGCTTCACGGTGAAGTAGAGCACTTCGGGCACGCTGCGGCGCACGATGCCGAGGGTCACTTTCGTGTCTTTTGGCCCGCGCAGTTTCTTCATGATGTCGGTGCGGTCCATCTTCACGCCGGCAATGGTGTCTTTGTCTACGAAGACGATGCGGTCGCCGGCAAGGATGCCCGCCCGCTCGCTCGGACCTTTGGAAATGGTCTGTATCACGACGAGCGTGTCTTCCACCATGTTGAATTGCACGCCGATGCCCTCGAAACTGCCTTCAAGGGGTTCGTTGAGTTTTTTGGTCTCTTCGGGATTGGAATAAGAGGAATGCGGGTCGAGTTCTTTGAGCATTCCGCGAATGGCATCTTCTGCGAGTTTCTTTTGGTCCACGCTGTCCACGTAGAGCGAGGTAATGGCGGCCTGCGCCACTTGCAGTTTTTTGAGTTGCTCAAAGTCGATATCGTTGAGGCTTTGGGCAGATGCCGCCAGCGAGCAAAGGGCGGCTATGAGGAGCAATGCTATTTTTTTCATCTATACAATTATATATATATGTTTTTTCCACGAATTATTTTGTTTGCCCACGTCACGGATTATTTTTTGCCCACGAATCTCACGAATTTTCGTGCAAGCGAGTGCAGAGCCGAATTTATTCGGGCTATGCCGAGCGCAGCCGAAAATGTCAAGAAATCTACACGAATTTCTTTGTCCTCTGTATTAATGGCGACCTGTTCGGTCGCACGAATTTTCACTAATCCAATCATTGCATTCAATTATTTCGGCTACGCACACATTCGTGTGATTCGTGCGACCGAACAGGTCGCCTCTTAATCCATTGAACAAGATTCGTGTAGATTCGTGAGATTCGTGGGCAATAAAAAAAATTCGTGGGCAAAAAATTTATCCGTGGCGTGTATGCGTTAATGCGGCAGGAACTCCGAGACGTCTTTGCCAAATGCGAGCAGTTCGCGCACCACGCTCGACGACACGGCGGAATACTGCGGGTCGGTGAAGAGCAGCACGGTTTCCACGCCCGAGAGGGCCTTGTTCATCACGGCGATGTCGCGCTCATATTCGAAGTCCTTCACCGAGCGCAAGCCGCGCAGTATGAAATCCGCGCCTTCGCGGCGGGCAAGGTCGATGGTGAGGTCGGAATAGGCCACCACCTTGACGCGAGGCTCTCCGGCATAGAGCCGCGCGATGCTTTCCACGCGGCTGTCTGCCGTTTGCAGCGGACGCTTGTGCTCGTTCACGCCCACACCGATAACGATGCGCTCGAACATGCCGAGCCCGCGTGCCACGATGTCGGCGTGCCCCACGGTGAAGGGGTCGAACGAACCGGGAAATATGGCGATTGAGTGCATAGGAATTTTTATTAATGCCTTTCGGCAAGTACGGCGGGCGTTCTGCAGAACGCCCCTACTCGTCAACGGGGTCTTCTTCCACGACGAGATTGTCAATGATAAAGCCTTGTCGCTCCATGGTGTTCTTGCCCATGTAGTATTCGAGCAGATCGGCCACCTTGTCGCTCTTGTGGAGTGTGACGGGCTCGAGCCTCATCTCCGGGCCGATAAAGTGGGCGAACTCGGGCGGCGAGATTTCGCCGAGTCCTTTGAAGCGGGTGATTTCGGGGTCGGGACCGAGTTTCTCTATGGCGGCGAGGCGTTCTTCCTCGCTGTAGCAGTAAATTGTTTCAAACTCCGAGCGTTCCGACTGCTGCGTCTTTTTCAGGATTGCCGCGCCGGCGGAGTCGGCCTTGATGGTACGGGGCGCGGTGTCGGCGGCAGCGCGGGTTTTCTTCTTCTTATTGCGCACGCGGAAGAGGGGCGTTTGCAGGATATACACGTGGCCCTTCTTGATGAGGTCGGGGAAGAATTGCAGGAAGAAGGTAATCATCAAGAGGCGTATGTGCATGCCGTCCACGTCGGCATCGGTAGCCACGATGACCTTGTTGTAGCGCAGACCGTCGAGCCCGTCCTCAATGTTGAGCGCGGCTTGCAGGAGGTTGAACTCCTCGTTTTCGTAGACCACCTTTTTGGTCAGCCCGAAGCAGTTGAGCGGCTTGCCGCGCAGCGAGAACACGGCCTGCGTGCCCACGTCGCGGCTTTTGGTGATAGAGCCGCTGGCAGAGTCGCCCTCGGTGATGAAGATGGCGGAGTCGAGGCGCGGGTCGCGCTCGTCGTCTTCCTCCTCCCCACCCTTGCGCTTGGTCTTGGGCGCGGGGTCGTTGAGGTGGATGCGGCAGTCGCGCAACTTGCGGTTGTGGAGGTTGGCCTTCTTGGCACGCTCGCGTGCCAGTTTCGTAACGCCGGCAATGGCCTTGCGCTCCGATTCGCTTTCCTGTATCTTCTGGCGGATCACTTCTGCCACGTCGAGATGCTTGTGGAGGAAGTTGTCTACGTTTTCTTTGATGAAATCGCCCACAAACTTATTCACGCTCACGCCCGAGAGGGGGAAGGGATTGCCGTTGCGGTCCTTGTCGGGGGCCATGGTGAGCGAGCCGAGTTTGATTTTCGTCTGGCTCTCAAACATTGGCTCTATCACGCGTATGGCGATTGCTGCTACGAGACCGTTGCGCACGTCCTGCACGTCGAAATTCTTGTCGAAATATTCCTTGATGGTGCGGGCGATGTGCTCCTTGAAGGCGCTTTGGTGCGTGCCGCCCTGCGTGGTGTGCTGCCCGTTCACGAACGAGTAGTATTCCTCGCCATACTGTGCCGTGTGGGTGAAGGCAATGTCGATGCCCTCGCCTTTGAGGTGCACTATGGGGTAAAGCCCGGGGGCGGTCATATTGTCGGAGAGCAGGTCTTCGAGGCCGTTGCGGCTGATGATGCGGCGGCCGTTGTGGTAGATGGCAAGTCCCGTGTTGAGGTAGGTGTAGTTGCGGAGCATCGTCTGCACAAACTCGCTGCGGAAGCGGAAGTCGCCGAAGAGTTCCGTGTCGGGCTCGAAATAGATATACGTACCGTTTTCCTCCTCCGTGTCTTCGTACACGTCGCTCACGAGCACGCCGCGCTCAAAGGTGGCTTCGTGCATCTTGCCGTCGCGGTGGGAGCGGGCGATGAACTTGCGGCTCAGGGCGTTCACGGCTTTCAGACCCACGCCGTTCAGACCTACGCTGGCGGTGAAGACGGAGGTGTCGTACTTCGCGCCCGTGTTGAGTTTCGACACGGCGTCGACGAGACTGCCCAAGGGAATGCCGCGCCCGTAGTCGCGGATCGAGGCCGACTTGCTCTCCTCCACGTTCACCTCGATGCGCTTGCCGAAGCCTTCATTGAACTCGTCGATGCTGTTGTCGATGCTTTCTTTCAGGAGCACGTAGATACCGTCCTCGGCGTGCGAGCCGTCGCCGAGACGGCCGATATACATACCGGGGCGCGTGCGGATATGGTCGGTATCTTCAAGATGCCTGATTTTGCTTTCGTCGTAAATTACGGGATTGGGCATGGTATTTGGAATGAATTAACTGCGAAATATGTTTTCCACGAAATGCTTTTTTGTCCTCGGATTATTTGTCCTCGGATTATTTTTTTGCCCACGAATCTCACGAATCTACACGAATTTCTTTGTCCTGTGTATTTAAAGGCGACCTGTTCGGTCGCACGAATTTTCACTAATCCAATCATTGCAATCAATAATTTCGGCTACGCACACATTCGTGTGATTCGTGCGACCGAACAGGTCGCCATTTTATTCATTGAACAAGATTCGTGTAGATTCGTGAGATTCGTGGGCAAATAAAAAAAGTTCGTGGGCTTAAAAAAATATATCATTCGTAGGCAAAAAAATATTTTATCCGTGGCTTAGGCAATGTAGAGATTTATATGTCTTTCCGATAGCACCTTCTGCGCTTGTGCTGTTCGGTCTTGAAATATTGCCATTGGCTCTGCACCTTGTCGTTCTGCTCCAATTCCGGGTTGCTCTCGGCGTAAACGAAACCGAGTTGCTTGTAAATGGGAATGAGGTCGGTGAAGAGCAGGGCGTTCACGCCTTTGCCCTGATAGTCGGGGCGCACCGCCACGAGCAGCAGGTCGAGGGCTTCGGGGCGTTTCCAGAAAAGGGCTTTCAGCAAATGCCACCAGCCGAAAGGCAGCAACTTGCCTTTGGCCTTTTGCAGGGCTTTCGAGAGCGAAGGCATCGAGATGCCCACCGCCACCAGTTCGCCCTCGTCGTTCTCCACAAGCGTCACCATGCGCAGGTCGAGCACGGGCACATACATCTTCACGTAAGCGTCGATTTGCTTCTGCGTCATGCGCGAAAAGCCGAAGAGCGGCTCGTAGGCATCGTTGATGAGTTCGAAAATCTTGTGCGTGATGCCCGAGGTGAGGGCTTCGTATTTGCTTTTGATTTTGCGGATATGCAACCCGTACTTTTGCGAAATGATATTGGCTATGCGCTGGTGCTTTTCGGGTATGCCTTCCGGGATATAGATTTTCATCTCCACCCAGTCGGTAGCCTTTTCGAGACCGAGGCGTTCGATGTGCTCGGGGTAGTAAGGATAGTTGTAAATCGTGGCCATCGTGGAGAGTTGGTCGAAGCCCTCGATGAGCATGCCCTCTGCGTCCATATCGGTAAAGCCGAGCGGACCGGCAATCTCCGTCATGCCGCGTTCGCGCCCCCACGCTATGACCGTGTCGATAAGTGCGCGGCTCACGTTTTCGTCGTCGATGAAGTCAATCCAGCCGAAGCGCACCTGTTTCTTGTTCCAACGCTCGTTGGCACGGCGGTTGATAATCGCCGCTACGCGCCCCACAACCTTGCCGCCTTTGAGAGCAAGGAAATAGTCGGCCTCGCAAAACTCGAACGCCGCGTTCTTTTTCGGCGAAAACGTGCCGAGCATATCGTCGTAGAGGTCGGGCACGGAGTAAGGGCTGTCTTTATAAAATTCGTAGTTGAAGCGAATAAACGTTTTCAGTTCCTGCTTTGAAGAAACGCGCTTAATGGTTACAGGTTCCATCCTTTGAGAGATAATGATAGTTTGCCTTACAGGGCATTTTGTTCAAGATGCAAATTTAATTAAATATTTTGCAATATACCGCTTTTCTGCGCAGACAGGCACAAAAAACCGGCATTTTATGCCCGCACTCCGCCTCGCCCGCCACTGCAAACGGGCGAGTTTTTGCATTTCTCTTGTACCGCCGGCGCGGCATGTATAAGATAATCGCCCTTTTCTGCGCAGGAAAGTTTGCGCTTTATGGTATTTATCCATAACTTTGCAGAGATTAGGCGGTTTGCCGCGCAACAGCGCGACGATGAAGCCATAAAAAAGCAATAATATCAAAACGATTTTTAGTAAACAAGTAAACAAGACAGAAATGTCGTGCAAGCGAGCGCAATTAAGTTTACTTAAATTGCCGAGCGCAGCCGACATTATGTAAATGTCTTGCTAATTTATATTTTACATGAGAAACTTGTCTCGTCTACTCGTTTTCTTTGAGATTTTCGGCTGCGCTCGGCAATATGAGCAAACTCTATTGCTCTCGCTTGCACGAAAATTTCCTTGTAAACTCGTCTACTAATAAACAAACCAAAATAATCATCATGAAAAATCTCTCTTATCGCCTCGCCGCCCTGTGCCTCGCAGCCGCGCCGCTCACGGCCTCGGCACAACTCTACGAGGTGGACCTCAGCAAGTACAAGGACTATGCGCCCGTGACGCGCACAGACAACTCGCTGCTCGTGCCGCGCAAGGTGGTCAGCACTAACGGCGTGACGGCCACGCGCCCCGACCACGTGAACAACGCGGAAACGATGCACTTCCCGCCCGTGTTTAACCAGGCGGGCGGCTCGTGCGGATCGGCATCGCGCATCTGCTACATGTTTACCCACGAAATCAACTCTTTCCGCAACCTCGACGGCAAAAAGGCGGAAAACTATTATCCCTCCCACTTCGTGTGGCTGCTCACCAACGGCAACTCGGGCAAAGACGAGTTTGTGACGAAAGTGGGCGTGCCCTCCGCCGCCCTCTACGGCGGACAGACCTACTCCTCGCTCTTCGGCAACCAGGACTGCGCCTCCAACAACTTCGGCTGGATGCAGGGCTACGACAAATGGTATACCGCCATGCAAAACCGCATGGAAGCGCCCTGCCACTTCCCCCTCGACGTGAGCACCAAGGCGGGACGAGAGGCGGTGAAGAACTGGCTGTGGAACCACAACGGCGACACGGACTTTCACAGCGGCGGCATCGCGGGCATCGGCGTGGCAAGCGCCCTGACTGCGGGCATGATTCCCTCTACCGCCGCCAACATCGCCGCGAAGGTGGACGGAAAGAACTATGTGAAGAAATGGGGCACGACGGTGGACCACGCCCTCACAATCGTGGGCTACGACGACCGCATAGAGTTTGACCTCGACGGCAACGGCGTGGCGGGCGAAACCTCGAAGGACGAGGTGGGCGCGTGGATCATCGTGAACTCCTGGGGCTCGAACTGGATGAACAATGGTTTTATCTATTGCCCCTACGCCTACGGCGGCGCATGGTTTACGAGCGACGGCAAACTGGGCAGCACGGCCTGGTGGGCACCCGAAATCTATAAGGTGCGCAAAAACTACACGCCGAAGCGCACCATTAAACTGGAGATGGACTACACGCGCCGCAGCGAACTCTTCCTCTGCGCCGGCGTGTCGACCGACTTGAGCGCAACGGAGCCCGACGTGACCGTGCCCTTTGAGCACTTCAAGTTTGCCGGCGACGGCAACTACGGCAACACGAACCCCGCGCCCGCCATTCCGATGCTCGGCTACTGGGCCGACGGCAAATTGCACCATGAGCCGATGGAATTTGGCTACGACCTCACCGACCTCACCGCGCCCTACGGCGACCAGCCGCTCAAATATTTCTTCATCGTGCAGACGAAGAGTTGGGCCATCGGGTCGGGACATATATATAAGGCCTCCATCATCGACTACGAGCAGGGACTGGAAACGCCCTTTGCCCTCGGCAGCGGCGTAGAGATAAAGAACGCCGGCAAACAGACGGTGATCTCCGTGGTGATACAGGGCGAGGTGTACAACGCTCCGCAAAATCTCTCCGCCTCGGGCACAACGCTGGCGTGGTCGGCACCGGTGCGCTGCGCCCACACGCTGACAGGCTATAAGGTATATAAGGGCACGAGCCTGCTCGCCACGCTCTCCGCCTCGCAGCGCACGTACAACTTCGGCGACGCGGCGGGCAACGTGTTTGCCGTGACGGCGCTCTACGGCGACAAGGAAAGCCCCAGGACCACGGTCACCGTGCCCGCAGCGACGAGCGTGAACAAGGTGATGAACTTCAACTATTCGGGCTTCACCATTCCCGGAGCGTTCAACAGCCGCTACGACAAGGCGACGATAGAATTCTGGCTGCGTCCCACGACGCTGTCAAACTGGAACCAGGCTGCCGGCCCGGGCTGGGGGCAGTTTATGATGCACGCCAACGCCAACGGCACGTTTACCGCAGGCTGGGACACCTCCAACCGCGTGAACACGGCAGCGAACACGCTGAAAACGAATACGTGGAAGCACATCGCCGTGGTGGTGAACGGCAACACCTTCACTGTCTACGTCAACGGCTCGCAGGCGGGCACCATCACCTCCGACAGTTACTCGGGCATCGGCGGCTTCGGCGACCTCTGCTTCGCACAGCCCGGGGCTGCAACGAGCAATGCCATGAACGGCAGGATGGAAGAGGTGCGGATATGGCGCACGGCACGCACGGCCGCACAAATACAGGCCGACATGTATAAGGAATACGGCGAGGCCGGCTTGCCCGACGACCTTATTGCCTACTTCAAGGGCGACATGATTACGGAAAACGGCGAAACGAAGTACCGCAACGCCCTCGGCAAGAACCACGGCATCCTCCACGACTCGAAAGCCACGAACGTGAGCAGCACGCAGCCCGACATAAAGGCATCGACCGACCTCTCCTCGCTCGTCATCAACGTGCCTGCAGAAGGCGTTAAGGCAGGCGTGCCCGCCGCCTTCTCCGCCACCTGCTCCGACGGCGCGCACACGCTGAAATGGACGGCGGCAGGCGCAGGGGCAAGCAACCTCATCGCCACCCGCCCGACGCTTACCTTCACTTCCTCGGGCCAGCAAACCGTGACGCTCACCGCGCTCGACAAGAACGGCACGGAGAAGAGCGTGAGCCGCACCATCACCGTGGGCTCCGCGCCCGCACCCGACGCGTCGTTCACGCCGAGCACGGCGACGGCGCAGGCCGGCACCCCGATTTCGCTCATCGTGGACAATCCCGTGGAGGGCTATCTGTACAACTGGAGCATGCCGGGCGCAAAGGAGGAAACCTCTACCCGCGTGAACACGCCCGTCACGTATCTCAAGCACGGCACGTACACCGTGACGCTCCGCGTGACCGCCGCCGACGGACGCACCGCCACGAGCAGCCGCACCATCAGCATCTCGGAAGTGCCGCCCGAAGCCGCCATGCTCATCTCGCCCGCCGTAATCGTGAAGGGAGAGACCGCGCAACTCACCGACCAGAGCAAGAACGCGCCCTATCGCTGGCGCTGGACGCTCTCCAACGGCACGAACCAATACATCATGACCACCCAGAACGGCGTAATCGCCCCGACGCAGCCGGGCGTGTACAATGCTACGCTCGAGGCGGCAAACGGCAGCGGCACGTCGAAGGCAGAGCAGGAACGCGCCCTCATCGTGTGCAATGAGGATAGCGAGAACGGTCTCTACTTCTCGGGCAACGCCAAGGTGACCGCCGCGAAAATCCCCACAGTGGCCGGCACGTCGCAATTCACCATTGACTGGTGGATGCAGGCGGGCACGGTGGACAAAACGTGCAACGGCATCGGCGACGCCGCCTCCACGCTGCTCCTCACCACCACGGCGGGCGGCGGCATGGAAGTGAGCATCAACGGCACGTCGACGAAGACCACTTACAACGATTTCATCATTCCCGGTCAGTGGCACCACTATGCCGTTACGCTCAACGGCTACGAAGTGGCCTTCTACCGCGACGGCGAGAAATGCTATTCTAAATACCTCTGGAACACCTCGCTGCCCACACTCTCGAAGTTCTGCATCGGCACGGGCGGCGCACCGATGAACGGGCAAATCGACGAGTTCCGCGTGTGGACGCAGGCACTCTCGCAGGAGCAACTCCGCGCCTATGCCAACGGGACGATTAAGGACATCGCCGCCGCGCAGAGCAATCTCGGCCTGCGACTCTACTATCAGTTCAACCAAACGGGCGGCAACGTGACGGATGCCACCTCCAACGGCAACATCGGCACGCGCTCGGGCTTCGGTCCCGACGGCGACGCCTGGGGACAGTCGAAAGGCGTGTTCTGCCTCAACTTCGGCGAGCGCACCGCGCAGGACGTGACGGCCAATTATCTCAAAAACTACAGCGCGCCCTTCTCGCACACGTCGACGCAGACCAACACCACCGTGAGCAACCGCTTCTACGCCATTACGGACTGGAAGCAGGAGAATGCCACCGTGAGCAGCGGCGTGACGACAGGCGTGCACGTGGACACGAAGAAGGACGACCTGATGACAATGACCACCATCTGGGACGGCTTCTCTACGCTTTCCAACCATAAGGTGTGGCAAAAGGTGACACTGCCTGCCGGCCACTATCTCTTCTCAGCCAACTACCACACGAAGTGGGAAGGACAGCCGGGACGCTCGTACCTGGCCGTTGCTCAGGGCGACGGACTGCCCGACACGCAGGACCTGCAAGCCGATGCACTGGCCTACACGCAGATGCAGGAGCGGAGCGTGTCGGTGAAGAGCAACAGCGTGGACTTTGCCCTGGCCGATGAAACGGAAGTGTCGCTCGGCCTCGTGGTGAACATGAGCGAGAAAATCTGCCTCGCCATCAACAGTTTCACGCTTTCCCGCTACGACGGCGACACGGTGACCGACGGCACGATTTCCACCGACCTCGAAACGCTTCCCGCCCCCTCGCTCCCGCAAGCCGCCGAAAGCAGCCGCACGGGCATCTACGACCTGAGCGGCCGCCGCATCGCCGAACCCGCCGAGCCGGGCATCTACATCATGAACGGCAAGAAGGTGATTGTGAAATAATTTTCTCTACAATCAGCCGGGTCTCACAGGTACCCGTGAGGCCTGGTTTTTAATATCGGGCACACCATGGCCATCAGCCTGCATTTCCATAAAACCTACGACGACCTCTTCGCCCGCTCCAAGATGTGGGGCAGTCCGGACCTGCCGGAGGGCATGGACTATCCTGCGGCAGAGGTTGAGGACGACGGCGCGACGTACAGCGACCCGCTGATGTTCGTATGTCAAATCCGCCTCGAAGACATCGCGCCCCTCGACGGCGACGGCCTGTTGCCGCACACGGGGATGCTTTACTGCTTTGCCCAGATTGAATATTTCTTCGGGGCTTATAAAGACTATGCTTCGCCGGGCATGGGGCAGTGGGCTGACGGGAGCGTCAAAGTGATTTATGCTCCCAATGCCGACCACCTGCGCACGCACAGCGTGGTCGATGAGAGCGGCGAGCCGTTCGGGCTGCCCGCCGAGGCGTTGGAGTTTGCCGCCTGCGCCGACCGGCAGGACGGTTTCAAACTTTTAGGCCATCCGTATTTCGAGGAGGTGGAAGCGCAATACGGCAATTGCCGCTCGCTGCTGCAACTCGACTGCGACGACACCCGCAACCTGCAATTCTACGACTGCGGCATGGTAAATCTGCTCATCGGCACGGACGACTTGGCGCACCGCCGCTTCGACAAGGCCTTTGGCTATTTGCACTCGTTCTAAACACAAGAGAAGCGGGATGCCTGGCACTTTTACCAAGCATCCCGCTTTTGTTTAACTCCTATCTTTATATTATTTCTCTACTGCTGTGCCGATGACCACGCGGTTGTCGTCGTTGGCGGCAAAAGGTTGCACGGTGTCGCCCTTATACGCGGTCTTGATGCGCGAGGCGGAGATGCCGTGCTTTTGCGTGAGGATTTTGGCTACGGCCTGCACGCGCTGACGCGAAAGGTTGCTGTTGATACCCGTGTTGCCCGTACCGGCATCGGCATAGCCCGTAATCTCGGCTTTTGCCTTGGGGTGGTTTTTGAGCCATTGGGCGAAGGCGGCAATCTTGGCTGCCTCATCTTCTGTCACCACCGCTTTGGCGAGGGCGAAACGCACGGTCAGGCCTTCGCTTTCCGGTTTCTGCTCCACGGGCTTGGGTTGCGGCTTGACTTCGGGCTTGGGTTGCGGTTGCGCAGCGGGCTGCGCGACAGGCGCGGGGGAAGCAGTCTGCGGCTTTTCGGCCTGCGCGACAGGCGCGGGCTGCAGGGGCGCGGGCTGCACGGGCGCGGGTTGCGCCACGTAAACAGGTGCGCCCTTCTTCTTGCCGCCGAAGCGGAAGTTCACGCCGAGGAGGGCCTGCAACTGCCAGTCGCCGTGGCCGTTGATTTTGGCGTTGAAACGGTCTTGCAGGTTGTTGGCGGTTACTTCGAGGTTGATGCCGATGAGTTGCGACACGTTGGCTTCGAGTTGCAAGCCCACGCGGAAGTTGTGCACGAAGCGGCGGTCGTCCCAGCCGAGATGCTGGTTGCCGTCGGCGAGGGCGGAAGCAGCGAGGTGCCTGAAGTCGTCGTTGCGCCACGTCACGCCGAAGCCGGCACCGCCGATGAGGTAGAGGTCCATGAGGGTTTCCTTGCCCGGAGCGAAGACGCGGCAGAGGTTGAGCATGAGGTCGAGGTCGGTGACGGCGTAGTTGTAGTCGTACTTCTGACCCGAATAGCGGAAGCCGCCCTTATTGTTGATGCCGCTCACGTGGAGGCGTGCGCCGACGGCGGGGGCGAGCATGGCGCCCACGTTGACGCCGCCTATGGGCGTGATGAGTTTCGTGGCGTCGTAGTTGGTAAAGGTGGTTTGCGCTCCGCCTTGAATGCCGGCGAAGAAGTAGGGATAGGAGCGGGTTTGCGCGTCCTTGCGCTCCTGTGCAGCGGCCGTGGTGACCATGGCCAGCGAGAGCAGGAGCGCGAAAAGTTTTAAGTTGTTCATATTGGGTGGTTTGAGGTGATTAGTAGACGAGTAGACGAGTAGACGAGTAGACAAGTAGACGAGTGAACAAGTAAACAAGTAGACGAGTAGACGAGAGAACAAGAAAAATCGCCCCTACTTGCGCCAGGTGCGGTGGAGGCCCGTGCCGAAGAGCGTGGTGTGGGGGCGCGGCTCGGGCGTTTCGCCCTGTTTGAGTTCGGGATAGGCGATGCGCGTGTGGTAGATGGTTTTAAGGCTGTCGGTGAGCACCTTCTTGGCATCTTCGATGTCGCGGAAGGTGATGGGGCATTGGCGGAAATAGCCCTCGGCCACCTGCGCGTCGATGATTTTCTCGACCAACGCCTTGATGTTTTCTTCGGAATATTCTTTGAGGCTGCGCGAACTGGCCTCTACGGCATCGCACATCATGAGGATAGCCTGCTCACGTGTGAAGGGATTGGGGCCGGGATAGTCGAAGGCATCGGGCGGCGTTTGCCCCTCGTGGCTGTTTTGCCAGCGAATGTAGAAATACTTGGTGCGCCCCTTGCCGTGGTGCGTGCTGATGAAGTCGCGGATCACGGTAGGCAGGTGGTACTTGTCGGCCAACTTCAAGCCCTCGGTGACGTGGCTGATGATAATGCGCGCGCTACTTTCCTCGTCAAGACTGTCGTGCGGGTTCACGCCGCTCTGGTTCTCAGTGAAGAAGGCGGGGTTGCGCATCTTGCCAATGTCGTGGTAGAGCGCGCCGGCACGCACGAGTTGCGGCTTTGCCCCGATTTTGTCGGCCACCTCAGCCGCGAGGTTTGCCACTTGCAGGGAATGGATAAATGTGCCTTGCGCCACCTTAGACATGCGGCGCAGAATGCTGTTGTTGGTATTGGTAAGTTCCACGAGCGTCACGCCGGAGGTGAAGCCGAAGGTCTTTTCGATGAGATAGAGCAAGGGGTAGGCAAAGAGTTGGAGCACGCCGCCGATGACAATATATATATATGTAGACACGTCGAGCATGGAGAAGTCGATGCCTTGCGCCAATTCGCATGCCATCATCGTGGACAACTGCACCACGGTGACGGCCAGGGCCACGCGCATCAGTTGCGAGCGCTCCGTCAGTTCGCGCAGGGCGTAGATGGCCACGAGGCTCCCCATCATCTCCACGCAGAGGAACTCATAGGGGGCATGCAGCGCGATGCTCGAAAGCAGGAGGGTGACCACGGCCGAAAGGAACGCCGTGCGCGAGTCCATGAAGACGCGCACGAACATCGGCACTATGACATAGGGCACCATATAGACGCTGTAGAACATGTGCTTCATCAGCGCGTAAGTCAACAGCGGGAACACGGCGATGAGGCAGAACATCAGGAAGATGCTGTGGGGCGAGGCGAGATAGTCGCGGCGGAAGAGTTTGAGGTAGCCCACGAAGGCGAGGCTCAGCAGGGTCACGAAGAGCATCTGCCCGAATATCGTGGACCACAGCCCCTCGGACGGGCTGCTGCGGCGGTTGCTCTCGCGCTCGAACGACTGCAATATCTTGTACTGTTCGGGACTGACGATTTCGCCCCGGTCGATGATGCGCTGCCCGCTCTGCACCATGCCGCTCGCCGGCGCAACGGCGGCGAGGAGGTCGCTAAACGCGGCGTTGGTCTTGGCGGTGTCGCAGGCAAGATTGGGAGAAAGATAAGAATTGATATTGAAGCGGGTGAGGATTTCGCGGGCGAAATGCGCGGTGTCGGCCGACATGATGTATTCGTAGGCCGAGCGCGTGGTGAAGATGTCGTCCGCGCCGCGCTGCACCGCCTCCGTGCCGCTGATGATGCGCACGCCCTTGAGGTTGTGGCGCGTGAGTTCGGTCATCGCCTCGTTGGATACGATGCCGCGCTCATAAACTTGGTTCAGGAGTTTCGCCACGTGGACGGCGTAGGCGGGCGGCACGCTTCTGAGCGCGTCCGTGCGGCGGGCTTGCTCAAAGGCTTTGAGTTGGCTCTTGCCGGCATCGGGCGTCCAGCAGAAAAAGGGCAGGAAGTTCTTGGTCGCGCTGTCGCGTTCTGCCTGCAACTCCTCTGCGGTCTTGTAGATGGGGAAGTCGTACGTGGCAATCAGCGGCGCATAGCGCCACGGGCGATACAGTTCGTACTCGTAGCCGAACTTGCTCTCGCGTGGCATGAAATAGGCGAGCGCACCGATGGTGAGCAGAAGCATCAGTGCCACTGCCACGCTGCCGCGCATCTTGTCGCCGCGCTTTTCCACTGTATTCCTTGCCATAACTATCCTCTTTATTTATTGGTGGGTTCTATAAATTCCCACCGTAAAAATTTACAAAAATCCAAAATCTGTTTTATTTGCCCACGAATTTCACGAATTTACACTAATCTCTTTCAACGGGTAGAATAGCGACCTGGTCGGTCGCACTAATCTCACGAATTTTCGCGCAAGCGAGCGCAATCAAGTTTACTTGAATTGCCGAGTGCAGCCGAAAATGTCAAAGAATTTTCGCCGCCGAAAATCTCAAAGCAAATTTTCGCGCCGCCGAAAATATTGAATTAGTGAAAATTCGTGCGACCGATCAGGTCGCCATTAATATAATTGAGCATGTTTCGTGTAAATTCGTGAAATTCGTGGGCAAAAAATCTGAAATTCGTGGGCAAAAAATCTGAAATTCGTGGGCCGTAAAAACCAACCCACCTATTAAAATACGTACGTCAACTGCACTTGGAACGTATTGGTCTTGAAGTCCACGTCCTGCCACTCAATGACGCTCCCGTTTTGGTCGTTAATATGAGGCACGGTTGTTGTGCCCGTCTTGCCGAAGGCGAAGTTGTAGCCCACGCCCACCTCAACATGTCCGAGCACTTTGATGCCTGCGCCGATGTTCCACGTGGTCACCATGTTCTCTTTCTTAAACACGCCGTCGTAGTTGGTCCACTTGGTGTTGCCGATGCCGAAACCAAACTGCGGGCCGGTGGCGAGATACACAGAACCTACTTTGCCGAGGCCGATGCTGTAACGCAGGTTCACGGGAATTTCAAAACTGTGATAGTTGTTCGTAGTGCTGACAGTGGCATACGTGCCGTCGGAATTTTGCACGTAATTGCCATCCGCGTCATATTTCCAGTCGCCCATGTTCATGCGGCGCAACGAATACAGGATGGACGCATCAACGCCCAAACCGAGCGGCAAACTGAGATAGACCTTCGGACCGATAAACCAACCGGCGCGATTGTTCGTATCAAAACTTGTCTTGAAATTCTTCATCTTTACTTTGGAATAGTTCCAACCGCCCGTTACGCCCCAGTCGAAACCGATGGCGGCGGCAGGCAGCGCACTGGCTAAAACTAACAATAAGGTCAGCGAGCAAATAATCTTTTTCATAATTGACATATATTTAATGAGATATTACAATCCAAGCGCTTTCTCGGCAGCATAGAAAAGCATACCGGCGAGATAGCCCACGAAGGCCAGCCACGTGAAATGCTTGAGATACCAGCCGAAGGTGATTTTCTCCAAACCCATCACCACCACGCCGGCAGCCGAGCCGATAATCAGCATCGAACCGCCCACGCCGGCGCAATAGGCCAGCAGTTGCCAGAAGATGCCGTCGACGGCAAAGTCGCCGGTAGAAATGGGATACATGCCCATGCAGCCTGCCACGAGCGGCACGTTGTCCACGATGCTCGACACCACGCCGATCACGCCCGTGACGAGATAGTGGTTGCCGTTGCTCACCTCGTTGAGCCATTGACCGAAGGCTGTAAGCACGTGCGTTTCCTGCAACACGCCCACTGCCATGAGAATGCCGAGGAAGAAGAGAATGGTGGAGAGGTCGATGCGCGAAAGCAACTTCGTGACGCGCTGCTTCATGGAGCAGTCAACCAGTTTGTTGCGGTAGAAGATTTCCGTCATCGTCCACAGCAAGCCCAGCACGAGCAGAATGCCCATAAAGGGCGGCAGACCCGTGAGGAAACGGAACACGGGCACAAAGCACAGGCCGCCCACGCCGACGAAGAACACGAGGTTGCGCTCCCAAAGCGAGAAGATCACCTCGTCGGCGTGCGTCTTGGCTGAATGGTGCTGCCCGTCGGGCAACTTGCCTTTGAGCGAGAATTGCAGGAGGAACGTAGGCACAACCACCGAGACAACCGACGGCAGGAGCACCTCGCTCATCACGCCCGTAGTGGTGATGCAGCCCTTAATCCACAGCATGATGGTCGTGACATCGCCGATGGGCGAGAACGCGCCGCCCGAGTTGGCTGAGAGGATTACGAGCGCGGCATACGTGAGGCGGTCCTTCGGGTCGCGCACGAGTTTGCGCAGCACCATTACCATCACGATGCTCGTGGTGAGATTATCGAGAATAGCCGAGAGCACGAAGGTGATGCCGGCCACGCGCCAAAGCAGTTTGCGCTTGGAGCGGGTGGCGAGGCGGTCGCTCACGAAATTAAAGCCGCCGTTGGCATCAACGATTTCAACAATCGTCATGGCCCCCATCAGGAAGAACAGGATTTCGCCCGCGTCGCCGAGGTGGCGCAGCAGCAAGTGCTCGTTGATGACCTGCGAGGCCTTATCGGAAGCAATTCCCGCCACTTCGGGGAAATACTGGCCGGGGTCGACCATAAACAACGTCCAGCACGCCACGCACATCAGCAGAGCCGTGGCAGCCTTGTTGATTTTCAACACACTCTCTAAGGCTATACACATATAGCCGAACAGGAAAACGAAGATAATGATTGCGGTCATGTCACTTCTTTTAGGAGATAATTTTTGGTATAGCGGTTTTCTTGTAAGATAATCAGTCTGCAAAGAAACTAAATAATCGCGACCGCACCAAAGTTTCGGTTGAAATATCCGAGGAAACGGCGCAAAATAACCCTTTCATATAAGAAAAAGGCGGTTTCAAGGGTAGTTTCTACGAAAAAAAGCCTACCTTTGCCCCTTCAAAAGCGTGCACTGATGCGCCGCCCCTGTAGTTCAACGGATAGAATAGAAGTTTCCTAAACTTTAGATCCGAGTTCGATTCTCGGCGGGGGTACAATATTATATATAGCAATGACCAAACTCTTCAAGCATTATTTATTCTTGCTGCTTGCCCTGTGTGCCGGCGTGGCGCAGGCGCAGGTGAAGTTCAGCGTGGCTTACAAAAAAGTGAGCGCCACGCAGGTAGATATTGTGTTTACGGGTAAGGCCGATGCCGGCTGGCACATCTATTCCACAGACATACCCGACGGCGGCCCCACGCCGGCTTCCTTCGGCATCGACGAGGCTAAGGGCGTGAAACTCGCCGGCAAACTCAAAGCCGGCGCGGGCGCAAAGACCATGCAAGACCCGATTTTCGAGATGCCGGTCACGTTTTTTGAAAATACCGCTGTCTTCACGCAGCGCGTGGAACTTACGGAGAAAAATTACGAACTGAAAGGCTATCTGAAATACGGCGCATGCAACGACGAGAACTGCCTGCCGCCCACCTCTATCGACTGCCACCTCAAAGGCACTGACGGTCCTGCCGCCGCTGCTGCCGGACCCGCAACTCCTGCCCAGCAACCCGAAGTTGCTGAAAATGCTCAGGCGATAGTTGATACTGCGGCCGCCGCTACGCCGGCTGCAAGCGAAGAGCCTTTAATTGTGGCAAATGCCGATTCCGCCGCTACGGCATTGTGGTGGACGCCCGTCATCGAAGAGTTGCAATCCTTCGGGCAGAGCGAAAGCGACGTGTCGGGCAAGGCATGGTATGCCATCTTCTTCCTCGGCTTCCTCGGCGGCCTGCTCGCACTGGTCACGCCCTGCGTGTGGCCCATTATCCCGATGACCGTGAGTTTCTTCCTCAAACGCTCGGGCAACCGCCGCAAGGGCATCCGCGACGCCATTATTTACGGACTTTCAATCGTGGTAATCTATGTTGCCCTCGGTCTGATTATCACCTCCATCTTTGGGGCTTCCGCCCTCAACGACCTCTCCACGAATGCCATCTTCAACATACTCTTCTTCCTGATGCTCGTGGTGTTCGGCGCCAGTTTCCTCGGCGGTTTCGAGATTACGCTGCCTTCCTCTTGGGGCGCGGCGGTCGACGGCAAGGCCGAGAAGGCAACGGGCCTGCTCAGCATCTTCCTCATGGCGTTCACACTGACGCTCGTAAGTTTTTCCTGCACCGGTCCGATTATCGGTTTCCTGCTCGTTGAGGTGAGCACCGGCGGCGGTTCCGCACTTGCGCCCACCATCGGCATGTTCGGCTTCGCCCTCGCATTGGCCCTGCCGTTCACCCTCTTCGCGCTCTTCCCCACCCTGCTGAAAAGCGCACCCAAGAGTGGAGGCTGGCTAAACACCGTGAAGGTGTGCCTCGGCTTCGTGGAACTGGCATTCGCCCTCAAATTCCTGTCGGTTGCCGACTTGGCTTATGGCTGGCATATCCTCGACCGCGAAACGTTCCTCACGCTCTGGATAGCCCTCTTCTTTATCCTCGGGCTGTATCTGCTCGGTCTCGTGAAATTCCCCCACGACGACGAAGACGAGCGCAAAACCTCCGTGCCGCGCTTCTTCCTCGCCTTGGTTTCAATAGCCTTCTCTATCTATATGATACCGGGCCTGTGGGGTGCGCCCTGCAAGGCTGTGAGTGCCTTTGCGCCGCCCCTCTCTACGCAGGACTTCAATCTCGACCCCGTACATATCGAGGCGAAATTCAAGGACTACGACGCCGGCATGGCCTACGCCCGCCAGACGGGAAAGCCTGTGTTCATTGACTTCACGGGGCACGGCTGCGTGAACTGCCGCAAGATGGAACTAGCCGTGTGGAACGACCCCGGCGTGCGCGACTTCCTCACAAAGGACTACGTGCTTATCTCGCTCTACGTGGACGAGAAGACGCCGCTACCCGAGAAGATTGAAGTCTTCGAAAACGGGCAGACCACCACACTGCGCACCGTGGGCGACAAATGGAGTTACCTGCAACGCTCCAAGTTCGGCGCGAACGCGCAGCCCTTCTACGTGCTGCTTGACAACGACGGAAAGCCCCTCACGGGCTCGTATTCTTACGACGAAAACATTGGCCGCTTCACGGATTTCCTCAAAGCAGGCCTCGAAAACTGGAAAAAGAATTTCTGAAGTATAAAAGAGTAAAAAGCAATAAGCCTGCGCCATTCGAAAATTCTCGTTTCACGAAAATTTTCGATTTTCGGCTGCGCTCGGCAATTTCAAGTAAACTTGATTGCGCTCGCTTGCACGAAAATTGTAGAGAACCGCGCCGGCTGGTCAGTAACGCCAGGAGTGGTACATATATATAATATATATTGTGTATCGATGCTCCGCTCAATCATTCCGTTTGTGAAAATAGGTGCTTGAAGCGTTTCTGATTTCCCTAAATATCTCTATTTTTGTTTCATAAAAAGCAGAAGCGGCTTATCCGTGAGGACGAGCCGCTTTTTTATCCCGAAAAAAAATATCCTCCAAAGCATATTATGCCTCTTTCATATAAGAAATTTGGTTTATTGGTAAATAAGGCGTAACTTTGCAGGCAGAAAAAGCATAATACAGGCAGATTTGGAAGAATTCCGTGGCTTAACCGAAGCGGTGGGGTTCTTTCCCTTTTTTTTAATGTCTGCCTGAAACACCTATAACATTTTAATCATTATGGCTTATATGACGCAAGAGGGCTACGACAAGATGGTAGCCCAGTTAAGACACATGGAAACGATCGACCGCCCCGCCGCTTCTGCTGCAATCGCCGAGGCACGCGACAAGGGCGACCTTTCGGAAAACAGCGAGTACGATGCCGCCAAAGAGGCGCAGGGCATGCTCGAAATGAAAATCAACAACCTTAAAGCAGCCATTGCCGACGCTAAAATCATCGACCCCGCAATGCTCAAAAACGACGTGGTGCAGATCCTTTCGACCGTCGAGATGAAAAACGTGAAGAACAATATGGTGATGAAATACACCATCGTCAGCGAAAGCGAGGCCAACCTGCGCGAAGGCAAAATCTCTTCCACCACGCCCATCGCCCAAGGCCTGCTCGGCAAGAAAGTGGGCGATGTGGTTGATGTGAAAATTCCGCAGGGCATCATTCAGCTCGAAATTCTCAAAATCAGCGTGGAATAATTTTTATTGATTGCTCCCATGACCATTTTCAGCAAAATCATAGCCGGCGAAATCCCTTCATACAAATGCGCCGAAGACGAGAAGCACTACGCCTTTCTCGACATCAACCCCGTAGCCAAAGGACACACGCTGGTGGTGCCTAAGCGCGAGGTGGACTATATTTTCGACCTCACCGACGAGGAACTCGCCGAACTTACTGTCTTTGCCAAGCGCGTAGCTGCTGCCATCAAGACGGCTTATCCCTGCCGCAAGGTGGGCATGGCGGTGCTCGGCCTCGAAGTGAATCATGCGCACATTCACCTTATCCCGCTGCAAAGCGAGGGCGACATGGATTTTCGCAAAGAAAAACTGCAATTGCCTGCCGCAGAGATGCAAACCATTGCCGATAACATACGCAAAGCATTCGAAGCCTGATGAAAAAGACCGCCTGCTCCCTGTTGCTCGCCCTCATGAGCGTGTCTGGCATTACCGCACAGAACTTAATTTACTTCGACACGCCCTGCTCCCTCAAAGGCCGCCAAGCATGGTGGGAGGGACATCCCGAACGCTTCGCCGATGGCAAGAAACCCATCAGCGCCGGCGAGAGCCCCGTCAATTTCGACAGCGAATGGGAGCAACGCTCTCTGCCTTTGGGCAATGGCAGCATCGGCTGCAACGTGATGGGGTCGGTGAGCGTCGAAAGGTACACACTCAATGAAAAAACCCTCTGGCGCGGCGGCCCGGGCACGGCCAAAGGCCCGGCAGACTATTGGAACGCCAACAAAGAGTCGGCGCATCTCCTGCCCGAAATACGCAAGGCTTTCGCTGATGGCGACTGGGACAAGGCAGCAAGCCTTACGGCACAGAACTTCAACAGCACCGTGCCCTATGAGGCCTACGGCGAACCGCAGTTCCGCTTCGGTTCTTACACCACCCTGGGCGAACTCACGGTAGAAACGGGCTTGGCAGAAGGCGTGCAGAACTACCGCCGCACGCTCTCCGTGGACTCGGCTGTGGCAGAGGTGAAGTTTGAGCAAGATGGCATCGCCTACGTGCGCCGCACCTTCATCTCCTATCCCGCCAACGTGATGGCCGTGCGCTTCACGGCCTCCCGTCCCGGCAGTCAAAACCTGCGCATCGCCTACACCTGCAATCCGCTTTCTGAGGGAAAATTCGAGGCAGACGACACGGGCGGACTTTTATTCGTCGGTCAACTCGACAACAACGGCATGCGCTACGCCGTGCGCCTCAAAGCCCTGCCCGAAGGCGGCACCTGCGTCTATGCCGACGGCGTGCTCGAAGTGAAACGCGCCGATGCGGTCACCATTCTTCTCACTGCCGACACGGACTATAAGCCCAACTACAACCCCGACTTCGCCGATGCGGCCGCCTACGTGGGCACCGACCCGCTGAAAACCACAGCCGCGTGGCTGCGCCATGCAAGTAAAAAGAACTTTGACAAACTTTTTGCCGAGCATTATGCCGATTATGCCGCCCTGTTCCGTCGCGTGGAGTTTAATATCGATGCACCCGCCGCAGCCTCTGCCGCCCTGCCCACCGACAGGCGTTTGGCAGCCTACCGCAACGGTGCGCCCGACCACAGCCTCGAAACGCTTTATTACGCTTTCGGGCGCTATCTCCTCATCGCCTCTTCGCGTCCCGGCAACCTGCCCGCCAACCTGCAAGGCATTTGGCACAACAATGTTGACGGCCCGTGGCGCGTGGACTACCACAACAACATCAACCTGCAAATGAACTATTGGCCCGCGCTTCCCACCAACCTCACGGAATGTGCCGAGCCGCTCACCGACTTTATCCGCCTGCTCGAAAAGCCCGGGCGCGTCACGGCAAAAGCCTACTGGGGCGCACGGGGTTGGGCAGCCGGCATTTCGTCGAATATCTTCGGTTTCACCGCGCCGCTCGAAGGGCAGGACATGTCGTGGAACTACAACCCCATGGCAGCCTCCTGGCTCGCCACACACCTGTGGGACTACTACGACTACACGCGCGACAAGAAGTTCCTCCGCCACACGGCTTACCCTCTGATGAAAGGCTGCGCCCTTTTCTGCGAAGACTTCCTTTGGGCAAAGCCCGACGGCACACTCACTGCCGCGCCATCCACCTCGCCGGAGCACGGCCCGATCGACGAGGGCACCACTTTCACCCACGCCGTTGTTCGCGAAATTCTGCTGCGCACCATCGCGGCGGCCCACGTGCTCGGAATAGACAGCGAAGACGCTGCGCGCTGGAAAGCCGTGCTCGACCGCCTCGCCCCTTACCAAATAGGTCGTTACGGGCAACTTCTCGAATGGAGCCGTGACATCGATGACCCGGATGACCAGCACCGCCACGTCAACCATCTCTTCGGCCTGCATCCTGGCCACACCATTTCGCCCCTCACCACACCCCGCCTGGCAGAGGCTTCCCGAGTGGTGCTCAACCATCGCGGCGACGGAGCAACGGGGTGGAGCATGGGTTGGAAACTCAACCAGTGGGCACGCCTCCACGATGGCGACCGCTCCTACAAACTCTTTGCCAACCTCCTCAAACACGGCACAGCCGATAATCTATGGGACGTGCACCCGCCTTTCCAGATCGACGGCAACTTCGGCGGCACGGCAGGCGTTACGGAAATGCTGCTGCAAAGCCACGCTGGCGTGCTGCACCTCCTGCCCGCCCTGCCCGCGGCATGGCCATCGGGGAGCATCAGTGGCCTGCGTGCAAGGGGTAATTTCGAAATAAGCATCGTTTGGAAAAACGACAACCTTAGCGAGGCCATCATTGAAAGTGGCAGCGGCGAAGCGTGTGCCCTGCGCTACGGAGCGCACACCCTCACCTTCCCCACCAGGCGCGGCAAGACCTACAAAGTGGTCTTCGACGGCACGCAGATAAAGGTGCAAAATTGACAAAACTCCCCAAATTCTTTGCGGCAAAGCAAAAAAGTTGTACTTTTGCAGCACATACAGGCGCACACTTGCGCTCTCGGACTTGTAGCTCAGTTGGTTAGAGCAACAGACTCATAATCTGGAGGTCCCAGGTTCAAGCCCTGGCTGGTCCACACTAATAATCAAGCACTTACAGAGTTTCTGTAGGTGCTTTTTCTTTTTCTCGGAAAACAATGGGAAAACACATTGCTTTTGAAAACTCCATGATTTTTCAATAAGCTTGACATCATATCATTCCAAGTAAAGCATGTAAATAAGGTTTCACCGAGTATCAAAACAACTTGGGAAAACAACAATTATATAGAGAAACAAAAGCCACAAGATTCTTTTTAGAGTTTTGAGCCGAAATTCCCAAATAATAACCATAAAAGGTAGATGGACTATTAAGTTGAGCCCA
>ERZ809074.339-NODE-339-length-76479-cov-5.409413_pt1 | contig 76479 bp, 78 predicted proteins | sample MGYA00520795_ERZ809074 | MGnify/ENA primary metagenome ERZ809074 (study PRJEB31570, sample SAMEA3212989) | Homo sapiens | biome: human-gut; feature: human gut; material: fecal | place: Sweden | collected 2011 ...
GCGTGGTCGCGCCGATGCAGTGCAGCTCGCCGCGCGCCAGCATGGGCTTGAGCAGGTTGCCCGCGTCCATGCTGCCCTCGGTTTTGCCCGCGCCCACAATCAGGTGCAGCTCATCGATGAACAGCAGGATCTTGCCTTCGCTCTTTTTGATTTCTGCCAGTACGGCCTTGAGGCGCTCTTCAAACTCGCCGCGGAACTTGGCGCCGGCAATCAGCGCGCCCATATCCAGCGAGAAGATGGTGCGGTCGCGTAGGGATTCGGGCACGTCGCCGCGCACGATACGCTGCGCCAGGCCCTCGGCAATGGCGGTTTTACCCACGCCAGGTTCACCGATCAGCACGGGGTTGTTCTTGCTCTTGCGGCTCAGGATGCGGATGACGTCGCGGATCTCGCGGTCACGGCCGATGACGGGATCCAGCTTATGCTCGCGCGCCAGCTGGGTCAGATCGCTGCCGTATTTCTTGAGCGCGTCGTAGGTATCCTCGGGCGAATCGCTGGTGACGCGCGCAGCGCCGCGCACGGCGGACAGCGCCTTGAGGAAGCCGTCCTGCGTCAGGTTAAAGCGCTGCATGATCTCCTTCATCGTGCGGTCAGGCGCGGAGAGCAGACCCATCATCAGGTGCTCCACAGAGATGTACTCATCGTGCATGCGCTCCGCCTGGGCGGCGGCCTCGCGCAGCGCCTTATCCATCTCGGCGGTCACATACACCTTGCCCTGCTCACGGGCGGAGCCGCTTACGCGGGGCAGCTTTTCCACCGCGGCCACAGCGGCGCTGTGCACGGCGGCGGCGTCCAGCTGCATTTTGCCCAGCAGCTGATAGACCAGGTTGTCGGCGCTGTCGGTCAGCGCGGCCAGCAGGTGCGCCTGGGACAGCTCCTGATTGCCATACTCGCTGGCCAGGGCTTGCGCAGCGTTGATGGCGGTGATGCTTTTCTGTGTATATTGATTATCCTTCATAATGCATTCATCCTTTCATCGAGGAATCAGGAAGATCAAAAATTTGACTAACTTTGACCTTCAACTGATATTATATGCGCTTTGCAGGAATTGTCAAGGGGGAGAGAAAAATTTTTTTGCAAAAGAGCGCAGCTTTAGGGAACAGGGAACGAAGGAGATACGGTACTTTCTTGCGTCATAGCGCCGCCACAGGCGGTGGCGAGGTGCGTAATCCGCCTCTGTGGCAGATGAAGGCGGATGCAGCGCCAATGAGGCAACGAATTTTGCAAGCGTTAGCGTCGCAAAACGACTATGCCGAATCGTGAGGGTCGTAGACCACGTAGTGGTCGTTATCACAACTATTAAAAGATAATGCCGCTGCGGCGGCTACACCTCATCCGCTTCACTGCGTTCAGCACCTTCTCCTCAAGGAGAAGGCTTTTGATTGGCTGTACTTTTCAGCATGCGCAAACCGCAGCGAAGCGGATGAGGGGGAGCGTTGCAACGCCCCGGCACGCAAAAGCTCCGCCCTCCATCTGGAGAGCGGAGCCTTTGCATGTTCAGTTACTTTGCGTCCACGTTGGGCACGCTGATTTCAGTGCCGTCGATCGTCAGCCTGAACACCTCGGGGTAGCTGTCGCTGGTGCTCAGCACATATGCGCAGCTCATCACCGGGCGCTCACCCTCGGGCATATGGTAGGCCACATAGGATGTGCCATCATCCTTGGAGACGAACTCCTGCTTGGGCGCATTGATGATGCCGCGTCCGCCATCCACAATCTCCTGGCCAAACTGGGTGCTTTCCTTCGAGATGCCCCAAACATGGGCATCGATCTCCTCGTCGGTCAGACCGGCGGGCAGGGTGACGGTGGCCTGGATGTATATACGGATGGGGGTGATCATGAAGTTGGTGATGGCGATTTCAGTGCCGTCAGCCAGCACGGTCTTTTCGGGCAGCGCGATGTGGCGCACGCCGGCCAGATCGGTGTTCTGGACGGTGAAATGCAGATCCTCGGGCGTTTCATCCTTGCCGCCCATGCCGATGATGGGCAGCCACACCTCAAAGGTATCGCCCAGGGTGATATCGGCCTTTTCGGAGGCGATGCGCTCCACCAGGTCGCTTTCCAGCGCCACCAGCACCTCGCCAGGCTCGCTGCCCGCGCGGGAGGCCATGTAGCCGGTCAGGCACAGCTTGACGCCATTGACATACAGATAGTCGCAGCCCCAATCGGCCGTGATGCCATCCTGACGCGCGCCGGGCAGATCGTACTCAGTCCAGATTTCATCATCGGTGAACACATGATCCACCGTGCGGTCGCGCACGCTGTAGAGAATGCGCAGCACGCGGCCGTCCCAGGACGCCTCGCGGACGGCCACGTCGGTGTGCTCAAAGCTGTGGCTGGCCACGTCGTGCGCCGTGAGGGTATAGGCCTCAGGCTGCACGGTGGGGCTGGGGGAGCCGATGTCCTCAAAGAAGTTGAAAAGATTCAGGCCGCTGCCCACTGCCAGCGCCGTGCCGGCCAGGCAGATGACCAGCGCCAGGGTAATTGCCAATACGCGAAGCGGACGTTTTACCTGCATAGTATCCTCCTGCACAATGTTTTCCAGCGTGCTGCGCACGGCGTGGTCAAACGCCGCGTCCATGGGCGGGAACGCCCGTTCCAGCCGCTGACGGTTGTTTTCATGTTGCATGGCTCAAGCCTCCTCCGACAGGTAATCGCGCAGCAATGCTTTGGCGCGGCTTAAACGGCTTTTGACGGTGCCCTCGGGCACGCGCAGCATCTTTGCGCACTCGCGCATGGTGCAGCCGTCCAGATACACGAGCACAACCGCGTAGCGCATGCCCTCGGGCAGCGCGCGCAGCGCCTCGTAAAGCGGCAGGTTATCCGGCCTTTCCTCGGCGGGCAAGGTATCGCTCAGTTCCGTGGTGGGCAGCTTGCCGCGGCGCTTGCCATCGGCGATGGTATTGAGCAGAATCCGCACCATCCAGGCCTTGAAATGATCCTGGGAGCGCAGCGAGCCGCGCTTTTTCCATGCGCGAAGCAGCGCTTCCTGCACCGCGTCGGCGCACTCCTGCCGGTTGCCCAGCGCCGTGTACGCCACGTGATACAGCAGCCGCTCAATCTTGAGCACCTCGCTTTGGAAGGTTACAGCGTCCATCATTGCCTCCGTGATTTCCTGTGTTTATCAGACCGGTCGCTTATATGACGCGGCAGAGGACGGGATTTGTTCCATGGGGGTAAAAAGATTTTGAAGGGGATATGAAAGGCCTGCAGACTGAAAGCTAAAAAGAAGGAAGATTATCTTTGCCGCCTAAGGTGATTGGGGAAAAACTCAAGGGGCGTTATCAGAATAGCATGCACGCACCCCCGAACAGCATCAGAATTGAATTCTATTGACGTAATAAGTGAAGGAACAGACTACTCACAATAACTTAACCTGTGCCTTCTTAGATTGATGCATAATGCAATTTGGGTGGTGCAGAAAAAGCAAAATTAGTCATAGCGTTAGTCATAGGAATTAGTCATAGCGTTAGTCATAGCAAAACTTAATGAAACCAAAGCATAAGAAAAACCCCCGATTTCGTACTGAAATGGGGGCTTTTTTGGACATTTTGGTCGAGGTGACAGGATTTGAACCTGCGACCTTTTGGTCCCGAACCAAACGCGCTACCAAACTGCGCTACACCTCGATAAAAAATGGAGCCGATAAAGGGACTCGAACCCTTGACCTGATGATTACGAATCAGCCGCTCTACCAACTGAGCTATATCGGCATCCAGGCTAATGAGGCATGCTGCTTCATCAGCATTAATTAGTTTACCACAAGCAATGGGAAAAGTCAATGCCAAATTGCCTATTTTAGGGGAATTGGAAATTACAAATTTAAATAAAAGAAGCATGAAAACTGGAAAAAATGCCGCAGAACGGGAGGCGTGGTTGCACGTTGAATGAGGAAAGGTGCAATTGCCGGGCGAATGCGCTTGATTGACTGAGCTGCACTGCATTTTTTCTGCATCCCCGTTGCAAAAAATGGGAAAATCTTCTATAATAAGCATGGACTTTTAGAGTTTTTATCCTGCATAATTCCATTTTGTAAGGGGAGCGTCATGAAAAAAGCCCGGCAAAAGCAGGCTCGGCAGGAGCTGACGCGCTGCTTTTTTCACAAGAATCACATGCTGTTTATCGCCGCGCTGGCGGTTGGTATTGCCATAAATTGCAGCAATTTGCTGTTTTCATATCTTATTCAGCGTATCACGGATGTGGCCATGGGCCATGATATCACGCCGCTTTGGCGGTTGCTGATGATCACCGCCGTTGGCATTGCCGCTTTTTTTGCCCTGGAATGGCTGTGGAGTGTGGTTAAGCCGCGCTTTGTTACCCGCGCCGTGCGGCAGTATAAATCCCATGTGTTTACCCGGTTGATGCAGAAAAGCATTGCATCCTTCCAGCGGGAAGGCAGTGCCGAATACATTTCAGCCTTGACCAACGATATCGCCATGATTGAGCGCGATTACCTGCCCCAGCTCACCAGCATCGCTTCGCTGGCGGCGGTCTTTTTCGGCTCACTGGCCATGATGCTCTATTACAGCCCGCTCCTCACCGTTGCGGGCGTGGCGCTGTCGCTTTTGCCCATGGCGGTTTCCGTGGTGACGGGCAGCCGCCTGGCTGTACGCGAAGCCCAGGTTTCGCAGCGAAACGCCGGATTTGTGGGCATGGTCAAGGATCTGCTCAGCGGTTTTTCGGTGCTCAAGAGTTTTCGCGCCGAAGGCGAGGCTCAGCGGCTCTTCAATCAGGAAAATGCCGCGCTGGAAGAAAGCAAGCGCGCGCGTGGCGCGACGGCGCAGCGCATCCATATGTTGGGCGAGGGCGCAAGCATCCTGGCGCAGATGGGCGTGTTCATCCTGGGCGCGTACCTGGCTGTCACCGGGCAGGGCGTTACCCCCGGCGTTGTAATATTGTTTGTGCAGCTGATGAACTTTGTCCTTTCGCCCATGACCGAGCTGCCGCCGCTGCTGGCCAGCCGCAAGGCGGCGCTGGCGCTGATGGACAAGCTGGCCGATAATTTGAACGAAAATGTGCGCGATACGGGCAAAAACATTCCACCGTGCCTGACGCAGGGCATCGATGTGCAAAAACTCACCTTCGCCTATCCGGACGGCGCGCCCGTGCTGCGGGATGTGAGTTTCCGCCTGGAGCACGGCAAAAGCTATGCCATCGTGGGCGCCTCGGGCAGCGGCAAGAGCACGCTGCTGAGCCTGCTGATGGGCGCTTCGCCCGATTATCAGGGGCAAATCCGCTATGATGGGCACGAGTTGCGCGGCATCAGCGCCGAATCGCTGTATGGCGTGATTTCACTGGTGCAGCAAAACACTTTCATCTTTAATGATACAATCTTGAACAATGTGACGATGTTCCGCCAGGCCGATCCCGCCCGGGTGGAGCGTGCGCTGCGGCTGTCGGGCCTGTCGGCGCTGATTGCTCAGCGCGGAGCGGATACCCCCTGTGGCGAAAACGGCAGCGCCTTATCGGGCGGCGAGCGGCAGCGCGTCTCCATTGCCCGTGCGCTGATGCAGGATGCGCCCGTCATGCTGGCGGATGAGGCCACCGCCGCCCTGGATGCGCAGACTGCCCGCGCCGTGGCGGACGCCATTTTGGATATTGAAGGGCTGACGCGTGTGATCGTCACCCATCGCATGGATGCACGGCTGATGCGCCGCTATGATGAAATTCTGGTGCTGCATGGTGGCACCATCTGCGAGCATGGCACGTTTGATGATTTGATGGCTCGCCGCGGCATGCTGTACTCGCTCTATACGGTATCGCAGGCGGACGAGAAACCCGCATAACGCCGTGCCTCCAATGAGAAAATCTACCTTATATTATTGCAAACCCAGGAGGGCTTATTGTGCAGCCTACCAATCGTCTTTATTATGATCATGCTTATTTGACTGCGTTTGACGCGCGGGTGGTTGCCGTGCGGCCAGACGGCTGGGCGGCGCTGGATTGCTCGGCATTTTATCCCACCTCGGGCGGGCAACCCTATGATACGGGCACGCTGCAATGGGGCGACGTTACCGCCCATGTAACCGATGTGGAGGTGCAGGACGGTATAGTATGGCACAAGCTGGACGCGCTTCCGCCGCAGGATATGCCGGTGCACGGCTGCATCGATTGGCCGCGCAGGCTGGATCATATGCAGCAGCACGCGGGCGATCATATGATCGCCGGGGCGGCGTGGCAGCTGTACGGCGCAGTGACGATCGGCCTGCACCTGGGGCAGACGGAATCCACCATCGATATGGATTTGCCCGGCGGGCGCACGCGCCTGACGGCGGAGGAGATCGATACGCTGGAAGCCATGGTCAACGCCCGCGTACAGCAGGATGATCCCATCCTCTGCTGGTTCCCTGCGCCCGACGAGCTGGCGGCTCTGCCCCTGCGCAAGCGCCCCACCGTTTCCGAGCATGTGCGCGTGGTGGCCATGGGCGATTACGAGATGGTCGCCTGCGGCGGTACGCATCCGGCTACAACGGGGCAAATTGGGCCGGTCAAGATTCTGTCCACCGCGCCCGCCCGCGGCAAGCTGCGGCTGACCTTTGTGGCCGGCATGCGCGCGGTGCGCTATTTTCAGCGTGTCGCCCGCTGTGCCGAAGGGCTCAGCGCCGCCCTGTCCGCCACGCCCGATACCGCGCTGGACGCGCTGCATCATGAGCGCGAAACGGCTCAGGAAGCGCGCCGCGCGGCCCGGGAGCAATTGACCCTGGCCATGATGGAAACGCTGCTCCGGGACGCAATCTCCCTGCCCTGCGGCACGCTGTATTGCGGGCACATTGCCTATGGCGAGCCCGAAACGCTGCTGCACGCCGCCGCTGCGCTGACGGCTCAGCCGGGAGCAATTGCGCTTTTGTCCTGCCCGCGCAAGGATGCGCGCATGCTGATCTTTGCCCGCAGTGCGAATGGCGCGCTCGATATGGCGCAGCTGCTGCGCGAAAGCGGCGCGCGGGGCGGCGGCAAGCCCGATATGGCGCAGGGCAGCGCCCCGGATGGTGCGGCGCTGGAAAGCGCAAAACGAATTCTGTTCAACAAATGAAAGGAGCATTATTACCATGGAAGTATCCGCTCGCCGCGCGTTTGCGCTGCTGAAAAGTCTGGCTTTTGAACGTCTCTCCGGTTCCGATGCGGAGAAATGCGCCGCCGAAACCCTGCTGGCCGAGGCTCAGGGCTGCGGCGTGGACGCGCACATTGAGGAATTTAGCGTGCCCTGCGGCCGCGTAGGCAGCGCGCGCCTGGTCGTCACCGCGCCCTATCAGAAGGAATACGCCGTTACGGGCTACGAGCGCTCGCTGTCCACGCCAGAGGGCGGCCTGGACGCGGATTTCTATTATGCTGAGGATCTGCTGCCCGCGCACCTGCTCCATGTAAAGGGCAAGATCGTTATGATCAACGGCCGCCTGCGCCGCGCGGATTATGAAAAGCTGCAAAAGGCTGGGGCTGCGGCCATCCTGACCTTCTCGGGCACCACGCTGGATCGTCCCAGCGAGACGGACTGCGATATCCGCAAGCTGCGCGAAACCATGACCGAGCCCTTTGGCTTTGCCGTTGCGCTGAACATGCGTGCCGCCGATGCGGCGGAGATCGTGCGCCGGGGCGCCGCGCGCATGCATATTGAAATCGACAGCGAATGCGTGGAGGGTACCAGCCGCAACGTGTGCGCGGTAATCCCCGGCACGCAGTACCCTGATGAAATCATCTCCTTCGGCGCGCATTACGACAGCGTGCATTTTTCCACCGGCGTATACGACAACATGTCCGGCAGCGTGATCAACATGGAGCTGCTGCGCTACTTTGTCACCCATCGCCCGGCGCGCACGATGAAATTTAACTGGTTCGGCTCGGAGGAGCAGGGGCTGCTGGGCAGCAAGGCGTGGACGGCCGCGCACGCGGAGGAATTGAGCAAGCATGTGCTGATGATCAATGTGGATGTGGCCGCCGCGACACTGGGCCACAACATCGCGCCTGTGCTGGCTACGCAGGAGGCTGTGGGCTATGTGGATGCGCTAATGTGCGAGTTGGGCGTGCCCTGCAAGGTGAAGCTGGATATCTATTCCAGCGACTGCGTGCCCTTTGCCGATCACGGCGTGCCGGCGATTAACCTGTGCCGCTTCGGCGCGTCCGGCGCGGATTACATCCATGATCGCCGCGACAACCTTAAAAGCGGCTATATCGATGAAAAAGCGCTGGATATCACCCTGCAGCAGGCGCTGTACCTGGCCAAGCGCGTAGCCAACGCGGCGGTGTTCCCCATCAAGCGCGAGATTGCCGATGAGATCCGCGACAAGGTGGATACCTACCTGTTCCGCAAGGAAAGCAAGGATAAAAAGTAATTATAGCATCAATAAAAAACGATCCCCTGCCTGTTGGCGGGGGATCATTGACTTTTATCGATTTACTTGAGCTCATTTCCGCACTTGGGGCAGAAGCGATAGTCCTCCTGCAGCGCTTCGCCGCAATAGGGGCAATAGCGTGCGGCAGGCTCCTGCTTTTCAGGCATATAGCCTGCGCCGTTCTTGCCGAAGTACTGGTTCAGCTCGTCCGGCTCCTCCTGCTCATCGGTGATATCAAAGGCGGAAAAGCGGTTTTTGCGCGTGGCATTGGAAAACTGATAGATTGCCCCGGCGACGGCCATCAGCACGAAGATTGCGCCAAAGGCAACAAACAGCCCCGGCGCGCCGATACCGCCGGCCATGATCATCCAGAATATGCCGAACACGGCCGCCGCCACATAGCCGACGCCGTTCATGAAGGAGGGCCCGCGACCGGGCTTTACGCTTTTCATTGCCTGTCACCTCTCTGTGTGCAAGATGCGCCGCCGCGCTCTCTACTTATATAGACGATACAGCCGCGGCATTTGTTGCAGGGATTTACAGATTTTGAGAAATTTTGGCAGATAAGGGAATACGGGGGAACGGGGGGATACGGTACTTTCTTGGCGCCCAAGAAAGTACCAAAGAAGGCTGCATGTGACGTGAAAGTCAATTGGATGAAAACAGGGAGTGGCCCAGGCCACCCCGTGGCAGATGAAAGCCTGAACCGCCCGGATGAAAGCAAGCTTTCCTCCGTTCGCTTCCTGCTTTCCCCCCTGGTCTGGCTTCGCCAGCCCTGCGCTGATCTGCGATCAGCGTGCCATGGGGCGATGGTTGGGTGTGAAAATCAGGCGCACTGATGAACGTTTGGCAGTAGCTGGCGCGCGCCTTGTTTACTCCTCGGCCTGCTGCGCCTGCGCGCCCTGCTTGCCAGCCGCATAGGCGGACAGCAGCGCCGTCAGGTCAATGCCCGTGGCTTCCTTGAGGCCCTCGATGATCTGGCCGGAGCTGTTCATCACGTCACGCACCATGCGGGTGGGGTTGCCGTCGCCGTACATGACGATCTTGTCCGTCTGGGCCAGGGGCAGGGCGGCGTTTTTGACCACCTCGGGCAGGGCGGCCAGGTACATTTCCAGGATGGAGGCTTCGCCCATCTTGCACTGGGCTTCGGCCTTGCGCTCGATAGCTTCGGCCTCGGCCAGGCCGCGGGCGCGGATACCTTCGGCCTCCTGCTCCATGGCGTAGCGCTGCGCCTCGGCTTCAGCACGGCGCGCCTGCGCCTGCTGCTCGGCCTCGTATTTCTGCGCGTCGGCCTCGCGCTGACGGCGGGCCAGCTCGGCCTCGGCTTCACGCTCAGCCTGATACTTTTTCGCGTCGGCAGCCTTGCGCACCTCGGCGTCCAGCTTGCGCTCCTGAATGGCGATTTCCTTTTCGGCCAGCTCGGCTTCCTTTTCACGGCGGGCGATGTCCGCATCCGCGCGGGTGATTTCAATGGTCTTGCGCTGGCTTTCCTGCTGAATGGAATAGGCCGCGTCGGCTTCGGCGCGCTTGGTATCGGCGCGCACCTGCATTTCGGCCTGCTGCACGGTCAGCTCGGCGTTCTGGGCGGCGATCTTCTTTTCGCTGTCCACCTTGACGGCATTGGCTTCCTGCTGGGCCACGGAGGAGGCGATGGCAATGTCGCGCTGGGCGTTGGCCTTGGCAATCTGCGCGTTCTTGCGGATCTGCTCCACGTTGTCGATACCCATGTTTTCGATGGTGCCGGCGTTGTCGCGGAAGTTCTGGATATTGAAGTTTACCACCTCAATGCCCAGCTTCTGCATATCGGGCACCACGTTTTCGGTGATCTTCTTGGCCACGCCCTGGCGGTCCTGCACCATTTCCTTCAGGCCCACGCTGCCCACGATTTCACGCATGTTGCCCTCCAGCACCTGCGTTACCATGGCGATCAGCTGGGGCTGTTTCATGCCCAGCAGCGATTCAGCCGCGCGGGTAAGCAGCGCTGGGTCGGAGGAGATTTTCACGTTGGCCACGCCGTCCACCATCACGTTGATGAACTCGTTGGTGGGCACGGCCTCGCTGGTCTTTACGTCCACGGTCATTACCTGTAGCGACAGCTTATCCACGCGCTCCAGGAAGGGGATTCTCCAGCCGGCTTTACCGATCAGAATGCGCTTTTTGCCAAGGCCGGAGATAATAAAGGCTGTGTCCGGCGGGGCTTTGAGATAGCCCGCGGCGAACAGGATGACGCCCAGCGCCAGGGCGGCTAAGAGGATGATGATGCCGGTTTCCATTTTGTCTTGCTCCTTTTCATTGGTTGGCGGGGGAGGGATTGTTCTTTACGCGCTTATCATATCAAAAGGGCGCGCGGCGGGCAAGGGTAAGCGAATCAATTGTCGTTCCCGGCGCGCCGGATGTACGTTTTGGCGCGCGATTGCCGCGCCGGCCGATCTTCCTTTGACAAGATACGAGCAATCGGGTATGATATAGAAGCAAGGCAATCATCATTTTATCGTTTACGGTTTATGGAGGCAGCATAGTGTAAACTACTGGCCTAAAACGGGTCTTCTGTATGGCGTTCCTGACTTTGGCCAAATGAAATCAGTGATGGATTTTTTGAGGTCCGGATGGCAGTTCTTTAGGAATAACACTCTTTTCAAATAATGATATAGCAAAAATAGGGGGATAAATAATGTTTAGGAATAAGATTCTTGTGGCAACTCTCATTCTTGTTATTGCTATAATTCTCTGCATCTGTTTTCTGAAAAAAGAAAATGAGATAAAGTTTGTGAAAATTGGATCCTTCGATTGGTTGAAACCTATCTCTTCAGATAATCCCCCATTTGGAACATTGTGGTGGAGTATAACCCAGGCACCAGAATCCTACATTTCGCTTGCATCTTTTTCTGACTTGTATAAGCGAGCGACTGGTTTGAATATCACGGACACATATGAGTTCGATTTTGATAACTACACATATATCGTGGTAGCTGGTTATGAGTTACAGAACATCTCATACAACAGATGGGATATCTGGGGTCGTTTCACAGCAAAATATCCATGGTATCATGGGAAAGTAGTTCTTTTGCCAGAAGAGAATAAAAGGGCGATCAATATATATAGAATAGAGAGAATCCTTATCACATCAGATGAGCATTCGCGAGGATCTATTATGGATGATAGAAGAATTGTTATTCTGGATTAACTTAATTTTTGCGGAGCTTCGAAAAGAATCTCCGCCTTTTCTATGCCCATAGCAAGAAAGGACGTGGTAATATGCTCACCCGCATTTTCGGCGCCGTCACTGGCGGTCGTCTTAATCTTCGCGCGGCTGCGAGTTCTTCCGCAGCTATAATTGCAAGCATTCCGAATGAAACCCTACTTATCCTTAGCGAGCACAACGATATGGAATACCGCGTATTGCCGCATGGCGGCGAAAAATCAGCGTCATCGGCATGGGCGTGTCGGCTATCGGCGCAAGGCCCAAGAGCGAAATCATCGCCACCGTGCGGTCAGCCATTGCGCGCGGAGCGAACTTCTTTGATCTGGCGGGCGGCCACGCGGCGATCTTCCCTGCCTATGGCAAGGCGCTGCAGGGACTGCGCGAAAAGGTCTATCTGCAGGTTCATTTCGGCGCGGATTATACCAGCGGCGAGTACGGCTGGACGACGGAACTGAAAAAGATCCAGGCCGCCGTCAAGTGGCAGCTGGACAACCTGCAAACGGATTATATTGACTTTGGCTTTATCCATTGCCTGGATGAGGACAAGGATCTGGACGCTTACCAGAAAAATGGGGTGCTGGACGATGTGCTGGAGCTCAAGCGCCGGGGCATGATCCGCCATATCGGCCTGTCCTCGCACACGCCCGCGCTGGTTAACCGCGTGTTGGATATGGGGATCATCGATACCGTGATGTTCTTCATCAACCCGGTATATGATTACGGCCAGGGCGAATTTGGCATTGGCGGCGCGGACGACCGGCAAGCGCTGTATCGCCGCTGCGAAAAGGAGGACGTGGGCATCTCAGTGACGAAGCCCTTCTGCGGTGGGCAGCTGCTGGACGCGGCGCAATCGCCCTTCAAGGCGACGCTGGCCAAGCCGCAGTGCATTCAGTACACGCTGGATAAGTCCGGCGTGGTCACGGTGCTGCCTGGCTATGGCAGCCAGCCCGCAATGGAAGAAGTGCTGGCCTTTTTTGATACCACCCCGGCGGAGCGCGATTACAGCGCCATCAGCGCCTATGCGCCGCAGGAAGCGTTGACCAAGTGCGTCTATTGCCAGCCCTGCCCCGTGGGTCTGGAGATCGGGCTGATCAACAAGTATTATGATTTGACCCGCCTGGGCGACGCCCTGGCGCGGGAGCATTATCTGACGCTGGACAAGACGGCCTCGGCCTGCGTGCAGTGCGGCCATTGCAACGGCCGCTGCCCCTTCCATGTGGATCAGATGGCGCGCATGCGCGAGATTGCGCAGTACTTTGGAAAGCGCGGAAAGCCATGAAGCGCGGACTGCTGATTGGCTTGCTGGCGGCGCTGCTGCTGTGCTGCGTGCCCGCGCGGACGGAGAATGCCTTTGAAGCGTCCATTGTTCTATCCTCCTACGCAGGCGAGGCCGAAACGGTGGCCATTCCCGAAGAAATCCAGGGCTTGCCGGCAGTCGCCATCGGCGACGGCTGCTTTGCGAAATCCAATGTGCGCGATGTGACATTGCCGGAAACGGTGGAATTCATCGGCGAGCATACCGTCTGGTGATGCCCGCTGACGGTGATTCACGGCACGGAAAGCGTCACGCATCTTGGCGACGGCGCGTTCTCCGGCATCCGTATCGCTGGCCTATATTGGGGAGGACGCTTTTGCCCTGTGTCCCAACCTGTGCCTGATCGTTTGCACAAGCTCCTATGCTGAAGCTTACGCTACTGAAAACGACATCCCCCATATCCAGACCGAGCCATAAAAAGCCATAAAAATCCGCCGAGCTGAGCCATAAAATCCGCGGAGACGGACGTGAAAATCCGCCGGGCGTGGAAAATCCGCCGAGCGACCTTGACAAAAACGGTGATCTGCGCTATGATAGAAAGCGCTTCACCGTGGAGTGGTATCGAAGTGGTTATAACGGCCCTGACTCGAAATCAGGTGTACTGGTAACAGTACCGTGGGTTCGAATCCCACCCACTCCGCCAACTAAGTCCTCATGTTTTGATACAAAGCATGAGGACTTCTTTTTGCATTTATAGACTGATAAACCGTCAGAATACAGGCTATAACTACAAAATATGGGCTATAGGCGCAAGAAACGGGCTGCTCAGCGTCATTTTGTCAGATGGAGGTTTCCACTTTCCGTCCCCTTTTAGTCTATTCATGACTGCTTTTCGGGGTCGAAATCAGAGATTTATCAAGAAATGCACCCTACTTTGGACGATAGCAGGGTATCGTCCACACCACTTTGTTTATCGTCCAACGTGTTAGAAAGTCAATATCTTCGAGTCAATTATAGAAGGGTTACTCGACTATAAAACAAGCAAATAGACTACTCAGTTCATGGAGTATCTATTTGCTATTCTTTTTTCATCATGTCATGTATTGATTTACATCTGGGAAAAAGTCTGGTATAATTATGCTAAATCTAATGTAGAGCTTTGGACTGACTGTTTTTCAGAAATGTACTGTAAGGGATAGTAAGCCACGTAAAATTGCCTGATTTCTGTAATTTGAGTATTAAGAGGTGATACCAATGATCAGCCCTGATCTTCCCATTACTAAGTCTTCTGAAGATAGACTAAGCCGAGAATCATTTGCTGCGAGTTTAGCCGATGTAATGTTGCAAACCACGTTTCCGACTTCCTTTACTGTGGGACTCTATGGCGCATGGGGAAGTGGAAAGACTTCGTTACTAAACATGATAATAGAGCAAGTAGAACGGCGTAATGCTGACATTGTTATATTAAGATTTAACCCATGGCTTTGTTCTGATCCCAAACAACTTATTACTCAATTTTTTAAACAGCTTGCGGGTGCAATTAAAATTAAAAGATCTAAACGAGATACTGTATATAGATTATTTGATGAATATGCAGATCTTTTAGATGCAGTCAATCTTATCCCACATGCAGGGCCTGCAATTGCAGCAATAGGAAAAGCGCTTATCACTAAGGCAAGAAATTACATGCAGCAAAAGAATAATGATATGCAGCAACAAAAAGATAAAATAATTCGCGCAATGACCAAATCGAACATGAAAATAATTATCTCTATAGATGATATTGATAGACTTTCTGAAGAAGAAATTATCGCGGTTTTTCAGCTGGTAAAAGCATTGGGTGATTTTCCAAACGCAGTTTATTTGCTTGCTTTTGATTATGATGTTGTCGTGCGTGCACTTACTGAGGTGCAACACGGAAGTGGGCGGGAATACCTTGAAAAAGTTATACAAGTTCCATTTGAGATACCTACTCCAAACATGAATAGTATTCATGAGGCTCTTTTTTCAAAGCTTAATGTGATACTTAAAAATATACCAGAGAGCCGGTGGCCCAAAGCAGCGTGGGCTGAATTGTTTCAGTATGGAATAAGAAATTATATCAAATCTATTCGAGATGTGATTCGATATTCGAATGTTTTTTACTTGAAGTATCAACTATTGCAAAATGAGACTGATCCTATCGATCTTCTTGGTTTGACGTGTATTCAAGTATTTGAACCGATTATATACTCTACGTTAGTTAATTACAAGCACGAGTTGTGTGGTTCAATTAACGATTATTCATACGAACGCCAAAGGACTGATGAACAAAAAATCAAGAAAGCTGTTAGCGATATATTTGCAGGTGGAGCTGCTGCAAATGAGGAAGAAGCGAAAAGAATTCTTGGATTTCTGTTCCCGAAGGCAAAGGCGGCTTTGGAGTGCGGTTATTCTTTTGGCCGCTCTTATGATCACAGAAGATTTTTGATCAATCGCAATATTGCTGTTTCGGAATGCTTCGACCGTTATTTTTCCCTTTCTCTTGAAAATGAAGCTATAGAGCTGACAATAGAAAATGGTCAGGCTGAAGTTGTCAAGGTTCATCACCTTGAATTTTACTCAGCCTGACCACCCATGTCAACTCAATCGGCAGTATATCAGTTGTAAATTGTTACGCGGCCTTCCGGCACTTACGGTTCAGCCAATCCTGGAGTAGTTCCCTGTTGATCAGGATCTTCTTGCCCAGGCGGAAGCACGGAAAGTCCGGCTCCTTGGTCAGCTCATAGGCCACGTTCTTGGAAATGTTCAGGACCTTCATCATCTGCGGGACGGTGAGGGTCATCAGAGGGCACTCGCGGAGGTTATCCGCAGGGATGTTGGTCTGCTCGGACTGGCCGAACAGTTGCAGGTTCAGGTTCATCATATAATCAGTCAGTCTCCTTATAATACGGATTTGGGTTATTTCGCTATGTACGTACGTACGGCGCTGTACGTATAACACCGTTTTCTTGGCCCCTCGCTGATTAGATTGGGTAACAGAATCAGCAAAGGAAAGAGCGTTGAAGTCATTTTGCATAATAGCCATTGCAACAATGCCCAAGCCAAAGATGCTTAATGGGTAAAGCACTGCTGAATGATGAACAACAGTGATATAATAATCGAATCATAAAGCCTGAACACGCGAAAGGAGTGGGATGTTTGTCCTACTCCTTTTCAATGGGTAGGATCATGCGAAGCTAAAGGGTTCTCGCAAAATGTGTGATACTAAATGAACTGGTCAATTGTGAAATGTATCATTTGAACGCGTACTCTGTTAACAGTGTACTGCAAAAATGCGAGAAAACGACTACAAAAGTAGTACGGTTTAATTAATGTAGACAGGTTGTGAATCAATGTTGTATAATTCTTGCGATTTTAACCCATAATTGCCATTATCTATTGACTTTGTACAAATTGGACTATATTATTTGTCTGGAAGCAAGGGTTCCAGACCGATTGTGGTCCTGGAATGTGAGGTAACTACATGCGATACAAGGAGATCAAATATCAGATTGAAACACTGATTGCTTCGATGAGACCGGATGAGCCGCTTCCATCAAGAGACGCGCTGTGCCATATGCTGATGACAACAAGAGCAACGCTGCACAAAGCGATCCAGGAACTGGTACAGGAAAACAAGCTGTACACCAGAGGCGGAAGCGGAACCTATGTTGCAGGAGACGAGCCGCAGCAGGAGAACACGATCCGTTTTATTGGATTAATCGTCCCCAACAACATCACAGACGGTTATCGAAATCTGGTCTCCGGTGTGGAATCCTACCTGCGGGAATACAACATCAACCTGGTTTTGTACTGTACGGACGGAAACGCGGATAAGCAGGATGCCTGTATTACCCGACTGATTCAATCCGGTATTACCGGGGTTGTAATGGCACCGGCATACAGCATGGATATCACGCGGGATTATGTGCTGTATACCCGCTTGAAGCAGCACAACGTTTCGCTGGTCTGCTGCTATCGCGGGCTGGCGGGTCTACCGAATGTTCCTACTGTCGGTAACAATGACTTTTACTGGGGATACATGGCGACCAAGCACCTGATCAGCAAAGGTTATCGCCATATCACCTATATCGCTCAGTTCCTGCTGCGTACGACTTTGGACCGCTATCAGGGTTATATCGCAGCCATGGTGGAAGCGGGTCTGGAGATCCGGCGTGATGAAGTGGTTCTGGAGGTTGCGCAGAACAGCGACTCTCCTGAAGGGTATCAGGAAACGCTTGCACTGCTTCGCAACAATCCGGAGATCGACGCAATCTTCTGCAACTCGGATCGCTTTGCAGGCAGCGTTTATCAGGCGATCCGCGACTGCGGGAAAAAGGTTTCTGATGACATCGGCGTGATCAGCATCGACAATTTCGAAAAAGAATGTCTGCTGATGAAGCCGCAGCTGTCATCCATCGGCGGTCATCCGTTTGAGATCGGCCGCAAAGCCGCTCAGATCCTTCTGGATGAAATGAACCACAAGCCCGGCAAAGCCCTCCTGTTCTTTTATCTGCCCGTATTGTTTGACCGGGACAGCTGCAGGGGACCGAAGCCGTCAAACACCTGAATCTATCTCTCGAAGGTACCACGAGAGATAAGATAAATAACTAGGAGGTCAGCTATTATGAAACTGACGAAGATCCTGTCCTTGGCTCTGATTTTTTGCTTGCTGTTCACCATGACTGCATTCGCCGAATCTGACAAGCCCTATGCGGGAACGACGATCAACGTTATTCTGAACACCCATAACTACTACAACGTAGCGGACCAGTTCATCCCCGAATTCGAAGCCGCTACCGGTATCAAGGTTAACATCGAACACATCGAGCGCGTCTCCCTGGCTACCAAGCAGGAGATGGAACTGGGCGCCAACACCGGTGCTTACGATGTCATGCTGATCGACGGCTCCAAGGTTGCCCGTTATGACATGGCCGGCTGGGTCGAGCCCCTGAACGATTACATTGCCAACGATGCTTCCTTCGACTACAGCGATTACATCGACGCTTATGCTGATCTGCTGAAGATCGAAGACCGCGTTAACGGTCTGCCCTGCATCGGTGAGACCACCGTGCTGTTCTACCGCAAGGACCTGCTCGAAAAGGTCGGCGTTACTGAAGCTCCCAAGACTTGGGCTGAAGTTGAAGCCGCCTGCGAAAAGCTCTCCGCTCTGGAAGGCATCGCTCCTCTGGGCCTGCGTGCCCGTGCTGGTGAAGGCCTGAACGTGTATGTCTGGGCTTCCTTCCTGTACGCTTACGGTGGTCAGTATGTGAACGCAGAAGGCTATCCTGTGCTGGATAGTGCTGAAGCCAAGGCTTCCGTTCAGAAGTTTGCTGATCTGATCAATAAGTACGGTCCTGTCGGTGGCGGTGACATGACCCACGCTGACACCGTTCCCATGTTCCAGCAGGGCAAGCTGGCTATGTTCTATGATGCTTCCGTGTTTAACGCCAATTTCATGGATGCCACTCAGGCTGTTCCTGAAGTGCTGGAGAACTGGGCTGCTACTTCCGCTCCCATGGGCGAGGATGGCAAGGGCGCCGCTGCTGTTGCCGCTCACTCTCTGATGATCCCCAAGGCTTCCAAGAACAAGGGCGCTGCCTGGGAATTCATCAAGTGGTACACTGGTTCTGAACTGCAGACCAAGGTTGCTCTGGAAACCAAGACCTTCGGCGCTATCGTTCACAAGTCCATCACTTCTGATCCTTCCTTCCTGGAGATCTTCGGCGGCCATGGCTGGATCGAGGCTGTTGATGAGTCCCTGACTCACTCCCGTCCCGACTACCGTTACACCGAGAATCCCGACTGGGCCTGGATCGGCGACCGTATCGGCAAAGCCATTCAGGATACCATCATCGGCATCGACACCGTTGAAAACAACATGGATGTCATGAACGCTGACCTGGTAGAATTCTTTGAGGAAAACGGTTACATCGACTAATATCCAATTGATGGAGAACCTCTAAAGTCCCGGCTCGCCTTGGGCAGGCCGGGCAAATTCTTATGGAGGACCAAGTTATGCGAAGTAAGATTGCGCAACGAAGGACATACCTGATCATGCTTCTTCCTTGTATGATCATCCTCGTGGGCATTATCATTGTTCCGCTGGTCAATCTCTTCAGGTATAGTTTCTATAATTACAAGCTTGCCAGTCCGAAAGGCATGACCTACATCGGAATCAAAAACTATCAGAAGGTTTTGAAGGACAAAGAATTCATCAATTCCCTTGTGGTCACAGGTAAGTATGTGCTGGGTGTATTGGTCACCCAGGTGCCTGTTGCCCTTCTCTTGATTGAGACTCTCAGCAGTGTCAAACGCGGCTCAGGTGCGATCAAAACGCTGATCATGCCTCCCATGGTCGTTCCCGGCGTTGTTGCTGCTGTTATCTGGCGTCTTCTTCTGAACCCCTCTGTCGGCCTTGTCAACTATCTGCTGGGCATACAGCAGCCATGGCTGGCGGATCCAAAGACGACACTGATCAGCCTGATCATGGTCGACTTCTGGCAGAATACCCCCTTCCTCATCCTGACGCTTCTGGCTGGACGATCCACAATCTCCGATGACCTGTATGAAGCGGGTAGAATCGATGGTGCCAATGGTCTCCGGCTGTTCTATCACATTACCCTTCCGCTGCTCCGCGGCAGTTTGATGATCGGTATTCTGTTCCGCATTATCGACTCCCTGAAGGGCTTTGCTCACATCAACGTGATGACGTCGGGCGGCCCTGGCAATGTGACGACGACCATTAACTACTACGCGTATAAGACCGCATTCAACTACACCAATATCGGCTATTCATCCGCCCTTGGTGTATTCATGCTGGCAATCACAGTCCTGCTTGCAATCGTTCTGGTTCGATTCTTCAGCACAGGAGGGTCAAAGAAATGATTACATTGTCTCCGAAGGCCAAGCAGGTCGCATCCAAGGCATTTTGCTACGGTGTTGCCATTATTCTGATCCTGTTTTTCCTGCTGCCAATCTACTATGTCATCAGCATGTCTTTCATGCATGACGTGGATACCTTCGCCTATCCGCCAAAATTCCTTTTCTCTCCGACCTTCGATAACTTCAATCAGATTTTCCAGGATGGCATCCTTTCCAAGAACCTGGTAAACAGCATCATCATCAGCTCCGCTTGTGTAGCTTTTGGCATCATCGTTGGAATCCCCGCGTCCTATGCGCTTTCCCGTATGAAGAACAAGAGCGTGCCGCTTCTGATGTTCTTTATTCTGGTAGTGCGTCTCATCCCGCCCATGAGTTTGCTGCTTCCTATTTTCAGCATGTATGTCAAAACCGGATTGATCGATACGCATCTGGGAATGATCATTCTGGACCTGACGTTTGTTCTGCCGCTGAATGTTTGGATGCAGAAGACCTTCTTTGATGGAGTGCCAAAGGAGATGGAGGAAGCGGCGGAGATTGACGGCGCAAACACGTGGCAGACGCTTCTTTTCGTTGTTGTACCGTTGATCGCGCAGGCCCTCGTTGCGACTGCTATCTTCTCCTGGATCCAGGCGTGGAATGAATACCTGTTTGCTATGGTCATTACCCGCTCCAACGCGAAAACGATCATCATCGCAGTCAACAATTACATCAACTTTGATGAAATGCACTGGGGTGAACTGGCAGCGACTGCAGTCGTCATCTGTATGCCGGTCATTCTCTTCAGCGTCTTCGTAAGAAAATACCTGATCAGCGGCATGACAGCCGGCGGTGTCAAGGAATAATCGAGGAGGCAACCATGAAGTATCTTAATCATCAGGACAGGCCCTATCCGAGAGTCTGCGCTCACCGCGGCATGCACTGGAACACCGCACCTGAAAACTCCATACCGGCGTTCGCCATGGCAGCTGCGCTGGGCGCAGATGAGATCGAACTGGATCTTTGGCCGGACAAAGAAGGCAGAGTGTTTGTATTCCATGATCCGAGCATTGAGCATATCACAGGTGAAAAAAGACTGATCTCGGATCTGACTACCAAGGAAGTGCTGGCACTGGATATCGGTTCTGCCTATTCTCCCGCTTTCAAAGGGCTCAGGATTCCGACTTTTGAGGAAGTTCTGGATCTGGTTGGTAAAAAGTGCATTCTGAATATCCATATCAAATCCCCGGTTGAAAATACCGTCCGGACTCCCACACTGGAGAACCGTGTGAACCGTTGGTATCGGTACTATTATGGCAATGAAGCCATCATGCCACCCTTCAGGGATCTGCCCACAGAGATCGATAAGGTGTTTGAAAACCGTCCGTTCACCCGCTACAGTGAGAAGAACTTCGGCGCGATTCTGGACTTGCTGGACAAATACGACTGCCGGGAATATGCCTACATTGCCGGCGAGCGTGATGTACTTCAGGTAGCCAGGGAAATGGCGCCTGATATGGAACGCTGCTGCCTGGAAGCCATGAATTTTACTCTGGTTCAGCATGCGCTGGAGTTTGGATGCACCAAGGTTCAGTTCAACAAAGAGGCAACCAATCCCGCATTGTATAAGGCAGCCAAAGACAATGGACTGTCCTGCAACCTGTTCTGGTGCAACATCGGGGAAGAGGCTTGTGCCTATATTGATTACGGTATTGATACGATCCTGACCGACAACTTCCAGGTCGTTAATAACGCGGTTCAAAAGCATCTGAAAAAGCAAACACAGGATTAATAACAATCATAAAAGCTCTGCATTATCTGGCAAGGTCGTGCAGAGCTTTAATATGTTTGTGTTCCTGAAATACGATGGAGTTAGAATGCTTGTATAGGTTGCTCCCATGAAGCACTTTCCATACGTCGTCGTTTCATAAGCAATCACTAATGGTAGTAGAAAAATTATCTATTTGACTAATTGTAATTCTGAAATATAATGAAAACAAAAGTGGGACAATCTACATCAATTTTAAGGAGGAAACTGAAATGAAGAGAATCATGTGTCTGCTGCTGGCCATCATGATGATGATGGCAACGCTCGCGTTCGCTTCTGCGGAAGAAGTGAAGATCACCTTCTACACCGAGAACGCGACAAATGGCGCGAACGAAGCCCGCCTTGCCGCCTTCAATGCGCTGTATCCCAACATCAAGGTTGAGCTGGTGGAAATGCCTGCCGGTTCTACCGACCGTATGCAGATGCTGAGCACCGTCCTGCAGGCGAAGGATTCCAGCCTGGATGTGTTCATCGTTGACTGCACCTGGCCTGAGACCTTTGTGGCTGCCGAATGGCTGGCCAATTTGGACGGCATGCTCACCGAAGAGGAACTGTCTGTGTTCTCCGCCGGTGCTCTCGAAGGTTGCATGATCGATGGCAGCCTGTACTGCCTGCCGCTGTTCGTCAACACCGGTGCCATGCTGTATCGTGCGGATCTGCTCGAAAAGTATGGCTTTGAACCGGCGAAGACCTGGGACGAGCTGATCGCCCAGTCTAAGGTCGTCATGGCTGGCGAAGAAAATGTGTACGGTTATGCCGCTGCCTGGATGCAGGCTGAAGCGCTGACCTGCTGCGCGATGGAGCATATTTGGAACGCCGGCGGTGAGGTTCTGGTAAACGGCGAGCCTTCCTTCAACAATGAACAGGTGATCGCCGGTATCTCCGAAATGAAGAAGCTGATGGATTCCGGTGTCTGCATCGACGGTATCCTCGGTATGGCTGCGAAGGGTGTCCGTGCGGCGTTCTTTGCCGGTCAGGTTCTGTATGCCCGTGACTGGTCCGTTCAGATCGGTAACGCGAACAATCCCGCATCCTCTACCGTTGCCGGCAACGTGAAGCTCGCCCCGCTTCCTACCTCCGGTGAAGAATACCCGAGCTACAACTGCAACGGCGGTTGGAACATCGGTATCTCTGCCTACTCTGCTCACAAGGAAGAAGCTCTTGCTCTGGTCAAGTTCTGGACCGGCAGCGAAGCCCAGCTCTACAATGCCGTGATGAACAGCAAGATGCCCTCCCTCCCCGAACTGTATGCCAATGAAGAACTCATCGCCGCCCAGCCCGATATGGCCACGATGCTCGACTTTGCTGCCAACTGCAAGAATAGACCGAATTCCGCTTACTACGAAGAGGTTTCTGCCGCAATGCAGCAGGCTGTGATGGATGTTCTCATGGGTACGAAGGATGTTGTGACGGCTGTCAACGATATGCAGGCTGTCGAGGAAGACATCTACACCTGGTAATCACAGGCAATCATTCGGCACCGAATATGACAAAGGCAACCGTCGTATTCGGTGCTGCTTTTTCTAAGGAGTCAAAATGCGAAACAAACAGAGAATCATGCTGGGATATCTCTTTCTGATACCTGCGTTGATATTGTTCCTTGTATTTGTCGCCTATCCTGTTTACAACACCATCCGCACAAGTTTTTATGCCCTGCGCATCCAAACTCTCAGCAAAGGCGGCCGGTTCATCGGTTGGGACAACTACGTAAAACTGGCCAAGGATGCAACGATGTGGCGCAGCCTGCAGTTCACGGTCTTGTTTACGGTCATTGCTGTCTGCTTGGAGACGATCATCGGCATGGCCTGCGCATTGATCATGAATCGCAAATTTCCCGGCAAGAATCTGATCTGTGCGATCATTCTCATTCCCTGGTGCATCCCGACCGTTGTTTCCGCGCTGATGTGGTCGTATATGTTTGCCGAAACCTACGGCGCCATCAATCAGTTCATGCGTATCATCGGTCTTACCCAGGAGCCTATCCACTGGATCACAGAAACATCCAGTGCCTTTACGGCAATCGTCATCTCCGACGTTTGGAAAACAACGCCGTACATGTCCCTTCTGCTGCTTTCCGGTCTCAAGACTGTCCCCGATGAACTGTACGAGGCTGCTGCCATTGACGGAGCAACACGGATACAGAGCTTCTTCTCAATCACCTTGCCATCCATCAAATCTGTTCTGGTAGTTGCTGTCATGTTCCGCACCATCGCCAGTTTCCGTATCTATGATCTGATCAAGGTCCTCACCAACGGAGGCCCCGGACAGGCCACAACGAGCCTGACCATGTATACGATGCAGCAGTATTTCTCTTTTGGTAATTACGGATACGGCGCCGCACTGGCTGTCGTGACCTTTGTAGTTTCGCTGATCATCGCATTCTTCTTCTACGACGGCATGAAGTCGAAACTGGAGGTACAGTAAAATGAAAAAAATAACTGCCAGACGTATCTCGTCCGCAGTCATTGTACTGTTCTTCTTTCTGTTTGCGATGATTATCCTGTTTCCGTTTCTCTGGCTTGTACTTGGATCATTCAAATCCGTCCGTGAGCTGTTTGCCGTGCCGCTCAAATTCTGGCCGGAACAGTGGAATTACGGCAATTATATCGAGGCGTGGAATAATCAGCCTTTCGGGCGCTACATCCTGAACAGTCTGGTCGTCTCGGGCCTGTCAACAGCCACCGTGGTATTTGTCTCCTGCCTGGGCAGTTATTCTCTGGCAAGAACACCCATCCATGGAAAGAAACTGGTTCTCATTCTGCTGTTGACTGTTTCTCTGCTTCCGCCTGTTACACTGATTAACCCAATTTATCAGATGTTCAGCAATCTCCGGCTGCTCAATACCACGGTAGGTTTGGGGCTCGTGCTGGCTGCGACTGAACTGCCGACGGCAATCTGGCTTCTGACCAGCTTTTTTCAGGCAGTGCCCTTTGAACTGGAAGAAAGCGCTATGCTGGATGGCGCGTCCGTGCTGAGAACATTCGTTTCGATCGTGATTCCGCTGGTGACCCCGGGCATGTTCACGGTCTGCATCATGACATTCATTACTTCCTGGAACAATTACATTTTTGCGGCAGTTCTCAACCAGATGCCTGTCGCAAGGACGGTGCCTGTTGCATTAACACTGTTCGAAACAGAAAGCTATACACCATGGCATCTCATTTCCGCCGCAGCTGTCTTTGTTTCACTGCCGTTGGTGCTTATTGTAATGATCATGCAGAAACGCATTGTCTCCGGTCTGATTACGGGCGGTGTAAAAGGATAACTCAATCAACGGGTGAGCTGAAAAACTGCTGCGCGTATTCGATAAAGCAGCGCATCGCGTGTGTGATGTATTTACGATGATGATGGGCAATCGCAACCGTCAGTGTCTGATCCTCCTGTCCTTCCAGAATACAATAGACAGGCTTGCGGAGTTTTGTCGGTTCGATCCACGTTGATACTTCACCGATAAATGCGCAGCCAATATTGGCCGCAACCAGCAAATGGACCAGGCCGGGATTGGACGTTTCCAGTGCCGTGTGCATCGGAGCATCGTATTTTTGAAATACCTCCTGTGTATATTCACGAAGATATCCCGACGTGCCGATGATGAACGGTTCATTGCGTATAGCATCAAACGTGATGACAGGGTACGGAGCGGAATCAACCGTACGGGCATAAGCCAGCGCATTTGATTCCGGCGGGAGCGCAAGCAGGATGGGTTCGCGCTGAATGATATAATAGGTCAGTTTGGTATCTTTGGAGTTATAGCAGAATCCGATATCGCCTTCGCCATTCAGCAAACAACCTTCGACTTCATAAGAGTCGACTTCCCGGATATGGACCTGGATTTCCGGATGCCTGTTCATAAACCCAGGCAGCAGATAGGACAATGTGATGAAGGATTTTGCTTTTGTCACGACCAGAGTAAGCTCGTTGCTTTCATTGGCGATCTTCATTTCACTGATGGAATTATGGTACTCAAGAAGCATGTTCCGGGCTCGGGAAAGAAACACTTTACCCGCTTCGGTAAGCGCAATGCGATTACCGTTTCGGATAAAAAGCGGAATCCCCAGCTCCTGCTCAAGATGAGACAATTGCTGACTGAGTGCCGATTGTGTGATGAACAGCCGATCCGCCGCCTTGGTAATGCTTCCACTTTCACAGATGCGGATAAAATACTCAATCTGTGTGAGGTTCATAAGCAAGTCTCCTTCAAGTCAATTCATTATGAAGTGTAACAAACACGGACGAAAATTGCAACCGAACCAAAGGAGTGAATAGAAATAATGAAAACAATCAGAAGACCGGAAAGGGATATTCCTGTAATCGCCGAAACACAGGTTCTGGTCGTCGGCAGCGGTCCTGCCGGTATTGCTGCGGCTGTCGCTGCTGCAAGGACAGGCGCCAAGACGATGCTCGCTGAAAAATACGGCTGCTTTGGCGGCGCACTTTCCGTCGGTCAGGTCGAATCATATAACTGGTATTTCAACGATAAAACCTATACTTCCTGCGGAATCAGCTCCGAGATCGAGCAGCGCATGATCGCAATGGGCGGCACGCAGCACGATGATCGTGGAATCGGCAATTTTCTGAATGCCGAAATTTATAAGATCATGCTGGATCGCTGGGTGGAAGAAGAGGGAATCACGCCCCTTCTGCACGCCTTGGCTGTTGATGTGGTAAAAGACGGAGACAAGGTACGGGGCGTCATCTTCGAAAGCAAATCCGGCTGCGGCGCGGTGCTTGCGGACTGCGTGATCGACGCTACCGGTGATGGCGATGTTGCGGCACTTGCAGACGCCCAGTATCATATTGGTGGAACCGATGCCCGAGATGTTCTGCCGGTAACGATGGTGTTCGGTGTCAGCGGCGTGGATGTCAAAACTTTCAGAGATTATGTGCAGGCTCACAAAGAAATGATCACGCCCGAGACGCACGGCCTCAAAAAAGTATTCCTGTTGGCGCAGCAAGCCGGCAAATGGCCCTACAGCCGTGAAGGCGGTGCATGGAAGACGCTCACTCCTTCCGGCGATTTCACCAGCCTCAACATTACACGTGAATTCGGCATCGATGGTACGAATGTATGGGATCTGACCCGTGCGGAAATCAGCGGACGCAAGCAGGCGCTTCAAGCCATTGAATGCATGCGTGAGTTCGGTGCGGAAATGGGACTTGCGAACTGTACACTTCGCTCTTTCGGCTACCAGATTGGCATCCGTGAGACCCGCCGTATCCTCTGCGAATACAACATGACCCGTGCGGACATCATGGGAAAAGCAGAATTTGAAGATAATATCGGTGTCTATACACGTTTCATCGACGGCGAAGTGATCTCACACGATGACAGCCGGTTCCAGTTACCGTATCGCATGATCGTACCGGTGAAGATCGACAATCTGCTGGTCGCAGGACGCTGCGCCGGCTGTGAAAAAGACGCCGTGCAGACGATCCGCATGATGGTTTGCTGTGCAGCTACCGGTCAGGCTGCAGGAACAGCCGCGGCACTCAGCGCCATACAGGGGATCGCTCCGCGTAATCTGTCTGTTGCCTGCCTGCAGGAAAAACTGCGGGCCGATCGCATGATCCTGGCATAAGTGAACGCCATTCCGGAATTTTGAAGAGAGAAGGTCATCACAATGAAAAAGATCGTGGTTCTGGACGGGTATACAGAGAATCCCGGTGATCTGAGCTGGGATCAGCTTGCAGAACTGGGTGATTTGACGGTCTATGATCATACTCCCGCCGAAGAAATCGACACGCGCATCGGAGACGCGGAGATCGTTTATACCAACAAAACGCCGCTCAACGCGCAGACACTGGAAAACCATCCGAAGCTCGAATTCATCGGTGTGCTGGCAACTGGTTACAACGTCGTGGATGTTGTGGCTGCCAAGGCGCACGGCATTGTTGTTTGTAATGTGCCGACCTATGGTACGACGGCGGTTGCACAATACGTTTTTGCGCTGCTGCTGGAAGTCTGCCATCATGTGGCTCATCACAGCGATGCAGTCAAGCAAGGCCGCTGGTCCAACTGCCGCGATTTCTGTTTCTGGGATTATCCGCTCATTGAACTGAAAGGCAAAACGATGGGTATTGTGGGCTATGGTCGCATCGGCCGTGCCACGGCAGACATTGCCAGAGCCTTTGGTATGAAGGTGCTGGCCTACGATGTTCACGGCGAAGGTGAAGAAATGACAACGCTTGAAAACCTTCTGGCGAACAGCGATGTCGTCTCCCTGCATTGCCCGCTGTTCAAAGAAAACACGGGCATGATTAACCGTGAAACGATTGCCGGCATGAAGGACGGCGCGATCCTGATCAATACCTCCCGCGGTCCGCTCATCAACGAAACGGATCTGCGTGAAGCACTGCTCTCCGGCAAGATCATGGCCGCCGCAGTGGATGTTCTCTCCGTGGAGCCGGCCCGCATGGACAATCCGCTCATGGACCTGCCGAACTGCATCATCACGCCGCATATCGCCTGGGCGAACAAGGAAAGCCGTCAGCGCCTCATGGATGTGGCGGTCGGCAATCTGCGTGAATACCTGGCAGGAAATACGATCAACAACGTAGCAAAGTAATATCTCTTCGGCATCATCGTTGATGAAAGCGTTATCGATTGTGAATATCGCTTGACCAATTCATAGAAATTCTCGATCACAATATTTATGGGACAATACCAATAGAATAATTGAATCATCAATCTTGAACACGCGAAAGGAGTGGGATGTTTGTCCCACTCCTTTTCTATAAAGCAGGGTCATGTGAAGCTAAATTCATCAGCTCTATGCTCCGTCTTTTTCCTGCCTTTTTCTAAAAAATATCGTCTCACGCACCGATTTTCACCCCCTTCGATCACCCACTAAAGCGCTCCTTTGTTCCTGTGTTTTTTCTGCTTTTCACGGCGTTTTTCCATCGCATCCGCGGCTCCTTTGATTGACTTACATAGTACCGCAATGTATAATATTTAATGGTAAACTATATCCTTTTCTAGAAGTTCATCATATCACTCAGACTGCTGATTTACTGAATATTTACCGAAGGAAACAAAGCCATGTTTGACAAATCAAAGCATTACGAACCCTTCCCTTCGAAAGTCTGGCTTGCATCGCCTACCATGCACGGTCCGGAAATGACATACATGACCGAAGCCTACGAGAGCAACTGGATGTCAACCGTAGGCCGCAATATCAATGAGGTCGAGCGTATCGCAGCAGAAAAGGCCGGTGTCAAACACGCCGTCGCTCTCTCGTCCTGCACAGCAGCGCTGCATCTTTGCGTCCGAAGCGCCGGTGAGCGTTTGTATGGCAGCCATCCCCTTGAGAAAGGGGCTTTGAATGGGCATTGAGTTTTCTGCAGCGATATGACCTTCGCCGCCACGTTAAATCCCGTCGTCTATGAGGATGGCATCCCCGTTTTCATCGATACCGAGCGTGATTCGTGGAATATGGATCCGGTTGCCTTGGAAAAAGCATTCGAGCTGTATCCCGAAGTCAAGCTGGTTGTTTGCGCTGAACTTTATCAAAAAAGTTCAATTCTAACTTTTTTTTCAAAACACCCTGACAAAACCCTCTTGAAAAAGACTATATAGTGAAGGGACCTATAACTAAGGGGATCCTGCCAACAGCAGTCGCCGCACAGTAACAATGCGGCGACTTTTTATTTGTGCGGATGGAAAGGAGGAAACATTGAATCTGCTTTATCCCGAATATATCGGTGTAGTAGGAAAAGGAGGTACGAGTTGAAATCTACAATAATTGCAATCGTTAATCAAAAGGGGGGCGTGGGGAAAACTACAACGACCGTGAATCTTGGCGCTGGCTTGGCTCGTAATGGTTGTCGGGTATTAGCTATCGATGCCGATCCGCAAGCATCGATGACAATAGGATTAGGAAATCACCAACCCGATCTTCTTCCAGTCAGTATGGCAGAGGTTATGGCAAAAGCAATGAATGACATGCCAATCTCGGACGGAGAAGGAATTCTTCATCACCCAGAAGGAATTGATTTTCTCCCTTCCAACATTTCTTTGGCAGGTACCGAAGTATCCTTGGTGAATGCAATCAGCCGTGAGGCGACATTAAAACACGTATTAAATACCTACCGAAAAAGCTACGATTATATTCTGATTGACTGTATGCCGTCGCTTGGAATGCTGACAATTCCAACTGCAACTATAAACAATCTCATATATAAGGCAAATGAAAACGAGCTTATAGCAAAAATTGACTGGTTGTATAAGGAGGGCAAAATTATAAGATTGCTTGAGTCAATCGAGGCATATGCCAACAAAGGAGATTTAAAAAACATCCCGGCAGAAAGGGCCGCAATTCTAATACGATGCCTTTGTCAGATGTGGAGCTTATTTGAAGTGGAGGAAGAAGGCCTAATTACTATTCCATTTGCATGGAGATTGTTATTCTGCATAAATCCTTTGCTGGGAACAATTAATACTGTGGATCGCGTTCCGTTTTTGCAAAATATATTTAAGGATAAAATGGTTAAGCCTTCAGTTTTAGCGTTACTTTTGCAGGATTTTGAAAGGCAGCATGGGCGCTGTACTGATAAGGGGCCAAGTGAAGATAAAAAATTGATTTCACTGGAAGAGCTTTTAATGCTCGAGTCTTTGTTTAAGTCGAGATGCATTGAGGCAATAGATTCAGGTGCTGCACTATCACAATATAAAGGACTTAGTTTCTTGTGGATGCTAAGTCAGGTTGACGAGAAACTAGCAAAACGTATCAAAGAAACACTTGTCACGGATGATATATCACTTGTAAAAGTTATCAGCTGCTGTACCTCTCACGGAAGAATGGTTGTAGGGCTCGTTGTAAAGACACGACAAGTAGATAAGAAATCTCTTAATGAGTTCATTGATGTAGAAGAAGCTTATCAGCGTATAGATGCTTTTGTTACAACTCGTGGATTTTTGCAGCTTCCAATAGAAGAACAGAAAGATGTCATTGCTTTTATTGTGACAATGAAGAAAGACGAGAACAATAGCCAGATAGATGGACCCATTGCTGAAGACATAATAAAAGAGAAACTTGAAAAGATTACTAAAGCAATCTACGTAAAGGCCTGATATGGTTCCTATTGATGCTCATTTTTGCAAATATACAAATAGCAATTGCAAAAATAAGAGCATTATTATACCTCATCCATATCATCCACCAATTCTCCATGGATTTCAAGGATGCTGTCTATGCCTATCTCTTTGCCACCGGAGCGTTCATTTTCCGCGAGAAAAACAAGCTTTCGCTCAACGGGCTCAACCTGCCGCACCTTTCCTATGAACTCTTGATAGGAACCGCCCGCTTTCAGCGCGTCCGGCACGAAGTATACTATCGTCACCAGCGGATGGTATCCATGCTGGATCATATCGTCAATCAGCGTCAGCTTCTGATCCAGCAGGAGCTTCTGGCTTTCGGATAATTCGATCTTTCGATCTGTCATCCTGCCAGTTTCCGCAATCACGCCATCGAAGCCGGTAAGCGCTGCAAAGGGGGAAAACTGCGCCGCGCGGTCATGCATGCTCATATGCGGACGGTTTTCCGCCTGATGATGCGGGAGCGCCAGGATATCAGCGTAAGGGTTCTTTCGTTCGAGCATCATTCGTCACCTGCCTTATGGCCGCCGATCTGGCCGTTTCGCTCGATGGTGGTGCCGCCTTCCAGCAGGTTCATGCCTTTGAGCATGGCGTTCTTTCCAAATTTATCCTGAATGGCGAGGGTAACGCGCTGCAGCCTGCGTTCTTTTTCTTCGGCAAGCTGCTGGGCCTCCTCTTCCTGCTTCATCGTCTCATAATCTGTGAACATGTCCAGCTGCTCGGGCTGCTCCTCCGGAATGTCTGTCTCCGGAATCAGATCGCAGGCCGTGATGTATACGCGGCGGATCAACATGTCCTTGTGAACCACATGATCATATACGTCCAGGACGGCGTCCATAATGGCATGGGTGGAGCTGGTGTAGCGCGCGATGTTCCCAGTACCATGAGCAGGCTTGGGGATTTTACGCCCATAGGGGTCCAGCACCACAGGCCCATTGTATTTTTTGCCGCGATCGCCCTCCAGGCTTTCGCGGTCGTACCCAACATCCAGCACAATCTGCTTCGTGACCACATGCTTCCGAACCAGATCCAGCACCAGCAGCTCCGTCATTTCGCGGACAATCAGCCGCCCCTTCTCAAAATCATAGGGGCACTGCAATACCTGCCCAGACGAAATACTGCTTGTGGACGGCCGGTATTGCTTGATATCCGCTACCGTCACCGGCTCCCAACCCCATGCGTGGTCGATGATCAGCTCCGCATTGACCCCAAAGGTTTTATAAAGCTTGTCTTCGCTGACCGGATCAAGAGAGGCCCGCGCCACGTCGCCCAGTGTATAAAGGCGCATCGCTTCGAGCTTTTTGGAGATGCCTCTGCCGATGCGCCAGAAATCCGTCAGCGGGCGGTGTGTCCAGAGCTTTTCCCGAAAGGTCGTTTCATCAAGCGCCGCAATGCGCACGCCATCCTTGCCCGGCTTGGACTTCTTGGCTTCGATATCCATGGCGATCTTGGCGAGAAAGAGATTGGTGCCAATGCCCGCCGTTGCCGTGATGCCGGTATTGTACAAGACGTCGCGCACCATCGTCATGGTCAGCTCGTGCGCCGTCATGCCGTAAGTGCGCAGATAATTTGTCACATCGATAAAAACCTCATCGATGGAATAGACGATAATGTCCTCTGACGAGACATATTTCAGATAAGTGGCATAGATCCGGCTGCTGTATTCCTCATACAGGCGCATCCGCGGCGGAGCGATAATGTAAGAAATCTCCAGCGTCGGGTCTTTTTCTATGGCTTCCGCGTCAAAAGAGGCGGCGGAGAACTGATACTTTTGCGTTTCCGGATTGCGCTGTATCGCCCCGGCACGGATGCCGGCCTTCAGCCTTTCCTGGTTGACCTGCTCCACGCGCTGGATCACCTCAAACAGCCGCGCCCGACCGGGAATGCCGTGGGCTTTCAGGGAAGGCGATACGGCCAGGCAGATGGTCTTTTCCGTCCGGCTCTCGTCGGCAACGACCAGATTGGTCGTCAGGGGATTCAGATGGCGCTCTACGCATTCTACGCTGGCGTAAAAGCTCTTGGCGTCGATGGCCACATATTGCCGAACCTTTTCCGCCATGCGTACCTTTCCTCCTTCTTTTTATCAATCAGTTTGCTTCTGACGCGGCTTCAACGTACCAGCGGGCGACCCGGCTGGCAAAGGATGCGTTTGTCCATTCAAAGAACAGGCGGCGCTCCTGGCCTTTGATCATCACCGTATAGCAGGATCCCTCCGCCCCCTGCCGGTAGCACGCCGCCGGGCGATAATCCTTGATGGCGTCAATCTTGAAGGTTCTGCCATCCGCCCAGGTAATGGAGCGCGGCTGCATATAGCCCGTGGCGTCAAAATCAGAATTAACCTTCACATAGATACGCTCCATATGCGGAGGGCGCTGTGCTTTTAACGATTTTACACCTTTCATAAGAACCCTCCTCAGCGGAATCAGCGGCTTTCGCGCGCTTCCAGATACAGCGCCCGATCTGCCGTATCGGGAACCATATCCGCCGTGATCTTTCCCAGCACCCGCCCAATGACTTTTGCGCCATCTTCATAAGGAAAGATATCATCGAAGTCCGGATTTAGCGAGTGCAGGCGATCATGGGCCACCTGCTTGATCACGCCGCCCATGCCGGGAACATAGAAAATACCAATATCGCCATAGCTGAGCTCGGAGCAGTACTGCACCAAAACCTTGTCGCCATCATGAAACTGCGGCTCCATGCTCTGGCCGCAGACCGTGATGATCTCATCAGCTTCGGAAACTGCATGGCTGTTATAGAGAACGCATGCTTCGCTTTCGGGATGGTCCTCCCAATCGGCGCCGTCGCCTGCAGCCGCTGCGCGTCCAAGATCCTTTACGCTGTTCATCCGCTCCAGCGCCATGCGGAGATTCCGCTTGTGAACATTGCCGCTCATGGCTTCCGCAAAGGTCTCGAGGTCTTCTTTCCCACTATCGTCCAAAGAACGGTAAAAGTCCAGAAGGCGCTGCTCATGCTCGGACAGTCCGCTGTGCCTATCCTCCATGCCGAAGAACTCATACAGCGGAATATCCAGAAGCATGCAGAGCCTGCGCAGGGTCTGCGCATCCGGCAGCCGCTTGTCTGTCTCCCAGTTGCAGATACTATTCTGGTTTACCCCCATGAGCTTTGCAAGATCCCGCTGGTTGTATTTTGCGCGGGTGCGGTATTTGCGGATTACATCGCCAAAGGCATACGCGGCTTTCGGCTCAACTGGGGAGCTCGGTAATCTGCTGATGGTCATCATCGTACCTCCTGAGGGCGGGATTGCTGCTGCCTGGGCAGGATGCTCAGCGTTCAAGAATCGCAGCAGTATCCTCTGTTGTTTTTATTATAGCACAATATGTTGCGAAATGCAATATTAAAATATCACGCATAGCGTGATTTGCGCTTGACACAGCGTATAAATCCCTGTAGAATAAATGCAAAGCAAAGAACGCAAGAGCTGGGAGTACCATGGTACAGGAGGTAAAATGCGCGTGTGCCTGAAGGAATGCAAAGACGCTGAACTTGTCAGAAGTTCCGTTCCCATTGCAAGAGAAAATGATATGTATGAGAACACACAGCCGGAGATCGAGAACTGTTCAGATGGCATTGCGCCGCAGCCGAATACAGCGGTAGACGGCAGCCAGAAAATGATCGCGCCGGTCGTTGTATCGATGACAAAGTACCTCTTTGCGCATTACCGGCTGCAGATGTATGCTTACCTCAATAACAGCCTGCGCAGCGGGATGCTGGAACGGATTGTCGGCTTTTCTTTTACCAACAGGACGATTAACCGGGAAGTATGCACCTTCAAGGGCGTGAATTACTGGCGCATGGACCGGCTCAACTTTTGGGCGGACGTCAGCGTGACCCTGCTGCTTAGCACTGCAGAGGGAAAACGGGAATGGTGCGGATATCTGTGCTTCTGGTTCTCTGCTGAGCAGCCCGGACCGCTGACCGGCACAATAGAAGAGCTGACCTCTGTGAAGGACGGTCCGGAGCGAAGCGGCATGACATTGCTGAGCCCATTTCTGATCCCATATTTTACTGCGGCGAAAATCGACATGGAAGCTGAAAACATCTGGGCAGCCTGTATCCCCGGCGCGCTGGATCACCCGGAACTGCGTAAGGCTGAAATGCTGGCTGGAGCAATGGGGCTATCCATTCTGCATTTGCCGCTTCATAAGCATGAAGAGGTGGACAGTATTCTCTTCCTGGTTGATGATCAGATCGAGATCGCGGAAAAAGGAAAACAGCCCGAAATCAGAGAAATTCCTGCCAATACCATCGTGATCAATACGAGCAATATCAAAAAGGAGTATTCGGATTTCAATATCCTTCATGAGTGCATCCATTACTATGAACACTATCTGTTCTTCCGCCTGCAGGAGATGCATCACAATGATATTTGGCGCATGGAGACGCAGGAAATAGAACATCCCGAGAATGGAGAAAAGACCAGCAATCCTGTATACTGGATGGAAAAGCAGGCGGATCGCGGAGCCTATGGCCTGATGATGCCCCTGACTTTTATGCGGGGACTGTTGGCGGAAAAATGCCGCATGCTCAACCCCTACGCGCATGAAGGCGAAAAGTATGAGCAGATCGGACTGGCAATTGCAGAGGAACTCAGTCTGCCGCATTTTCGTGTGCGCGCCCGTATGATCCAAATGGGACATGTTCATGCCAAAGGAGCGCTTAACTATGTAGACCGGCACAGAATTCGGCCCTACAGTTTTGATGAGACTTCCCTCCGTAAGGATGAGCATACCTTCAATATCAGCAGGATCACAGCGGGAGGCTTGTATGAAAAGAACGCGGATTTCAGGGAACTGCTGGACAGCGGAAAATATGTCTATGCCAATGGGCATATTGTGCGCAACGATCCGCGGTTTGCAGAACAGACTCCCTATGGCTATGTGCTGACTCCCCTGGCGCTTCAGCGCATAGATCTGTGCTGCCTGCGCTTTATCCGAATCTACGAGCAGAAAAACGTCAGCCGGTATATCTTTGGACGAATGAACTATGACCCGGATTATGTAAAGCGAACGCTGTTTTATCTGGAGGATCTCATCAACGAAAGGGAACTGGATGAGATCGATGCGGAACAGCAGTTTAAGCGCAATTTCCCGGAGTCTTTTCTGGAAGCCTTTGATATGCTGATGAAGAAAAACGGAGATACGCGCGAAACGATTGCAGAAAAGCTCAATGTGAATTGCAAGTCGCTGCAGCGCTGGCTGAAAGAGCCGGATCGTAAAATCACCGCAGACTTTATTGTGCTGCTCGCATTGACCTGGCGTCTCCCGGATTGGATCAGCACACTGCTGCTGGACAGGGCATATATCCGGCTTAGCGAATCCAATCGTCGTCATCTTGCCCTGCAGTATATCCTGAAAGTTCTTTGGAGCGAAGGCGTCGAAAAGGCGAATGCCTACCTTACCGCCAGAAAGCTTGATTGCCTGAGCATATAAACGCTTCAAATACAGGCCGACACGTCGTATATATTGCGATGTGCCGGCCTTTTTTGATTTTTGGGAATCAATACGCCGCATCATCTTTTTCACAGGAAACCGTCGAGCAAGGTCGTGAACGAACTTTAAAAAAGTTTTTTACAAGGTGGACAAAAAATGTCCACTATCTCTGAAAAGCAAAGCCTCAAATTGTCCCTCAAAGCCTCTAAAATTGTCTGTATTGCATGACTTTGAGCCCGAATTGCAAAAGCAATTGGTTTTCTGAGCCTTCAAGCAAAAAACTGCAATTTTTAACTGGACATTATTCGTCCTGTTCATTTGCATTTTAATCCGCTATCATAATGCTCGTGAGGTGGCCACCCACAAAATCAGAAACACGGTAACGCAAGAAGAAGGTTATGACCAACAGGCGCAGCAGTGGAATGAAAGAGCGTATTCCAGCTGTATACGTAGCAGGTCTGCCCGTCTGAATCTATGCAGTTCGTTGCCGTTTCAAGATTGAGTGGGAGGTCATCTTTATGTTTACGAGCAATGAACACGGCATTAAAAAACAGGCGCAGGTGGATTTCACCCGCTCCGGCTGGCGGCAGTTTATTGGGCTCAACCGTAACCTGGGCGCACGGTTCATCCGGGGCTTCATTCTCCGATACGAACTGGCAGTCTACCTGGCAGCGCACGAAGCCGCAGGCGCGGAGCTGGATGAAGGCTGCCAGGAGGTCTGTTACGAGAACGGCGTCTACCTGCTGCTGCGCAGGATGCAGGGCGTGTGGTACATCACGGACATTTGGGCCGATGACGACGCCATTGCATTCGAACCAGTATGGATCTGGCAGCAGATTAAACGCGGCGCGGATTACATCCTGGCACACATTCTAAGCGGCTGGCGGCAGCTGACAGAAAGGATGGCAGCACGTATATGAAAGCCTCCTGTATGGATTGCGCCCGGCGCGCCAGCTGCCCATGGCGGGAGGATGAGGAACAGCGCGCCCAGTGCCCTTTTTTGAACGCTGACAATGAACCGCTGCATTACCGTAATTCTGAGGGCTACTCCGACCCGACAGCCTTTTTCGCTCTTCGCAGCGTCATGCGACCCGGCAAAGCAAAAAGGAATCCAAAGGCAGTAAAAAAGCAGCGTTCCCGGACACAGGTCATTCATTACGATTGACAAGAAAAACCATCATGAACGCATGGAAAGGAGAATCACTATGACCCTTCACATTCAAATGCTTCAGGACATCGCAACCCATGCCCGCGCCATGGCGGACAGTATGCAGGCCATCGTGGACGACTGCGCCGAGCAGCTTGCCAAGCGAAAGACGGCCGGCGAAAGCGAAGAATCCATCATGAACGAGCCCTTCAACAAGGCTGCCCAGAACAGCTTTACGCCCTATGAAGGTCCTACGCCTTTCGATGAGAAGCCGAAGGCTACAGCGGCTCCCGTTTCGGAACCGAAACTGACCATCGTAGAACTGCGCGCCTTTGTGGCGGCGCGTTCTACCCCGGAGAATCGCCCAAAAATCAAGGCGATCCTTACGAAGTACGGCGTGAAGAAGCTTACCGAGCTTCAGAAAAGCCAGTATGAAGCCGTTAAAAACGAGGTGGCGGCACTGTGAGTGAAATTCAGCACACCAATCGCGCCCACGCCCGGCTCAACGCTTCCTCTTCCCACCGCTGGATGATGTGCCCGCCCTCCGTCAAGCTCTCCGAGCAGTTCGAGGATAAGCCTTCGACCTATGCGGAAGAGGGCACGTATCTGCATGAGTTGTGCGAGTTGAAGCTGCATCGCTACCTGGGCGATATGGCTATGGAAGCCGTGGAAGCGCAGTATGCGGAACATCGTGACAGCGAGTTTTATTCGGACGAGGCCGAAAGCGTCACGGATGAATACGTCGCCTTCTGCGTTGAAACCATCGAGGCGGTCCGCTCCTCCTGTCCTGATCCGCTGATCATGGTGGAGCACCGGCTGGATTACAGCGAGTACGTGCCGGAGGGCTTCGGTACCGGCGATCTGGTCATCGTGGCGGACGGCGTCATCGAGGTAATCGATTTCAAGGGCGGCCGCGGCGTAAGAGTAGACGCCAATTGCAACAGTCAGCTCATGCTCTATGCCCTGGGCGCGCTGCTGGAATTTGACCCGCTTTACGACATTCACCATGTGCGCATGACCATCGTGCAGCCCCGGCTGAACAACCTGTCCTCCTATGAAATGGAGGCGGACGAGCTGCTCCGCTGGGCGGAGACGGAGGTACGTCCCAAAGCGCTCCTGGCCTATGCGGGCAAAGGTGAATTCTGCGCCGGCGAATGGTGCCGCTTCTGTAAGGGTGCGATTCGTTAGCATACAAACGCCATCCTATTCGTGAAAACAGAATGGGCAAAGTCCGTATGGCGCTAAAAATGCTGGGTTCAGTAGAGATGCTGAACAACAACTGATAACTTGAAGAGTGGAATGAGCAGGTAACGCTGTGAAACGCTCTCCCTGATACTCCGACTGGCGTAGATGCGAAAGCATCTGGGTCAGAAGCTCGGTAAAGACGGTTGTATGCACTCGCTATATCGCGGTGAACATTTGAAACAACGATATGGCAAAGGCAAGCCAGAGGTGGCTGTGAGTGTCAGACCGGGGGTCTATAAAACACCTATGGTGAGAATGTTCGGGAAACGAACTGACGAACCGCGAATGTACAGGTCTATAAGAATGCGGAATCGAAAAGGTTCTGTCACTGTTATGCAGTGGTCAGTGCGGACGAGTAAAAATCTTTGCTATGAAAATCCGTACTGCGTTACAGGCGCAGGAAAGCTGACAGGCTTAGAGCGGACACCTAAGGGTATATGAAAAGATAGAGTTATCGGAACGGAGAAAGGTACGGAATTGTGAACACAATAAGCCAACGAAACCAATAAGTGGCTGAATCCGTGCTGAAAAGTGAAGCTCGAACCGTTGATATTGCCTGTAATGAGCAAGGGAGGAATGGGCTTCAGTCGGTAGGTTAAAAGGTCAATGCTATTCAATCGTAATAAGGATTACGGGTAAGAGCAAAAGGGACACTTTCCCAGGAAGGAGAGTGATGCCTTATGACCAAAGGAAATCAAAAGCTGTTATGTGAGGAAAATCTGCGCCATGCCGAATACTACAGTATGCTAAGCGTCTTTGACGACCTGTATGAGAAAAGTAAAAGCGGAGTTGTATTTGAAGATTTGATGCCTTTGATACTAAAACGCGAAAACATTCTTTTAGCGTACAGAAATATCAAGACAAATACAGGCAGTAAAACGGCAGGAACAGACCAACTCACCATTGGCGATATCGGGAAACTGTCGCCCGATGAAGTCGTGAATAATGTCCGGTATTATATACAGGGTACGGTTCACGGTTATCGCCCGAAACCTGTACGGCGTAAGGATATTCCCAAACCATACGATCCAATGAAAACGCGCCCACTCGGAATACCATGTATCTGGGATCGACTTATACAACAGTGTATCAAACAGATTATGGAGCCAATCTGTGAAGCGAAGTTTTCAATCAATTCATATGGTTTCAGACCCAACTGCTCGGCAGAACACGCAATAGCCGCAGTAGAAAAGCTGATGCAGCAAATAAAGTTACATTACGTCATTGAGTTTGATATCAAAGGATTCTTTGACAATGTCAACCATAGTAAGCTCATACGGCAGATTTGGTCGCTGGGAATACATGATAAACATCTCATTTTCGTGTTAAAAAGAATTCTGAGCGCACCCATTCGGCTTGAAAATGGAACAATGATTACACCCAAGAAAGGAACTCCTCAGGGTGGGATCATTTCACCGTTGCTGGCAAACATTGTGTTAAATGAACTGGATCACTGGATCGAAGACCAGTGGACAAATCATCCGACTGTGCTGTCCTATAAGGTGCGTACAACACGTTGTGGAACACCTAATCACAGCTATGGGTTTAAGCGTGCCAGAGAAACAACGCGGCTGAAAGAGATGTATGTTGTGAGATATGCTGATGATTTTCGTATTTTCTGCCGAAAGAAAACTGACGCCGAAAAGGCAAAAATTGCAGTGACGCAATGGCTGCACGACAGGCTAAAGTTAGAAATATCGGAGGAAAAGACAAAGGTTGTCAATGTATCACGCCATTATACGGACTTCTTGGGTTTCAAAATCAAGGTAATGCCCAAGAAGGGAAAACAGGTTATCAAGTCTCATGTAGCAGACAAAAACTTGGCGCACAAATGTACTCAGCTAATAGAGCAGGCAAAACGAATTGCTTCTCCACGTGAAAAATATGGAGAACTTCGAGAAGTTCAGCTATACAACAGTATGGTAACGGGAATGCACAATTATTATCAGTTGGCAACCCTTGTAGCAGCCGACTTCCGGAAGGTAAATCGTGCAGTTATGACTGTTCTAACAAATCGGTTGAGAGGTCAGAAAGAAAGCAGGTTAGCCAAACACGGCAGAGAGCTAACGAAATATGAAAAGGAAAGATACGGTGAATCGGGATGTCTGCGATTTGATCGCAACACCAATGAACCGATCTATCCTGCTGGCTATGTGCAACACAAAATACCGCTATGCAAAAAGCGAAGCATTTGTTGCTATACAGCAGAAGGGCGCAAACTGATACATGATAATTTGAGAGTAAATATGTATCTGTTGTTGTCCCTGATGACGCAACCACTGCAAGGCAGAAGCGTAGAGTATTTTGATAATCGAATTTCGCACTTCTCTGCACAATGGGGCAAATGTGCAGTGACAGGCAGAGAATTTATGTCAACCGCTGAAATTCACTGTCATCACATTATTCATAAAAGGAATGGCGGAACAGATAAGTATGATAACTTAATACTTATCACGCCAGATGTACATATATTGCTTCATGCGAAAACGCATGAAACCATTGAAAAGTATAAGGCGATGCTGCGACTCAACTCGAAACAACTATCTGCGCTCAACAGTCTTCGTCAGAAGGCTGGTCTGGCTACCATCTGATAACAGTAAATGAATCGCTTGGTTTGATTGAATAAGCAACGACAAATATCTATCGATGGGGCGCGGTATGCGGTGAAAGCTGCACGTACCGTGCTAAGTGGGGGAAAATCCCGAGATGATATCAGAGGATTACCTATCACAATCGCGCTATACCTGCCGGAAACGCAGCGAGTATCATATGCGCCTGGCAGAGCGGGACTTCAAACAGCCTGACCTGCTTTCGGACGAGGAGATCGCCGACATCCTCCCCGTGGCGGAAAGCCTGAACAGCTGGGTACAGGATCTCATGGCCTATGCAACGCAGGAAGCGGTAGACGGAAAGCACTGGCCTGGCTATAAGTTGGTCGCCGGGCGCACGGTGCGCAAATACACCAGCGAAGCCGAGGTCATCAAGGCAGCGACCGAGGCGGGCTACACCGACATCTACAAAACGACGCTGCTGGGCGTGGGCGATCTGGAAAAGCGGCTGGGCAGGAAGAAGTTCAGCGAGGTGCTGGGCAGGTACGTCGTCAAGCCCCAGGGCGCGCCGACGCTCGTTCCCGAAACCGATCCCCGCAAGCCGTATTCTGACGCGGCAGGTGATTTCAAGGAATAATCTCAAGCAACAACTATAAGAAGCATTTCTGTTCCATCAGTACTTTTAATTGAATGCCCCATGCGGGCGGAAAGGGAAAACAAGATGTCCATCAAAGTCATCACCGGCAAGGTTCGCGCGTCCTTCGTTCACGTTTTCGAGCCCCAGAGCATCAACGGCAGCGAACCCAAGTACAGCTGCTCCCTCATCATTCCCAAGAGCGATACCGTGACGGTCGGGAAAATCAGGGAAGCCATTGAACAGGCCAAACAGGAGGGCGTGCCCAAGTGGGGCGGAAAGATGCCTCCCAATCTGAAGCTGCCCCTGCGCGACGGCGATGTGGATCGTCCGGAGGATCCCGCCTACGCCGACAGCTATTTCATCAACGCCACCAGTCAGGAACAGCCCGGCGTGGTCGACCGCAAGCGCGTGAAGATCACTGATCCGCTGGTGATTTATTCTGGCTGCTATATCCGCGCTTCCATCAACATTTACCCCTTCAACGCTAATGGTAACCGCGGCATTGCGGCGGGATTGTCCAACATCCAATTCTGGGAGGACGGCGAGCCGCTGAACGGTCGCGTCCGCGCCGAGGATGAATTCGACGCGCTGGACGATGACGACGCGGATGATTTCCTCGATTGACGCTATAAGAATGCCGCGCATCAGCGATGGTGCGCGGCATGAAATCATCGGACTTCCTGTTCCAGATCGTCAAACAGCGGGCTGTCGAAAAATGTGCGCACGCTGATATCGAAACCGTCGCACAGCTTTTTGATCGTTACGATGCCGGTGTTCGTCGTAGTTCCGTTGACGATATCGCTCACCGTGGATTGCGTAATCCCGGAGATGTTGCTGATCTTGTTGATCGTAATGTTCCGTTCGCTGCACAGCTCAAGCAGCCGTTTCACAGTTGCTTCTGCGATTGTCATAGAATCATCCTCCTATCGGAATGCCGTTAATAAAAGCGTATCAAAGTTGCCGGAAAAACGTTAACGGTTCACCGTTGACTTTGAATTCCGGCAGCGGTACATTAGAAGAAATTAACGGTATTCCGATAATTAAGGAGGAACGAAGATGCAAAAGCATAAGGCACTGGCGTTTACCGGGCATCGCCCTGAATCACTTCCCTTTGGTGAAAACGAATTGTTGGCTTCGGCGATCCGCATAAAGACGCTGCTGGCGGATGAGATCATGCGGTGCGCGGCACAGGGATACGATACTTTTCTGGCAGGCGGAGCCCGCGGCGGGGACATTCTCTTTGCGGAACAGGTGCTTTTCGTCAAGGGGCTGGAGTATCCCGACATCCAGCTGATTACCATCGTTCCCCACGAAGGACAGGCGAACAACTGGACGGAGGCGTGGCGAGAGCGCTATTTCCGCATACTGGAGTATTCTTCCGATGTTGTCACACTGGAAATGCATTACAGCAGCGGGTGCTATCACGCCCGGAATCGTTATCTGGTTGACCGCGCGGACAGTGTGCTGGCGCTCTATAACGGTTCGTCGACCGGCGGCACGGCTTACACCGTGAAATACGCCTATCAGCGCAATAAGGAAATCATCGTCATTGACCCAACAACCATGGGGCGAAAGGTGATCCCGCCCCGGCTCCGATGTGAATAAGCAAAGAAACAGACTCGGCGCATCCGAAAGGGTGTGCCTTTTTGATGGGAGTGATTCATATGCCCGCCCTCATGGGATTGGACTTGGAGACCTACAGCTCGGCGCCATTGCCCAAGTGCGGCGTGTACCGCTACTGCGACGCGCCGGATTTCGAGATTCTCCTCTTCTCCTATGCCTTCGACGATGAACCTGTACAGACCGTTGACCTTGCCAGCGGTGAAACGCTTCCAAAAGAAGTAATTTCTGCACTGGAAGATTCCAATATTATCAAGGTGGCCTACAACGCGCAGTTCGAGCGCGTGTGCCTTTCGCGCTATCTGGGGCACTGGCTGGATCCACGTCAGTGGCGTTGCACCATGGTCATGGCGGCGTACCTGACGCTGCCCGGAAGATTGGCGGACGCAGCCGTCGCCTTGGGCGCAACAGAAAAGAAAATGGAAGAAGGCAAAGATCTCATCCGTTATTTCTCCGTCCCCTGCAAGCCTACCAAAACCAACGGCGGCAGGACGCGCAATCTGCCCACCGACGCACCTGACAAGTGGGCGGTGTACAGGCAGTATAACGCCCAGGACGTGGAAACCGAGCGCGCCATTCGGAAGGCGCTGGAAAAGTATCCCCTGCCAGAACAGGAATGGGAACTGTATGCGCTGGATCAGCAGATCAACGACCGAGGCGTGCGTGTGGATAAGAAGCTCGTGAAAAACGCCATCGCGGTCGATGCGGTATTTGCGCAAGCAGCCTATCAGCGGGCAAAGGAACTGACGGCGCTGGAAAACCCCGGTAGCGTGAATCAGCTGAAGGCATGGTTGGCGGATCAGGACATGCCCATGGAGAGCCTCGCCAAGAAGATCGTGCAGGAAAAGGCTACGCAGACGGACGGTATTGTGGCAGAACTGCTGAATCTGCGGCTGGAACTGAGCAAAACCAGCGTCAAAAAATATGAGGCTATGGCGCGCTGCGTGTGTGGGGATGGGCGCGTACATGGCCTTTTGCAATTCTACGGGGCCAATCGCACCGGCAGATGGGCGGGGCGGCTCGTGCAGGCGCAAAACCTCCCTCAGAACCATTTGCCTGACCTGGATCTGGCGCGGGAGATCGTAAAAAACGGCGACGAAGAGCTATTGGATACGCTCTATGCCTCCGTTCCCGGCACGCTCTCGGAGCTGATCCGCACGGCGTTCATCCCGAAGGATGGATGCCGTTTTCTCGTGGCGGACTTTTCCGCCATCGAGGCGCGCGTGCTGGCATGGCTGGCGAACGAAGAGTGGGTGCTGGAGGAGTTTCGCGGCAAGGGCAAGATCTATGAAGCGACCGCCAGCCGCATGTTCCATATTCCGCAGGAGAGCATCGTCAAAGGCAATCCAAACTATGAGTATCGGCAGAAAGGTAAACAGGCTACCCTTAGTTGCATTGCAGAAGGGCAGCTGGTGCTTACGGATCATGGGCTGATACAGATTGAGAATGTGAAACAATATCACAGACTCTGGGATGGCGAAAACTGGGTGTCCCATGAAGGGGTTGTTTATCGGGGACAGAGGGAGGTCATGACCTATGACGGACTTACAGCGACCGCAGACCACCTCGTCTGGATCGAGGGGCAAGCGCGGCCGGTATACTTTGGATTCGCCGCCGCCAGCGGCGCACATCTCATGCGCACAGAGTATTGTGGGCAGGCGATACGGATGGGTAAAGATAATCAGCCCGGAAAAACGGTGGAACGAGCAATGGAGCCGGTGTTACGTACTGACGGAATGCGTTTCCTGCCACAATATTCAATGGACGTATCTTTCCAATCTGACTCGGGGAATATCCAAAGGGTGTCAAAACTGCTCTCAGAGGCCCAAGCCGATTCCAATGTGGCTGGAGCAGCGGCTGACCGCTGCAAAAGGACGCTGCGAAAACCCCAACGACAGGCAGTATCATTTATATGGCGGCCGCGGCGTCAGATTCTGCTTTCCGTCCGTCATTCAGGCGGGAATCTGGATTCTGAAAAATGTTCCGAATGTACGGCGGGAGTACGAGATGGATCGCATCGACAACAACGGTCACTATGCGCCGGGGAACATCCGATTTGTTCCCAGAGAAAAGAATCTGGGCAACCGGCGCGTGACGGTATTATCGGAATGGGATCAGGAATACTGGCCTTATTCTCGAAATGTGGTCACCAGGATGCTGTCTTCCGGGAAAACACGGGAAGAAATCATCGAATCAGCGCGGGAGGCGGTGCGCATGAAGCGAAAAAACTGGAAGCTCATCGACGCACGGCTCGACTTTATGACATACGAAATGCCGGCCCATATCATCGTTTTACCGTATCGGGGCGGCTCGTCCACAACTGTGGTTACGGCGGCGGAGTCGGCGCGCTGAAGGCCATGGGCGCGAAGATGCCCGAGAAAGAAATGCAGCCGCTGGTAGACGCATGGCGCGCCGCCAATCCCAATATCGTGGCGTTCTGGGGCGCGCTGGATCGCGCGGCGAGGACGGTCATTCGTAGGAAAACCTCTGCCCGCGTCGGTAAAGTGATCCTCTACTGGCAGGACGATAAGATGTTCATGCGCCTGCCCTCCGGCCGAAATCTCTGCTATCAGTCTCCGCATTTCACGGAGAACCGCTTCGGCAGCGACGCCATCGGTTACTATGCGCCCAACGCGGCCGGCCAGATGGTCGTGCAGGAGACCTTTGGTGGGAAGCTGGCGGAAAACGCGACGCAGGCTATTGCACGGGATATTCTGGCACATGCATTGCTGATGCTGGAGAAAAGCGGCTATCCCGTGGTTTTCCACGTCCACGATGAAGCCGTCATTGAGATGCCCATCGGCCAGGGCTCTCTGGAAGAAGCCTGCAGGCTCATGGCAATTACGCCAGATTGGGCGAAAGATCTGCCTTTGCGGGCGGATGGATACGAATGCGCTTACTATCGAAAAGACTGAGGAGGATTCGGAATGCAGATAAAACATGACCGCAAGCTCCTGATCGCCATTGGCAGGAGCCGAAAAGCGGCCAAATGGCAGAACAAAGAGATGCTCTGGAGCGAGTTTCTGGACAAACTTGCCACCACAACCCGCACCAGGGAAACGGTGGCCGAATATGCCGCACTGCCCAAGGGCGAGCGAGATACGATCAAGGACGTGGGCGGCTTCGTCGGCGGGTATCTCAAAAACGGCAAGCGCAACAACGCCAGCGTGGTCAACCGCTGTATGCTGTGCCTGGACGCGGACAACGCCGATCCCGGTCTCATGGACGATCTGGACATGACGTTCATCAATGCCTATGCACTTTATTCTACCCACAGTCATACGCTGGAAAAGATGCGCCTGCGGCTTATCATTCCGCTGACACGCACGGTTACGCCGGACGAGTATGCCGCGGTCTCCCGCCGCGTTGCAGATGATCTGGGACTTTCGCGTTTTGATCCCACCACCTTCGAACCGGCACGGCTCATGTACTGGCCCAGCACGTCCGAGGACGGCGCGTTTTTCTTTCATTGCGAGGACGCGCCTTTTCTCGATCCGGACGAGGTTCTGAAAACCTATGCCGACTGGCGGGACGCTTCGCTCTGGCCCACGACGCAGCCGGTGGAGGAACGCATCCGGCACACTGCCGGCAAGCAGGAAGATCCTACTGAAAAGCGTGGAATCATCGGCGCTTTCTGCCGGGCGCATACCGTCACCGATGTGCTGGTGCATATTCTCTCTGACCGATATACGCCTACCGAACAGGACGATCGCTACACATTCATCGGCGGCAGCACCACAGGCGGGCTGGTGGTTTACGATGACAAGTACGCCTTTTCTCATCACGCCACCGACCCCGCGGGCGGTAAGCTGTGCAACGCTTTCGATCTGGTGCGCTGGCATCTGTTCACGCCGGGCGGTACCGCGCCGGATGGCTCCATAGTGGGCGACGAGAAGAGTTCCATCAGGCGGATGCAGGAGTATGCCGCGCAGGATGAAATGACGAAACGCCAGCTGGCTGAGGAGCGCAGCGCACAGGCCGTGGAAGAATTCGGTGATCTGGATACCGAGAATAATACTTCCGTTTCATCGGGCAATGTTTCAGATGAAAACTGGCAGGACGCACTGGAAATCGACAAACAAGGGCGCGTGAAGGATACCCTTGGCAACCTTGCTCTCATTCTGCGCAATGATCCCAAGCTGAAGGATATCGCCTACAACATTCATCGCAGCGGCATCGACATCCGCAGGGATGCGGACGGCAAGACGACGCTTCCCTGGACGCAGCTGAAGCCCGGTTGGAACGAATCCGACCTGGGCGCGATTCAGATTTATCTGGAACGGATTTACAACCTGTACACCCCCAGCAAGCTGAAAAGCATCCTGCTGGCCATCGCGGCGGAGCGTAGCTATCACCCTGTCCGGGATTACATCGAATCCCTTCCCGCCTGGGACGGCGTGCCCCGGGTGGACACGCTGTTCATCGATTATCTGGGCAGCCCGGATACGCTGTACATCCGAGCCATCGCCAGAAAGATGATGGTCGCCGCTGTGGCGCGCATCTATGAGCCGGGAATCAAGTTCGACAGCGTGGTGGTGCTGAACGGGCCGCAGGGCATGGGCAAGAGTTCTTTTTTTGCCAGGCTGGGCGGCAAATGGTTCTCCGACAGCTTGACCATCAGCGACATGAAGGATAAGGCCGCGCCGGAGAAACTGCAGGGCTACTGGATTCTGGAATTGGGCGAGCTGGCGGGTCTTAAGAAAATGGACGTGGAAACGGTCAAGGCGTTCATCACCCGACAGGACGATAAGTTCCGGCATTCCTACGGCTACAGCGTGGAGGATCATCCCCGCCAGTGCATCATTGTGGGCAGCACGAACAACGGCGACGGCTTTCTGCGCGATGTGACCGGCAACCGCCGTTTCTGGCCGGTGACCTGCACGGCCAATTCGCCGCATCGACCGTGGGAAGTGGAGAGCGTCGTACCGCAGCTGTGGGCAGAAGCCTGGCAGTTGTATAAGAACGGCGAGAAGCTGTTCCTGACGCCCGAAGAAGAAAAACAGGCGGAGATGGAGCAGACGGCTGCGCTGGAGAGCGACGTCCGCGAGGGCATGATCGCGGAATACCTGAACACGCTGCTGCCGGAAGATTGGGACAAAATGGATCTGGCGGAGCGCCGGGGCTTCCTGCGCGGAGATCAGTTCACAGGCGGTAACCGCACGGGAACCATCCAGCGCACGACCGTCTGCGCCGTGGAGATCTGGGCAGAGTGTTTCGGGAAAGACCCTTCCATGATCAAGCGCTCCGACACTTACGATATCTTCGGTATGCTGATGAAAATCGGCGGCTGGGAGAAGTACAGCGGCAATAAAACCGGCGCGATGCGCAGGAGCCCTTATGGGCCGCAGCGCTGCTTCGTTCGTAAGGCGTAAGGTACGGCGTTACGGAGTACGTTACCATCGGAAAAGGAAACAGATTCTCTGTCACCATTTCAGAAGGTAACAGGGCAGGCAACAGCGGAGTTACTGAGCCTATATTATAGAAGGAATTTTTTCTGTTTCCCTGTTACGTTCTTTCTATATGAGTATTTGAAAAAAGAGGGATAAAAGGGAAAATGAGCGCGTATATGCCCGAATGCCTGTACGCGCGCGCGGGAGAACACAACGCAACGTTTCAGGATTTGACGCTGTAAGGCTGGCGGCTCTTTGCTGTCAGCCTTTCTTTTGCCCGTTTTTTTCCCTGATACCTCATGAGCCTGCAAAGTGTGGAATGCTAACGCCAAAGTTTGCTGCCGCATAAGGTATCTGCTCAGTAATTCTATACGTTATCAGTCTATCAGTCGCCGGCACGTTGTCCGGCGCAGGAAGGAGGTTCATTTTGCCGGGTGAAAAGGATCTGCACCCGTATCAGAAGTTCTGCATGGATTTTCTGGAGGAGAAGCCGCAGTGCGCTTTATTTCTGGACTGCGGCCTCGGAAAAACCATTATTACGCTCACGGCCATCTCGCATCTGCTGTATGACAGCTACGAGGTGAGCCGTGTTTTAATTATCGCGCCGCTTAGGGTGGCGCGGGACACCTGGATCGGCGAACTGTCCAAGTGGGAGCACCTGAAAGGGCTGCGGATGGAGCGCATTCTCGGTACGCCCAAAGAGCGCGTCGCCGCGCTGTCCCGAAAAGCGGAACTGTACGTCATCAACCGGGAGAACGTGGAATGGCTGGTCAAGCACTACGCCGGGAGAAGGCTGCCCTTTGATATGCTGGTGATCGACGAGCTTTCGTCCTTCAAGAACAGCCGGGCGAAACGTTTTCTGGCGCTGAAGAAGGTGCTGGGACAGTTCAGCCGCGTGGTGGGACTTACCGGCACGCCTGCTCCCAACGGACTGGAGGATCTGTGGCCGCAGGTTTTTCTGCTGGATCGGGGGCAGCGGCTGGGGCGCACCATGCGTAGCTACCTCGATCTGTATTTTACCACGCACAACAGCTGGCTGCCCTATAAGCACGAGCTGAAGCCGGGCGCAGAGGAGCAGATCTATCAGCGACTGAGTGATCTCTGCGTGTCCATGCGGGCGGCAGACCATTTGCAGATGCCGGAGCGCATCGACAACGTGGTGGAACTGACGCTCTCGCCCCGGGAGGAAAAGCTGTACCGGCAGATGGAACGGGATATGCTCTTGCCTTACGCGGACGGCGATGTGCTGGCGCTGAACGCCGCCACGCTGGCGGGCAAGCTGCTGCAGCTGTCCAACGGCGCGGTGTACGATGAGTTCCACAACATCCGCGTGATTCACGATAAAAAGCTGGACGCGCTGGAGGATCTCATCGAAGCCGCCAACGGCAAGCCTGTGCTGGTGATGTACGCCTACCAGCATGATCTGACCCGCATTCAGCAGCGGTTCGGAAAGTACGGCCCGGAGAATCCCACCGGCGTGCGGGAGCTGAAAACCTCCGCCGATCTGGAGGATTGGAACGCAGGAAAGATTGCGGTTGCCGTCACTCAGCCTGCATCCACCGGCCACGGCTTGAACCTTCAGCACGGCGGCAGCACCATCGTGTGGTTCGGTCTGAACTGGTCGTTGGAATTATACGAACAGTCCAACGCCCGCCTGTGGCGGCAGGGGCAGAAGGAAACGGTGGTCGTTCACCATCTGGTGGTGAAGGGTACCATGGACGAACAGGTCATGCGGGCGCTGCATGAGAAAGCGGCGGATCAGAACGCACTGCTGGCGGCGGTCAAAGCACGGATTCAGGAGGTAAAGTGATTTGCTGGAAAGAGAGATTGTGGCTGCGATCAAAAAGTACCTTTCGTCGCTGGGCAGCGACGTTTTCTTTTGGAAGGAGCACGGCGGGCCCTACGGCTGTGCTGGAATTCCCGACATCATCTGCTGCTATAAAGGCCGGTTTATCGGTCTGGAATGTAAGCTGCCCGGCGGCAGACTGACGGAGCTTCAAAAGCGTGCCATTGAAAAGATGAACCGTGCAGGCGGGATTGCCTGCCGCGTAGAGAGCGTTGAAGATGTAAAGCGCGTAATTGAGCGTGCGGATTTGAAAGCGAGGGAATGATGAACGAAAGATGCTTTGCGCACAGGCGCAACGGGAAATGCGTCGCACTGACGAGCGAAGAATGCACAGGCTATGCTGTCTGCCCCTTCTACAAACCGATTTGGAAGCAGGCGCAGGATCTATCCAACGTGAACCGAAAGCTGAATCAGCTGCCCATGCAAAGGCAGCAGAGGATTGCGGACAAATATCACGATGGCATAATGCCCTGGAAGGGAGAAAACGAATGACGGCCAAGGAGTATCTTTCTCAGGTGTTTTATATCGACCAACGAATCAACTGCAAGCTGGAACAGGTCTTGCAATTACGTGAAAGCGCAACCAAAGCGACCGCTACGCTGTCGGATATGCCGCGGTCTGATTCTCCAAGTCTGAAGCGCATGGAAAATACGATTTGCAAAATTGTCGATCTGGAAGAAGAAATCAGCCATGACATTGATCAGCTTGTAGATTTGAAAGCGGAGGCCAGGGAAGCTCTCGCGCAGATGCTTAATCCAGATGAGAGCCTGATTCTGGAACTGCGGTACTTTTCGCGGAAGCCATGGGAGAAAATTGCACAGGAAACGGGCTACAGCGTCCGCCATGTAACCCGTCTTCATGGCCGTGGCCTGCAGCATTTTCGAATTCCGGCTCAAAGTGTCCTGAAATGTCCTTGAATGTCCATATCCACCTGTGTTATGATGTATGCTGTCAAAATCAGATGAACACAAAGCGCGATTCGATTCAGGAGCAGTGAGGACGAAGGCCCGGCTGCTCTTTTTTATTGGAGGAATGACCATGAAAGAAACTCATCAGGCCCGAGCGCCCACCGTTCTGCGCACAGGACGGCCTAATCGGGAGCCACTGGATACAAACGAAGTGATTGCTTACGCCATCGCCCTGGCCGAGCAGCTGGGCGTCTCTATTCCAAAGCGCAAAAAGCTGTACCGGACGCTGAAACAAAAAATCCCCATCACGCAGATTTGCCAGGGAGCGTATTACTGGCTATGGATTGATCGGTTTTATATTGCGGTTCAGAAACTCACGGATGATAGCATCCGTTACGTTTATCTGACTCGAATACACATCCGCAACGAATTACTGGCAGATCAGCGTATGAAACGGCTGTACAACGTTTCTCTTCTTGATTTGGAAGCGCGGCGGCAATTTGCCGCTGCCCGGCGTGTCATGGAACGTCTGCAGACTGATTACGCTTTGCGTCTCTCTTGCCCCGAAGATGGCGGGATGGCACAGCTGGATATGGAAGCAGCCTGGAACTGTGCATGAACACACTACCCGACAAAGTGGCAAACGTTGCGGTCATAGAACGTAGCCACAAGAGAAAAGCCGCCTTACGGCGGCGATTTCAGAGCGTCAGGCCAGATGAAACCAGATGGTCAGATAGCCTGCGGGCGTGGGATAGCAGAGGTCGATGGCAGGATCGGCGAAGAATTTCTTCTTCGCGTCCTTGATCATGCGACCATAGCGTTCCTCGCCGCAGAGCTGCTTGACATACTTCATGGACACGATCTCGCCTTCCAGCAGGAAGGTCTTTCGGATGGTTCTGCGCATAATGAGCACCTCCATTTCAAAGCGATCAGAGCTGTGGCTGTAGCAAGAATGTCATACACGCTCCGAATGTGTATTTGAGAGCATGGCTCCCGCGACCCGTGCCGCTTGCGCGGCAGGGTTTCGGCTCCTGCCAAAGAGCCATCATCAGGCGGGTCAGTCGCTGATATGTTCCACTCCGGTGATGGCGACATACATCTTTCGGGTGTGAAACTTTCTGACGAAGCGTCGCCTGGCCTTTTCCCATGCTTCGTCAAGCGTGTCGGCGGTAACAGTCATTTTCTCACGGGCCATAGCCTGTATGGAATCGCTGCAGGTAAGAATGTACTTCATGGTGATAACCTCCCATCGTATTCAGGAGCATGGCTCCTGCGGGTTTCCCGCGACGCGCCCCGCCGAGTTGCCGGAGTGCGTTTCGGCTGGGCCCCTCCCAGCCATCGTCAGGCGGGTCAGTCTTCGTCATCGGCGTCCTGCTCGTGGAATTCCTGCATGATTTCATAGATTTCCTGCGGGTCGCAGTCGATACCGTCGTACCTGCGAATGTCCTCGGCCAGGGCGATGGCGTCCGGAAGCGTCCAGCCGTCGTCCAAATCCATGTTGTCGTAGAGCTTGCTCAGCAGAAAAGCCGGAAGGTCAAAATCTGAATTCATCATGACACGTCCTCCTCCATTTCAAAGCGTCAGTCGTTGCGGGGCGCCAGCAGCCGGAAGGTTTTCCCTCGCGCCTCGATTTCGTAGCCGTAGAGCTCGGGCGTAACCTTGCCCCAGCTGCTGCGGTTGACGCGGGTCACGCGGGTGACGTCCGAGAGCTTGCAGCTCTTCATCCGCGGCTGGCGCTGGACGTACTTCAGCGCCGCGCATTTGAAAGCGTCGGGCAGTTCGCGGCGAACGCTCTCGTGACGCGCTTCCCGGCGCGCGCGGCGCTTTTTCTGAATAGACTTGCCGGTCTCCGCGTCGGTGTAGTAGTTCTCGCTGATCTGGCAGAACTCGATTTCGGAGAGAATCTCCAGATGGTTGTTCCAGATGGTGTTGCCCAGCGTGTCGAAGCAGTTCATGCGGATGCGGTCGGTATTCCGGCCGACGATGAGCCGGAAGCCGTCGGGCTTTTCGCCGCGCCCGGCGCTGTGGTCGAGCAGCACGCGGATGATTTCATCGCCCCTGTACAGGTCGACATGGGCAATTTCGCCCTGCGAGCCGCCCATGGTGCCGGGGTAAATTTGATAGCTCCGGCCCAGCAGTTCGGTGACTTTCTCAGTGAATGCGCGGCTGATATCGTTCTGGTTCATGATAGTACCTCCTTCTCATTTGGAAGCTGTGGCTCCCGCGACCCCTTGCGGGGGTTTCGGCTCCTGCCAGAGAGCCATCGTCAGGCGGGTCAGAGGTACTGGTCGAGGCTGTCAACCATCAGGGGGTCGTTCCGGCACCACTCGGCCACCGCGTTCAGCAGCCACTTCTCGAAGGCGGCGTGGGAGTCGAACTCGTCGGCGCAGAAGGCGGTGCGGTCGCCGCCTTCCATGTAAGATTCCAGGTCGTCGGTGAACACCAGCTTGCCCTCAATTTCAAAGAGCTCGCGGTCGCTGAGCGCCTTCCAGGCGGCGACGGCCACCTTGCAGTAGCCATCGGGCAGACGGGTAATCTTGTATGCGCGAGTCATAAACATCCTCCTCTCGATTCAGAAGCTCAGGCGAAGAGCATGACGTGGTCGTGGGCGGCCTGGGCGATGGCGGCGACTTCGGCGGCGGTGGGCGCGACGTACCACTCGGCCCTGCCGCAGTCGACCCAGATGTGCGGGCAGCAGATTCCGGAGCATCCGCCCTTCCGGGTTGCGAAGAAATCGCTGAAGCGGAACCGCAGGCAGTCAATTTTGCCATCGGTTGTGCTGAGGATAGTGACCTGCAGCGCGTCATACTGGTCGGCCACGCCGCTGGTGACGAATTCCAGCCGGGCGCGGCGGCTGCCGCTGAGGGGAATGAAGCAGGCACGGCCTGCGTAGAGCGCCTTGCAGGATTTGAAAGCGGTGGTCTTGCCGGTGAAACGGCGGAGTTCCTGTTCGAAGAAATTCATGATGGGCCTCCTCAATTTGAAAGATATTGCGGGCTTCCCGCGACGCGCCGGGGCGCGTTTCGGCCCGGGGCCACCGGGCCATCGTCAGGCGGGCGATTCGGAAGATTACTCTTCTTCCTCTGCGCCTTCGTCAAGGTCGACGTACTCGTCGCTTTCGAAGAGGCAGTGCGGCGCGTAGTCGTTGCCGCCGTATCCGCTTTCGCAGACGTAAACCACGCCGTCCTTTTTCTTGACCGAGGCAACCGCGGTGCAAAGGGGCCAGCTGGGCTGATAGGCCAGTTTCACTTCCGCGTCCTCGTCAAACATCTCCAGAATCTCCATCAGCTCACGTACCGTCATTTTTAAGTCCTCCTCGATTTGAAAGATATTGCGGGCTTCCCGCGACGCTCGGAGCGTTTCGGCCCGGAGCCGCCGGGCCATCGTCAGGCGGGGATATTTCAAAGCATCTCGCAGGCCTCGAAGGCGGCGAACTCTTCCTCGCTGGGCAGACCGCCGGCAGCGGCCCAGATAAGGTCGTGGGCGATAAACGCCGTCCGCCGATTTCCAAGCCGCGCCGCGGTTCGGGCAAAGGCCAGCGCCTGCCTGCGGCACTCCGCGTTCGATTCGTATCCCATGGCGATGCGGGCAGCGGTGCAGATGTAGTTCCGGTAGTCCGCGACCTTCCGGTTCACCGAGCGGCCAAAGCTGCCCGTTGCAGCCAGTTCTGCCGCATTCAGTTCCAGAGTGCCCGCCCGGTCCGCCGCGGCGGATGCTTCCCGCAGAAGCTCGGCGGTGGTGATGGCTCCCCTATGGTAGCAGGCGACGGCCCTGCCCAGCCGGGCGATGGCGGCGTCGGTGCGGCAGCGCAGAGAGGCTGCGCGGCGGAGCGTGGCGTTGGATTTTTCCTTCATGGTGAGATTCCTCCTTCTAAAAACTGTCCGCCGCGTGTTTCAGCGGCGGATTTCGTGATTCAGTTCCTCGGCCAGGGAGACCAGTTCGTCCGCCTGGTCGCAGGCCTCCTGCGCGGCGCGGCTGGCGATGAGGTGCGCGGCGAAAACATCGGCGTTGGTCTCCGTCTCTTCAGGGTCGAGCGCATCGGCGGCGCTTTTGCAGACCTGTTGGGCCGCGCGGCAGAGCCAGTAGGCGGCGTCGCCCACCTCCCAGGCAGACGGGTCTTCCGCGAGCAGTTCCCTTGCCGCGACGGCGGCCTGGGCGGCGAGGTTTGCGGCGACGGCGGCCGCGCGGGCTTTTCGGGCTTCGAGTTTCATGGGGCAGACCTCCTGTGCTGGTTTTGCGGGCTTTCCGCGACGCTGGGGGCGTTTCGGCTGGGAGCCCTCCCAGCCATCTTCGGGCGGAGTCGTAGTCAAAGCGGCGGTGCGCGTTTCATCCGGGGTTCCTCCTTTCCTTTTTCCTTTCGGGCTTTCCGCTCGGCGCCGGGCAGAAAGGTTCGGTCGTTGGGGGCACCCAGAGAGCCTTCTCGAGCAGGCGGACTGGGGCGGGGTCGCCGGGGCGGGCGTTTGCGCTGGCGGCGCAAAAACCGGGAGCCGGTCGCGGTCGTTGGGCGGGGCCGCCGCGGGGCGGCCGGGGTTTCGGGGCGGCGGGCTTTTCCCCCGCCGGCAACGCCAGTTTCGCTCTGGCCGGGCAAAAAAGCAAGCCACAAAACGGCGAACAAAAAAAGACTTTCCGTCGCCCAAACGTCGCCGTTTCGTAAAAACTGGCTTTTCCGCGCGTTATAAGGAAGCGCGCCGTTCCGGCCGGCCGCGCGGCCGGAAAAGCCCTGGGCCGGGCAAAGGCGACCGCCGTTGTCGGCTTTGCTACTTCGCCGTGAAGAAGTCCGGGCGGCCCAGTCGGCTTTTGGGCGGCCCCAAGGGGGGATCGAATCTCTGGAAGCCCCTGGCTGGAGACCGCCGCGCCCTTTCGCGTAAAAGTCCGACAAATCCGGGGCCCGGGGTATCCATCCCAAAACGTAATTCAGCCGCTGAAAATGCGGCTGTTTTCATATTGCAGAGAAGGAGATTATTTCATGAATACCAGCATGAATCTACAGCGAATCAGCGTCGATCGCCTGAAGCCCGCGAAATACAATCCCCGCAAAGACCTGAAGCCCGGCGATCCAGCCTATGAAAAGATTCGGCGCAGCCTACATGAGTTCGGCTACGTGGACCCCGTTATCTGGAACGAGGTCACGGGCAACATTGTGGGCGGCCATCAGCGCTACAAAGTGCTGACGGCGGAAGGCGCTACGGAAATCGACTGCGTGGTCGTTCACATCGAGAACCCGCAGGAAGAAAAGGCGCTGAACATTGCGCTCAATAAGGCGGTCGGCGAATGGGAGCCGGTCGCCCTGGCGGATCTGCTCAATGATCTGAAGCTCAGCGGCTATGACGTGGACGCGACCGGCTTTGACGCGGCGGAAATCGACGATCTGTTCAGCAGGGTTCACGATAAGGATGTAAGGGATGACGACTGCGATATCGACCCGGAACAGATAGAGCCGTTCGTTCAGCCCGGCGATATCTGGCTGCTGGGCAGGCATCGGATGCTGTGCGGCGACGCTACTATCGAAGCGGACGTGGCGCGCCTCATGGACGGCGATAAGGCCAACCTCGTCGTGACGGACCCGCCGTATAACGTGGCCTACGAGAGCGCGGACGGAAAGAAAATCCAGAACGACAGCATGGCGGACGGGCAGTTCTATGAATTCCTGCTGGCGGCGTTCTGCAATATGGCCGCGCATATGGCCGAGGGCGGCAGCGCCTATATTTTTCACGCAGACACGGAAGGGCTGAACTTCCGGCGCGCGTTCAAAGAAGCCGGTTTCCATATCAGCGGGGTGTGCATCTGGGTGAAGAATTCGCTGGTGCTGGGCAGAAGCCCCTATCAGTGGCAGCACGAACCGGTGCTGTTCGGCTGGCTGCCCAACGGGAAGCATCGCTGGTTCGCGGATCGCAAGCAGTCCACCATCTGGAATTTTGACAAGCCCAAGCGGAGCAAGGAGCACCCCACCATGAAGCCCATTCCGCTGCTGGCGTATCCCATTAAAAACAGCTCCGCGCCCAACAGCATCGTGCTGGATCTGTTCGGCGGCAGCGGCAGCACGCTCATGGCCTGTGAACAGACCGACCGCATCTGTCGAACCATGGAGCTGGATCCGAAGTACGCCACAGCCATAGTAATGAGGTTCGCAAACGAGTATGGAACGGAGAATATCCGGCTGCTGCGGAACGGAGAGGAACTGTCCTATGACGCGGTTGCTCCGCAGAATAGTGAACACAAATAATCAAATTGCTCTAAAAGCGTGGAAGGGAGGCGATTCTCATGGCGATGGCAGGAAGAAAGCCGAAGCCCACGGCGCTGAAGGTGCTGGAAGGCGACCGGGGCAAGGGGCGGCGGCCGCTCAACGAGCATGAGCCCGTCCCGCCCAGGGGCGGTGTAAAGTGCCCGTCGTGGCTGCTCCCCGAAGCGAAAAAGGAATGGAAGCGGCTGGCGGCTTCGCTGGAAGCCATGGGCGTGCTGACCATGGCCGACCTGACCGCCTTCGCCGGGTACTGTCAGGCGTATGCCCGATGGCGCGAAGCTGAAGATTTCATTACCCAGCACGGCTCCATCTTCAAGACGCCGTCCGGGTATGTGCAGCAGGTGCCGCAGGTCTCCATTGCCCAGCAGAACCTGAAAATCATGCAGTCCTTCGCCACGGAATTCGGTCTGACTCCGGCCTGCCGTGCCCGCATTGTCGCCAGCGGCGGCGCGGCGGAGAGCGACGACGATCCCATGGCGCAGCTGCTGAAGGGCGGGTGGCAGGACGATGTTTGACGAGAAGAAAGCGCGGCGCGTCATCCGCTTTATTGAGTGTCTCAGACATACGAAGGGCGAATTTCACGGGAAACCCTTCAAGCTGCTGCCATGGCAGGAGAAGATCATCTGCGACGTATTCGGCACAGTCCGGGACGAAGACCCCTCCATGCGGCAGTACAATCAGGTGTATATTGAGATCGGCAAGAAAAACGGAAAATCCGAGCTGGGCGCGGCGCTGGCCCTCAATATGCTCGTCAATGACGACGAATGGAAAGCGGAGGTCTATTCCTGTGCCAGCGATCGTCAGCAGGCAGCCATTGTGTTTGACGTGGCGGTGGATATGGTCAAGCAAAATCCCACGCTGAGCAGGCTGATTAAGATCATCCCCTCCACCAAACGTATGGTGTATCAGCCCACGGGCAGCATTTATCAGGTGCTTTCCTCAGAGGTTGCAACCAAGCATGGCTTGAACGTTTCAGCCTGCATCTTTGATGAGCTTCACACCCAGCCCACGAGAGCCTTGTATGACGTAATGACTCAGGGCAGCGGCGACGCCCGCAGGCAGCCCTTGTGGTTTTTCCTGACCACGGCTGGTACAGACCGCAATTCCGTCTGCTGGGAAGTGCATCAGAAAGCGCTGGATATTCTGGAAGGACGCAAGCACGATCCGCGCTTTTACCCCGTGGTCTATGGGCTTCCCGACGATGCGGACTGGCAGGACGAACAGAACTGGTACAAGTGCAATCCATCGCTGGGCTATACGATCACCATTGATAAAGTGAGGGACGCCTATCATAAGGCGCTGGAAACGCCTGCGGATGAGAATATGTTTCGTCAGCTGAGGCTCAATCAGTGGGTCAAGCAGAGCATCCGCTGGATGCCTATGGACAAATGGGACGAATGCGGCGGTGTTGTCGACCCGTATCAGCTGGAAGGACGCGCCTGTTACGCAGGGCTCGACCTTTCCTCCACCTCCGACCTGACGACGCTGGTGCTGGTTTTCCCACCACGGGATGAGAACGAATCCTATATGGTGCTGCCCTTTTTCTGGCTGCCTGAGGATACCCTTGCATTGCGCGTCCGGCGGGATCATGTGATGTACGATCAGTGGGAGCGACAGGGCTTCATCCAGACGACCGAAGGCAATGTCGTTCACTACGGCTTCATTGAGAAATTCATCTGCGAGCTGGGCGAGCGCTACAACATCCGGGAAATCGCCTATGACCGCTGGAACGCCACGATGATGGTGCAGGCATTGGAGGACGACGGCTTTACCATGATCCCCTTCGGACAGGGCTTCCGGGACATGTCGCCTCCGACAAAAGAGCTGATGCGCATCGTACTGGAACACCGGCTCAATCATGGCGGGCATCCCGTACTGCGCTGGAATTTCGATAACGCTTATGTGCGCACCGATCCTGCCGGCAATCTGAAACTGGATAAAGAAAAGTCTACGGAGAAGATCGACGGCGCGGTAGCACTGGTTATGGCGCTGGATCGGGCGATGAAAAACCAGAACGGCAGCGATTCTGTGTACGACGATCGCGGTCTGTTGCTGCTATGAGGTGAGTAATATGCCGAGAACCCCCAAACACCCATGCCGTTACCCAGGCTGTCCCAATCTCTGCGAGAAAGGAATTTTCTGCGAGGAGCATTCTGATTATTCCTCAGACCGCCTGCGCGGCGGAGCGGCTGCCCGAGGGTATGACGCACGCTGGCGAAAGGCACGGAAGGCATTTCTGGCCCGGCATCCGCTGTGCGCCGAATGCCTGAAGAACAGTGTGCTGACGCCCGCGACCGTGGTCGATCATATCGTTCCCCATCGCGGTGATCATGCGCTTTTCTGGAATGAAAACAACTGGCAGCCGCTGTGCAAAAGCTGTCATGACAAGAAAACAGGCGGCGGTCTGTAAGCAAACCACAGGAGGAATCCATGAAAAATCCATTTATTCGTCTGTTTCGTGCGCGGGACAAGCCCGGCGTGACAGATTCGGTCAGCTCCGCGCCCACATTTTATTTTGGCTCCAGCGCGGCGGGCAAGTCCGTCACGGCAAGTACCGCCATTCAGATGAGTACGGTCTACGCTTGCGTGCGGGTGATTGCGGAAACCATCGCCAGCCTGCCGCTGCATGTGTATCAGAATCAGGGTGAAGGCAGCGTCAAAGCGCTGGATCATCCACTCTATCCGATTCTGCATGACGAACCCAACAGCGAGATGACCTCATTCGTCTGGCGGGAAACGATGCTTGCGCATCTGCTGCTCTTGGGAAACGCCTACTGTCAGATCATCCGCAGCGGCCGGAGTCAGATTCTCGGATTGTATCCGCTGCTGCCGGATCGCATGGAGGTTGACCGGGACAGCGCGGGCACGCTGACCTACACCTATTCTGCAAACAGCGGGCAGACGGTGAAGCTGCGCCCGGAGGACGTGCTGCACATTCCGGGGCTGGGCTTTGACGGGATCATGGGCTACAGTCCCATCGCGCTGGAGAAAAACGCCATCGGTCTGGGGCTGGCGGCCGAAGAGTACGGCAGCAAGTTTTTTTCCAACGGCGCGCGGCCCAGTGGCATCCTGACCCATCCGAATACGGTGAAGGATCCGAAAAAGCTGCGGGACAGCTGGAACGCCGCTTACGGCGGCTCGAACAACTCCGGGCGCGTGGCAGTGCTGGAAGAGAATATGTCCTATACGCCCATCTCCATGCCGAACTCGGAAGCGCAGTTTTTGGAAACGCGCAAGTTTCAGGTGTCGGAGATCTGCCGCATTTATCGTGTGCCGCCGCACATGGTGGGCGATCTGGAGCACGCTACATTTTCGAATATTGAGCATCAGTCCATTTCGTTTACCGTACACACCATCCGTCCCTGGGTCGTTCGACTGGAACAGTCCATGAACCGCGCGCTCTTTTCCGACAAGGAGAAGGGCGTTTATTACGTTCGCTTCAACATGGATGGTCTCATGCGGGGCGATTACAAATCCCGCATGGAGGGCTACGCCATTGGACGGCAGAACGGCTGGATGAGTGCGAACGACATCCGGGAGTTGGAGAATATGAACCCTATTCCCGACGCGGACGGCGGAAATGAGTATCTGGTAAACGGAAATATGATTCGTATTGCGCAGGCAGCACAGAACGGAGGCGAGCAGTCTGGAGCATAAGAAACTTACACTGGGCAGCCTTTTTGACGGCATCGGCGGGGTTCCCTTAGCCGGGAAAATGGAAGGGATCACGCCCGTCTGGGCTTCGGAGATCGAGCCGTTTCCCATCCGCGTGACGGAAAAGCGGCTGCCCGAAATGAAACACTACGGAGACGTGCATGGACTGAACGGCGCTGATCTGGAGCCGGTAGATATTATTACCTTCGGCTCGCCCTGTCAGGATCTTTCCATCGCGGGAAAGCGCTGCGGGCTGGGCGGGAGTCGTTCGGGACTTTTCTACGAAGCCGTGCGTGTCATTACTGAAATGAGGAAAAGTACGAATGGAAAATATCCGAGATGGGCGGTATGGGAAAACGTGCCGGGCGCCCTGTCCTCTCAGGGTGGGCAGGATTTCCGCTGCGTCCTCGAAAGCCTCGTCCGCATCAAAGACCCCGCGGCAGATGTTCCTCTGCCGGAAAACGGGCGCTGGCTGCACGCGGGCGAGATCCTGGGCGACGGTTATTCTCTCGCCTGGCGAATCCTCGACGCAGCGCAGGGTTGGGGCGTCGCACAAAGACGGAAACGTATATTTGCTGTCCTCGATCTTGATGGACAATGTGCCGGAAAGGTTCTCTTTGAGTCCGAAGGCGTGTCAGGGTATACTCCGCCGGGCGGAAAAGCGCGGAAAGAAGCTGCCCCAGGTGCTGAAAGCGGCGCTGGAACGTCAGGCGAACGCGTAAGCGCCGGTGGCTTCTGCACGGAACACAGCGCCGACAGCCGCGGCGTCGGCTATGAGGACGAGCGTGCGCCCACGCTACGGGCTGGTGTGGTTCCCGGCGTGGCCATTGACTTCAATCCTACTGACAGTCGCATTCAGCTGAAGGAGGATGACCTCTGCCAGATGCTGACTGCGCGGATGGGTACGGGCGGAAATACCGTGCCGCTGGTATTCGGCATTTCATCCGATCAGAGCCACGCCATGCTGTCAGAAAATCCGCACGCAGGGGTCTACGAGGCGGACACCAGACGGACGCTGGACTGCAGTGGCGGCTCACCGGCGTGCAATCAGGGCGGGATGCTCGTTGTTGCGCCGGCAGAAAACCCCTGCTATTGCATTCAGGGTTCCATGATCGGGAGCAAGGAGCAGAACGGTCCGCAGGGCGACGGCATCAACCGCGAAGTAGCGTTCACGTTGGATACGGTAGACCGCCATGCCGTTTACGCCATGACCACGGGTTCTTTCACCCAGCTGGACGAGGAAAAATCTCCGCCGCTCATGGCGCGAGACTACAAAGATCCGCCTGTGGTCGGCAAGGACGAGCCGGTCTACGCGCTGGATCGCGCCTGTTTTTCTGCCGGTGAAAACGCGCAGTACAGCATGAACATCGGCGAAGAAAAAGCGCCCACGCTGGTGGCGGAGGGCCCCGGCGCTGTCGCCGCCCCCGCGGCATATCTGGTGCGCAGGCTTACGCCCGGCGAGTGCTGCAGATTGCAGGGATACCCGGACGGCTGGTGCGAAAATCTGGAAAGCCCCGCGCCATCCAATAAAGAAACAGACCGCTGGGAAGCGATCTTCGAGGAATGGCGCACGGCCATGGGCGGAAAAACGAAGCCCAAAACGCGCCGGCAGATCATCCGCTGGCTGCAAAATCCCCATACGGATTCCGCTGAGTTCAAGGCGTATGGGAACAGCGTCGCTGTACCGTGCGTGTTTTTTGTTCTCGCGGGCATCGTGTGGGCAATGGAAGAAGGTGAGCAAAAATGAGAACGATTAACCTGAACGGCTACATCGACGAGGAGGTCTGGTACGGCGACGAGATCACGCCAGCTATGCTGCACGACGCGCTCTACGGTGAGAACGGCGAGTTCTCCGACGATGTTCGCATCATCCTGAACAGCTATGGCGGTTCCTGCAACGCTGCCGTTCGAATGCACGACGACATCCGCGCCTATCCGGGCAAGGTGCATCTGGTGATCTCGGGCACGGCGGCCTCGGCGGCGACGGTGCTTTCCGCGGCGGCGGACACACTGGAGATGACACCGGGCAGTCTGTATATGATCCACGATCCGTCCACCGTCGCCTGGGGCAACGAACGGGACTTCGGCGAGGCCATCGCGCTGCTGAAGGCCTGCAAGGAGAGCATCCTCAACATCTATTCCCGGCGCAGCTCCATTGACCGAGGCACGCTGGCAGCGATGATGACCGCTACCACCTGGATGGATGCGGGCGCGGCACTGGCGCAGGGCTTTATCGATGGCGTGGCCGACCCGCAAGCGTGCCCCACGGACTCCGCCACCATGCGCACGGTGAATCGCAAGGATGCCGAAGCGAAGGTGCGGCTCTGGCTGGAGCGCTGTCACTCCCGAAAGCAGGAAAACGCCGCTGCGCTGCCTGCGGCTGCACAGTGCGAATGCTCTGGCGTTCCCGCGGATCAGCTGCGCAGACGGCTGGATCTGATCAAACCCAACGACCGATAATTTTGGAGGTACAACATGAGCAAAATTCTTGAAATGCGCCAGAAGCGCGCTGAGGTCTGGGACAAGGCTAAGGCTTTTCTGGATGAACATACCAACGAAAATGGCGTAATGAGCGCCGAGGATTCCCAGCAGTACGAGCGCATGGAACAGGAAGTGGTGGATCTAGGTCATACCATCGAGCGCATGGAGCGTGCGGAGCAGATGGATCGCGAGATGAACGAGCGCGTCAGCCCGAACCTCGCCTCCCGCCCCATGCGCACGCAGGAGGCCATGCGCGGCATTGCGTCGGCGGAATACCGCAACGCCTTCTGGAAGCACATGCGCGATATCGACCGACGCAGCCCCGAAGTGCGCAACGCCCTGCAGGTGGGCACGCTGAGCGAGGGCGGCTATACCGTCCCCGACGAGTTTGAACATCAGCTGATTCAGGGGTTGGAGGATGAAAACATCATGCGCGGGCTGGTGCATAAAATCACCACTTCTTCCGGCGATCGCAAGATCCCGCTGGTGACCGCCCGCGGCTCCGCCTCCTGGATTGAAGAAGAAGCAACTATCCCTGAAAGCGACGATACCTTCGGTCAGGTGACCCTGGGCGCTCACAAGGTGGGCTGCATGATCCGCGTGTCGGAAGAACTGCTGCACGACAGCGCCTTCGATCTGGCCGCCTATATCGCCGGCGAGTTTGCCCGTCGCGTGGGCGCAGCCGAGGAAGAGGCGATTCTGACGGGCAGCGGTACCCACAAGCCCACGGGACTGCTGCACGACAGCCTGGGGGCGGAGCTGGGCGTTACCGCCGCGTCCGCCGTAGCCATTACCGCGGACGAGCTCATCGACCTGCAGCATTCCGTGAAGTCCGGCTATCGCCGCAAGGGGCTGTGGATCATGAACGACGCTACGCTGAAGCTGCTGCGCAAGCTGAAGGACGGTCAGGGCAATTTCATCTGGCAGCTGGGCCTGCTGGCGGGTCAGCCGGACACCCTGCTCAACCAGAAGGTCATGATCTCCAACTACATGCCCCTGCCCACTGCGGGCAACAAGGCCATCCTGTACGGCGATCTCAGCTATTACTGGCTGGCGGATCGCGAGGGCCGCGCTTTGCAGCGCCTGGACGAGCTGTACGCCGCGCAGGATCAGGTTGGCTTCAAGATCACCCAGCGCGTGGACGGCCGTCTGCTGCTGCGCGAATCCGTGAAGTGCCTGCAGATGAAGGCCGCGTAAGAAAGAGAGGTGCTGCATCATGATGAAAGCTGAACCAGTTCCGGACCTCACCCGGAATACCCACAACTATTTTGCTCAAGGCGGCAATGAGCTGGTCATCGGCGGAAAGCTGACCTTTCTGCCCGGCGCGGTCATCGAAGGCGGCGACGATCTGTTTACGCCTTCGCCGCCCTTTGACCAGATCGCATATGTACCTGACAGCGAGGCGACTACCATCGCCGCGCTGAAGGACGACTATAACGCCCTGCTGGCGACCATTCGCAATGCGGGGCTGATGGAATCCGCTCCGTCCAACTGAGGTGAGCGGCGATGATCGTTACCGTGGATGAGGTGAAAACCCATCTCCGTATCCAGCACGACGAGGAGGACGCCTATCTGACCGGCCTGATCGCGCAGGCGCAGGCTGCGGCGGAGGATTACTGCCGAACGCAGTTTTCCGATCCCGCGCCTGAACCTGTGCGGCTGGCAGTTCTGCTCATGGTGGGATTCTACTATGAGAACAGGGATATTCCCGACATGACCGCCTACAAGGCCATGCGGATGGCGTTCGACAGCCTGCTGTATCCCTATCGCGATCCTGAGAAGATGTTCTGACGGAAAAAACCACAGCATGTCGTGTATAAATCTGTGGAATATGTGAATATGTTGTGCTTCGCAAAGGAGGTGACTGCTTATGCGCGGTTATAAAAACTTCGAGGGCACGCCCCATCCCGGGGATCTGTGCCATCTGGTGGAGATCGGCTATACCGAAAACGCCATCAACGCAAACGGCTATCCCGAGCCGAAGGACGTGGTTGTCTGCCGCGTATGGGCGTCCGCCGTCGACGCGGGCAACCAGCATTACAGGGCCGCCGACGTAATGAACACCGAGCAGGTCATCAACTTCACCATTCGCTATCGCAGGGACGTGAAGCCCGGCATGTGGGTGAGATTTCAGGATGAAAAGTGGGTCATCTCCACGCTGGGCGAGTATTCGTTCAAGAAAACGTACCTCGGTCTGAAAGCGTCCATTGCGAAGGGAGTGAGCGGATGAGACAGGTACAGGAAGCACTCAAAAACATCGGTATCCCCGTCATCGCCGGCATCTGGCGCGCCACGTCCGAAAATCAGAATCCTCCGCTGCAATACGTGGTCTATTCCAGCACCACCACGGAGACGGCCTTTCAGGACGACCGCCCTGCAGGATACCGCACTTACATCTATCTGAATCTGTGGAGCGATATCGACCCCACCGATATGGCGAATCGCATCCGTCAGGCCATGTACGATGCGGATTTCTGGATGCTGGAAGAGAGCGATAAGGGCTACAATCAGCCCGCCTACGACCCCGCCACGCGCACCTATACCGTGCAGTGGACCTGGGTTTACTGGCAGGATGCGCCGCTGGGAGGAAATGACCATGCCAATGGAATTGCAGGGCTTTGATAACCTAAAGGATGACCTGACCAATATGGCGTCCAATCTGGAGTTCGGCGCGGGCGTGAACCGCGCGCTGCAGGAGGGTGCAAAGCCCATTGAAGAGCAGATGCTCCACAACGCCTCGTCTGATCTCCAAATTATCACCGGCGCGCTGCACGGCTCCATCCGAACGCACAGCGTGCGCCGTTCTCGCAGCGGCGGCAAGTACATCACCATCGGCGTGAAGCATTCCGAGAAGGGCGCGTACTATGCCAATCCAGTCGAGAAAGGCCATGGCGGCCCTGCGCCCGCTCCGGCGCATCCCTTTGTGCGCCCGGCCTTTGACGTGCGTAAGGACGAGGCGTACCAGATCATGAAGAACATTCTGAAGGACGAATTACTGAAATAAATACGAGGAGGACAACCCCATGCCCAATCCCGCTGCTTCGCCCGCTGTAAGCTCTACGGTGGGCCTTAAAAATATGGTCATCGCGCCGCTGACGGTGGATACCGAGGAGACGCTGACCTACGGCGATCTTCAGCTGGTTGCCGGCGCAATCGAGGCGTCCATCACGCCCCAGAACGCCGATCCGGATGTGCAATACGCGGACGACGCGGAATTTGATGTTCTGTATCCCGACCCCGAGCTGTCGTTTAAGACGAAGATGGCCGATCTGCCCCTGATCATTCAGGAGATGATCTTCGCCAACAAGATTGACGACAACGGCGTGCTGATTCGATCTTCGACCGACAAGCCGCCCTATTTCGCGGTGGGCTTCAAGAGCGAGAAGGCGAATCACAAGTTCCGTTATATCTGGCTGTACAAGGTGCGCGCCAAGCCTGTGACTGAGAACTATGCCACGAAGGAAGGCAAGTCCATCACCCGCCAGACCGGCGAAGTCGAATGGACGGCGATTCGCCGCACCCATGATAATCAGTATCAGGCGGTTGCGGACGAGGACGAAAACGGCTTTACCGCGGCGAAAGGTGCGACTTTCTTGCAGAGTGTATACGAACCGGTCTTTGCGACGGGCGGCTGATCTGTCTCTCACTGCTTCCCACTTCCCGCGCGGCAGGACGCTGCGCGGGAATTCCTTCATCTTATATAGGAGGTTCCGGTCATGATTACCTGTACCCTCAAGGATAAGAAATACGCGGTGGATTTCATCTCCGGGCGCGCGCTGCGCGAGATGGAGCCCGCGGCGAAAATGTATGCCAAAATCGTGGCGCTGTCCAACGCTGCGGTCAAGGGTGAAGAAATTCCCCAGGAGCAGCAGATCAGCGTTACCGACGCGATGGACGTGATGATCCGCTGGTTCTGTCTGCTGTTCGGCAATCAGTTCACCTCGGATGACGTGCTGGACGGCTATCCCGTGGATCGCCTGATGCACGATATTGCCCTGGCGCTCATGGCCGTGCAGACACAGACCACCGAAATTCTCAGTCAGTTCCCTACGAAGGCGGCGAAGGAACCGGCGAAAACGACGGAAGCGGAAGAGATTCCGCTGTTCTGACGCTGCCTGAGTTTATCTATTCCACCTATAACTCATTGCTGGAATCTGGCTGGCGCATGGACGAGATCGACCGCATGGACATGCCGGGCTTTCTGAAGATCCGGGCGTGGAACGCAAAACAGGAACAGAAAAAGAAAGCGCCTCGCCAACGCTACATTGACGAGGTGTGGACGGAGCTGAGGCCTGTTTAATTACAGGAATTAACCGTCTGAACGCCCCAGACGACAATTTCCTCTGCGTATCGGATCGCCTGATCGACCTTTGCTGCAGTCAGTTGGATTTCAGCCGGATATCGGACGATAATGCCATAGGCGTTCAGAATGTCTGCATGATCGAAAACATCTTCAGGGATCTCAAATTGGTTTTTCAACTGTTCGAGAAGAAACGTAAGATCATGTTTTCTCGGAATTCCGCCGGGAAGACGGCAGGCAAGATATGCGCCTTTAATTGCTTTCTCAGCTGCCTGCTGACAATGATAGCAGATGATCTCCATCGGTTCAGGATAAAAGGTATCACGCAGATGTTTGGCAACAGCCAGATCCTTTTGAGCGAAGGTGAACCATTGCTGAACCTCATTGTTCATAGAGCAGTATCCCCTTTCGATAGACCTCGTTTTCTACCGTAGGAAGGTGCTTGCGCCGTTCAAATTTGCTTTGCGTGCCCACCAAAATATCGACAGGCCGTTTCTTGATACTGCGAACTGCCTTATAGGCGCGGCAAGCCAGCTCCAACGTATCTGCATGCTCGTCGGATACAACGATATAAAAATCAAAATCGCTATCCGGTTTGTCCGTGCCTTCCGCGCAGGAGCCAAAGAGGTAGACTTTCAAAGGGGAAAGCTGCTTGACAAAGCAATCCTTCAAAACTTCGAGTTCTGCTGTAGGCATATTGGCATTCTCCTTTCCAATCGCAGTCTCTGGTCTTCTACATCTCTATTATATGCGAAAACCGTCGCTTAATCAAGTAAATTCAATGCAGACAGGCAGGTGAGCCGGCATGAGCGAGACGCTCCGCGATCTCGTGGTATCGCTGTCATTGAACAGCGATAATTTCACGCGCAATATCAAATCCATCAACAAGCAGATCCAGGAAGCGGAATCGGCGTTCCGGCTGGCCTCTGCGGGCGTTGAGAATTTCGAGACGACCACGGCGGGTCTGTCTTCGAAGCTTTCTACCCTACAGCGCACCTTTCAGCTACAACAGGACGCGGTTGGCCAGTACGAGCGTGCGCTTCAGCAGGCCAGCGACAAGCTGCAGGAGTGTTATGCCCGGCAGAACGATTATGCGCAACGGCTGGTGGATGCGAAGGACAAGCAGCAGTTACTGAAGACAGAAGTAACCAGCGCCGCACAGGCGTATAAGCACTATGAGCATACGCTGGGCGAAACGGATTCCGCGACGATTGCGGCCAAGGCAAATCTGGACGCTTATAAGGGTGAATACCGCGCAGCCGTTCAGGAACTCAAAAAGCTGGAAGGCCAGAACGTCGCGCTGAAAAAATCCACGCAGAACGCGGCGGACGCATTCTCCGCGGCGCAGACCAAGCTGAACGGCGCGAAGGGCGCGGTGAAGGAAACTGCCGCCGAGATCGACCAGTGCAGCCGTCAGCTCGCCCTCTCCCAGACAAGCTGGAAATCCGCGGGCGAAGCCATTCAGGCCAGCCAGCGCAGCATCGCGTCCATCGGCAAGCAACTGAAAACCGCCGAGAGCAGCTATCGTCTGGCTGCGGCGGGCGTGAAGAATTTCGATCAATCCGCTGCCGGGCTGACCGCGAAGCTGACGCTGCTTCAGGAGAAACTGGGGCTGCAGCAGAAGGCGGTTGCTGAATATGAAAAGGCGCTGGCCGCCGCAAAAGAACAGCTGCAGGCGGCGCAGCAGGTCAACGATCCGGACAAGATCCGCGAAGCCACCGATGCGGTGCAGGATGCGGAGACTGCGCTCAACAATGCCTGCGCCGTGGTAAAGCAGACGCAGGCGGACATCGCCAGCTGCAATAAAGAGCTGAAAACCGCACAGTCCGAATGGACGAAAGCCGGGAAAAGTCTGGAGTCCTTCGGCAAATCCTGCGATAACGTCAGTAAGAATCTGAACAAAGCGGGAAAACTGCTCTCCACGACGCTGACCACGCCCACTGTGGCGCTGGGCACGGCGGCGGTCAAGTCCTCCATTGATTTTGAATCCTCCTTCACGTCTGTCCGAAAGACCGTGGACGCGACGGAGGCACAGTTCGACCAGCTGGCGGCTACGTCGAAGAAAATGTCCACCGAAGTCGCGGCGGGTACGGACGAAATCAACGGAGTCATGGCCAGCGGCGGTCAGCTGGGCGTTGCCACCGAGCATCTTTCTGATTTCACCCGCGTCATGATCGACCTGGGCAATTCCTGCGAAGACCTGAACGCCGGCGATGCGGCAACCACCATCGCGCAGTTTGCAAACATCATGGGCACCAGTCAGAGCCAGTTCAGTAATATCGGCTCCACGCTGGTCGACCTGGGTAACAACTTCGCGACCACAGAAAAGCCCATCATGGAAATGGCACACCGCATGGCCGGCGCGGGCAAACAGGTGGGTCTGACCGAAGCGCAGGTTTTGGGTTTTGCAGCGGCATTGTCTTCTGTTGGTATCGAGGCGCAGATGGGCGGTTCGGCTTTTTCAAAGGCATTGATCAAAATGGAGGTTGCTTCCGCGACTGGCGGCGACGCACTGGAGGATTTTGGCAAGGTGGCCGGAATGACCGGACAGCAGTTCAAAACCCTCTGGGACAGCGATCCCGCCGCCGCGTTTGAAGCCTTTATCGTGGGTCTGTCCAAACTGGACGAGGAAGGCGAAAGCGCCATCGCAGTGCTGGATGAGATCGGCATTAAAGAGGTACGCCTGCGCGACACCATGCTCCGCGCCGTGAACGCCACCGACCTCTTCTCCCGGGCGCAGAGCATGGCTACCTCCGCATGGAAAAAGAATACTGCCCTGTCCGAGGAGGCCAATAAGCGCTACGCCACCACGGAGAGCAAGCTGAAGAACCTCAAGAACACGGCGCTGCTGTTCGGGCAGCAGATCGGGGACGACCTGAATCCCACTATTCGCAGCCTGATCGACGGCGCGGAGGAGCTTTTGCAGAAATTCCTTTCCATGGACGAAGCTCAGCGCAGGCAGATCATTCAGTTCGCGGCTTATGCCGCCGCAACCGGTCCCGTACTGCTGGTGCTGGGGAAGATCACGAAAGGCGTGGGCTCGGCGTCCGCATCCTTTGGAAAATTTGCTGCGGCGGTTGGTAAGGCGGGCGGCGGCTGGAAGGGCTTTCTTTCTGTCCTGGGTAAATCTCCCGCCGTATGGTTCGCCGTCGCCGCCGCAGTGATCGCGGGCACCGTCGCGCTGGCGGATTATGTATCCGGCGCAAAGCAGGCGCGCGAGGCGCTGGCCGGGATGGAAGATACGGCGAAGCAGTGGAAAGACACCGCCGCCGAAACCTTCTATGGAAACAGTGAAGGGCTGTCCTTTTTTGGTCTGTCGGAGAGCGACTTTGTCCGGGATCAGCAGTCCGCGCAGGAATGGCTGGATGGTTTGCTGGCTGTCTGGTCAGATGGTGAAAAAGAAAGCAACGAAATCGTCGCCCACTGGACGGATTCCTTCAAAAGCCTGACGGACAGCACGCGCACCGAACTGCAGGCGCTCAAGGATACCGCTGATAAGAATGGCTATACCAGTGTATCTGAGGGGCTGGCAGCGGACATTCAAACGCTGGATCAGATGGACGCGGAGATCGAACGTCTGCTGAAAAAGCGGCAGAATGGATTTTTCTCTGAAAAAGACCAGATTCGCCTGAAGGAGCTCATCGATACCCGCGAAGCCATTGAAGTCAAGTATCATCTGACCCCGGAGGAAACGGGCGGTTTTGTAACCATCGCTCAGAAAGTTGAAGCGGAGGTCGCCCGCGCACAGGCACGCGGCAAAACGGATGCGGATACGTCCGTCTATGAAAATGCTGTAAAAGCTGCTGCTGAGGGTATGGCGGCAATCAACGCTCAGATCGACGAGCGCTACGACAAGGAATACGGCCTCATCCAGCTGATCGAGGATGAAACCGAGCGCCAGAAAGCACTGGAAAACCTGAATTCTCGCTACAATGAGGAGCGGAAAGCCGCCGCGCAGGAATATGCCGAAACGCTCGCATCCATCGTCATGCCTGTGTGGAACCAGCCGGAAATTCAGCAGGCCAGCCAGCAGATGGACGAACTCTTCACGAAGCTGCGCGAATACAGCATGGCCGGCGAAAGCGAGAAGCCCGCGCTGCTGGCGGATCTGCAGGCGCTTTCTGCCGGTATGGATGAAGGCGCATTGACAGAATATCTCTCCCTGATGACGCAGATTCAATCTCTGCTGGACAGCGGAATGAGCGAAGCAGAAGTACAGGCGCTGTTCCCGGACATCGATTTTTCTTCGCAGCTGGATCAGTTCGCGGGTATCGTCAGCTATCTGGATCTCATCAAGACCGACCTGCCCGGCTTGTACAGCATGTTTGGAGAATCGCTGCCCGAAGAGGTTCTCAAGATCGCAACTGACCTCGACATGACCGGCGCACAGGCGCGATGGGATGAGTTCGCCGCCAACCCCGGTGCAATCACAACCGAAGCCATCATCACCGGGCTATCCACCGAGAATCAGCAGGTGAAGGTGGATGCGTTCATTTCCTCTTATACGGAAATCCCGGAAGGAGCAAGCACAGCTTCACTCACGCCCAAGGGACTGATTGCCTACGTCGAAAAGTACGCTGAGGTTACCGGCGGCGCAGACGTATCCAGCCTGACCCCCGAAATCGCGGAGTGTCTGGTGGCAGGCTACAAGGAACTGGCTTCCGGGGCGGACGTTTCCCTGCTGAAGCCGGACGAAATCGTCGCCTACGTTTCGCAATACGCTGAACAGCAGGGCGTGGATATTTCCGCGCTTTCGCCTGAAGGTCTGACCGCATTCGTCATGGCTTATGAGGAAGCGACGGGCGGTGCGCTTACTGCGGCGCTGACCCCGGATGACGTAACTGCCATGGTGACGAAATACCTGCAGGCGGAGAACGTCGATCTTTCCGCCCTTACGCCGGAACAGATTGAAGCCATCGTTACACGCTACGCCGAGGCAACAGGCTGCGACAAGTCTCAGCTGCTTCCATCTCTGACAGCCTATATCACCGAGTATAAGGAAGCCGAAGGCGTAAACGTCCCCAAGCCGAAGACGCAGGTCATCATCACCGGCTATGACTATCTGGCATACCGGCAGCTTCAGAATAATCCTGACCTGACGCTGGAGCTTCCTGTACGTCTGGGTGAATTGCCGGATGGCGAGCTGGATCGCCTGATGGCAGACGGCAAGGTGAAATTCTGGAAGGACGGCGTGGAGGTGCCCATTGAGGCGGTGCCGGATGGAACCATTGACGCAAGCACCGTGGCCAGTTTGGATCAGGACGGCACACTGCACATCTTGATCACCCCCGAAATCACCGGCACGAAGGAAGCGATTGACGCCCTCTCGCCGGTGGTAGACGAAGTCTACCAGCTGGGCGGCACATGGAAGGAAGCGCTGGCAGGCGTTCGCCCCACTACGACAATGGACATGGTGGATAGCGGCTTAAAGCGGATTCAGTCTTATCAGGAAACACTGGATTACAACTGGTGGGACAAGTTCTGGGCCTCCTTATTTGGCGCATCTACGAATCTGGGCGGCCTCGACCAGAGCATGAAATCGGACTTCAATGCGAACAGAGTGGCAGAGCTGTCTGCCTATGTTGCGGAAATGGTCAGCGCCATTCATCAGGGCGTACAGGTGCCGGAAGAGGATCTGAACAATCTGCAGAGCATTCTTGATTTTCTGAACGGACTGGACACGACCGGCACCGGCGCGCACATCCGCGAGGGCATCGCGCAGGGCATGACGGAAGCAGGCTTTGACAGCGACGCGGAAACGGTCGCATCCAACCTCGAAACCGCGCTGAACACGGCGCTGCAGATTGAATCGCCCTCTAAACGTGTCAAGCCCACCGGCGAGTACGTCGCGGCGGGTGTAGGCGAAGGCATGGGCGGCTATGATTTCTCCGCTGATGCACAGGATACAGCTTCCGGCATTGAATCCGCTTTGCAAACCGCACTGACGGGCGAAAGCCTGAAAAAAGCCGGAACCGCTGCAGCGCAGGGATTGAGCAATGCGATGACATCTTACTCCATGGCAGGTACAGGTCGTTCTCTTACGGCCAATGTACGTTCCGCTGTTCAATCCAGCCTGAACAGGAATACCCTCCGCTCTGCAGGGGCAAACGCTATGACAGGACTTCGAGCAGGTATCCTTGCCGGGCGCTCCGGCGTGATCTCCGCCATGCGTTCTGCTGCCCGCGAAGCCGTGAACGCCGCGAAGAAGGAACTCAAAATCAAGAGCCCTTCGCAGGTATTCCGGGATGAGGTCGGCATAATGGTCATGCGCGGTTTCGGCGCGGGTGTACTGAAGGAAAGCAAGGAGCAGGCCAAGGTTATCCGCAACGCTTCCCGCTTTCTGACCGGCGAGGCGCGGGAAGGTTCCATCGTTACCAACAGCAGCGATAACCGCAAAACCTATAACAACAACGTGTCCTCCACCATTCAGGTACAGCAGATGGTGGTGCGGGATGAGCAGGACATCCGCTCTCTGGCGGTAGAAATTGCGACGCTGACCAGACGGCAGCAGCGCGGAAAGGGACTGAGAATGGCATGAACGACTGGTTCTCGTGGAACGGGAAAAAGTGTACGGAGTACGGCATACATGTGCTGGAACAGCCGCCGATTACCATTCCCGCTGAACGCGCAACGTTTACCAATATCCCCGGCAGGCCGGGCAGCCTGACGACGTTGGAAGGAGACGACGTTTATGACGATCTGATTCTGACAGCGCAGTGCATGATCTCTGATCCGGGCAGTATCCGCACCATTGCTTCCTATCTGAAAGGAAGTGGGAAAGTTACCTTCGCCAACAGGCCGGGCGGCTTTTATTTTGCCCGGATTGTGAATCAGATTCCGTTTGAGAAAATCCTGCGTGGCAATCCGCACCGGTCATTCGCTGTAAACTTTCGCTGCAAACCGTTCTGGTATCAGGAAAATGTGCCGGAGATCACCGTAACGGCCTCCGGCACATTCGTCAACAACCCCGGCAGCGTCTATTCTGAGCCGGTCATTACGGTGTATGGCTCCGGTGAAATCACCCTCATGGTGGGCATGACCATTGTAGAACTGGACGGTATCACGGACAGCATTACGCTGGACAGCCCGCTCATGGAAGCCTACAAGGACACAACCAGCATGAATAGCTGCATGAGCGGGGACTTTCCAACGCTGCTGCCGGGGCAGAATGCCATTAGCTGGACGGGCAATGTGACGAAGGCTGTCATTCAACCGAATTGGAGATATCTCTAATCGCTCTGCTTGCTGATTTTACATCAGCGTGTTATAATCTATTTAACAAATCGGAATTTATAAAAGATAGGCGGAGCGCTTAGATGGACTTAAAAGAATTCTATTTTCAAAACATAAAAGAGTCTGAGTATCATTATCGCTTCTTGAATTCTATAAAAAAAGTAAACTATACCTACAATATTTTTTGTGGCGAAGAAGAAACTCAAAATTATCAATTTGAAATTGATGATGTCGAAGAAGCGATAACCAAATTTAAAGAACTGTGCCAACCCAATGTTGATTTTTCAGGCGAAAATAAATGTTGGTTTTATCTAATAACATATTATCTGCATACACTTGGTTATGAGATAAAAGAATTTCCCAGGATATTAGCAAGGCCACCTGTTGATCCAAACGACTTTACATATGGAGACATTAGAAATCGGATTATTGCTCTGGGTAAAGCCGAGAATGGAACTGTTCGATATGTAACCAGAAGAGCGTTTGTTGCGGCTCTGACATTTATACAAAAAACCAACAACATTGATGTGAGCGAGGCTGTAAACCAAAAATTTATTGAAGTCTCTACCAGACAGGCATCTTTCAGCAGTATGCATATGGATGAGAAAATTGCTGAGATTGCAAATCTTATTGAAAACATGTTGAAACAAGATGGAAAATTTATTACACCAGAATACGACAGTGTATGCTGCGGTTTCATTGACGATTCGATAGTAAGAAATTATAGGAAGAAAATGCAGTGTTTTAGACATTGTACAGATGAAGCAATAGCGGAAAGAAAGACATATTCTGAAGAGCAAAAGGGATTCCTTATTGATTATGGGCTTACGATCGTAAAAGCTATTCATGCGCTGATAAAATAAGTAGTAGAAAAATACGTTTACCTTATAAGCGTCGACCTTTCAGGCTGGACGCTTTCTTTATGCCCTGAAGGAGGTGATTTCCCCTGATCTGTGTATATCCTGCTGACTGCACCGACTTTTCCAACAACGGAATCGGCGCGGTCACGCCCATGTCCTGCACCGTTACCGAAACCCTGAACGGTGAATGGGAGCTTACGCTGGTGCATGACATCGACGAGCGCGGTAAATGGACACGGCTTTCGGAGGGCTGCATCCTGCGATCTCCTGTGCCCGCCGCCATGACGCCCAGCGTCGATCTGGTGACGCAGCAGTATCAGACCAGCACCT
>ERZ809074.347-NODE-347-length-74920-cov-9.783423_pt1 | contig 74920 bp, 91 predicted proteins | sample MGYA00520795_ERZ809074 | MGnify/ENA primary metagenome ERZ809074 (study PRJEB31570, sample SAMEA3212989) | Homo sapiens | biome: human-gut; feature: human gut; material: fecal | place: Sweden | collected 2011 ...
AATTGAATGAATGTTCAATGTTTTCAGAGAGCGTATGAAGTAATGGTTATTCCTCAACTTATACGTCTCATAGATATGAAAGTTCATGATATTTCTAACACGTGCAGCAAAGTGATCATACCCTTTACCTTTCTTAATCATAGTTACCTCAATTGTAGTTTTCGTACATGTCGTAGCACACTTTGAAGTGTTTACGAGCTTTACGTATTTGCTTACGAGTAGGCTTAGTTACAAACGTATAATAACGTTCGTAGGGTAGACCATAGTTATGATTAGTTACTGATTGTTGGCTGCCTACCAGTTGCCAGAAACTTGGTACTGATTCAATGATGCCATTACCAATACTGAACTTGTATGCGGATACAAATACAACATCGGTATAGATTGTAGTATTATTCATAATTACCTCTGGTTTAATGTACTGGGATTACTAAAGTATTATGACCAGCAAAGCTGACTTTATTACTATCTTTGATGAGCACACAGTTATGGTTATCACCATCTTCTGTGGTTTTCTGCCATACATTACGGTCACCGTATGCCCATGTCTGAGCAAACATGAACTGAGCACCATCTTCTAATTCGTGGAATTTGATTACTTGCATGATTTAATCCTCTAATTTGGCATATTGATTAATAGCCCTGGTTTCACAGGACTTATTAAATAGGGTTAGAACCAATGTGGGTAGTCAGCCATGAACTGGGCTAATTCACGCTCATGTTCACTGATAGCTGCACGCTTACAATGTCGTATTTGCTTGGCTGTAGGTTTGGCTGTAAATGCATACTGATGCATTGATGAGGACATAGGATTGTTATCCACTACCAATTCAACAGCTACACACCATTGAGCAGGTTGAATCAGGTCATCAGGGAAACCACTACGTTTAGTAACCTCATTAACTATAAAAGGATCAGCAGAGAAGAACATTACAGAGGTTTTAATAATACGCATACTGAGTACTCCAATAGGTTAAGTGAACACTTCTATACATTACCCTGTGGGTAATACCACTAATGTTAATGTGTATATCGAACTACTACGTAGTTCTCATACACGCTTCGCTGTGGGTATGTGTACCTATAACTGTAGAGTATAGGTGTGATTAGGTATGAGGTAGGTGGATGATGAGGTATAGGGTGAGTATAGGGATAGTTATGAATATCAACGTAAGTAGTGAGTTGACACTCAATTCCCTCTATTTCCTATATAGGGATGATGAGTAAGTGTTATCGGAGTACACCGGTAGGATGTACGGAGATAACTGGTGATTCTACATAGAATAGATCTATAGCTATGTGATGACTGGAGTGGGTTAAGTGAGGGATTGTGTTAAGGGATTGAGTGAGATAGTAACACTGTGTCAAGTGGTTTGTCTTAGAACATTTAGTTATAAGCATATTCCAGATGTGCATATAGATTTATCTGGACTGGCTTATCAGTAACTTACTGTATACAGGAAGTAGTACAGAGTTAGGCTGACATACGCCAGAGAGTAAGTTTGCCACAAGTTTTGAAACGGAGGAGCGCACCTGTACTGTCATGTAGCACAGTGTGTATTGTGTATGATGTGTATTGTGTATGAATTAAATAGCTCACCCGAAGGTGAGCTTAGTTTTACTTCTCGTCGTTCAGTGATACACCAAGTGCAGCCAGCTGGTTCTCCAGTTGTTTCTTGGTGCTGATGTATTCAGCTTTATCCTTCAGCTCTACCATCTCACTGAAGCGCTTGGCTTTGTTATCTGCTACTTCAGCAAGGCGTTTACCAGCTGATGCAAGCAGACCAGCAGTATCAATGGTATCAGTGATAGTCTTGGTTGCTGAGTCATACACTGCGCGAATACCCATGGTTTAATTCCTCTTAGCTAAGTTAATGAATGCATCATTGCATCCAATCAATGAGCGTGCTCAGAGATGTGTAAGAAGAATGGTAATGGACATGAGTAAGAATTCTTTTTTATCGTTCAGCTCCGGGGGTAGATTCCCCTCTGTGTATGAGCCAGGTAGTAAGTACTACACTCATACCCAAATGAGAGAAAATCCCGTATAGCGAGAAAGCGTATCAATTATAGGTGGAATAGCACTTTTACTACTGCACCTGCTACTATCCCTACTACAGCTACGCCTATAACATCCCCTATAAAACTGGGTAAAAGATAACTGAAACTGTAGTACTTAAGGCAATTAAACCAGTAGAAACCTAACAGCAGAGATGTAGCAACTATGTAGATAATTATGAAGATTTTCATTTTCTGTACCCAAATTAGAAAAAATTCCCCTATGCAAAAGATGAAAGCGAATGTACCTATATCTTACTTATGTTTTAGCTCTCATATATAAAATATATAAATTTCACTATAGGCGGGCTAAGCTTCCTGGTTTAATCAATGGGAAAGTGTTTGTTGAAGAAAGGCACATACTTATCCCTACACCATTCAGCCACTCGTTGTAGCCAGTCACCAAACCACTCCAGTGCATTGCCTATCGCAAAGAGTAACCAACAGCAGAAGACAAAAGGGAAGCAGAGATAGCGCACTGTCCAGTTAAAATATTTCATGATGTTTACCTAAGTTAACCTATAGATTAAACTCCAGACATTAACTGGAGGTGTTTATGTCAAAGATTACGCTAGAAGAGTTTAAGAATGCATTGCCAAGTAACCTGGGTAAGAATGCCAGTGTTAAGCTGGTGGATAAGATTAACGATATCCTGAATAATGACCCTGGTTTTGCAGAGCAGTATGCACACAATCTCTTTCAGTACACCAACGTACTGTCCAATGGTAAATACAAACTCAGTAACTATGTAGAAGCTGTGCAGTTTGTAAGTTACCTGTCTATGGGTATGTCAAACCAGGATGCCTGGATTAAGACTTTCCCTGATCGCTATAAATATTATCTGAGCAAAGGACTGTCTTCGAAGGAGGTCAGTGCTTATGTCAGTATGTACTCTAACTCTAAACTGGTATCCAGTCTTAAAGAGGTAGCATATATTCCTGTTCATATCATGTACAGGCATGTATTCCATGATGCTGTGATGCATCAGGCATTGCTTATGAAGACTGCCACCAGCGAGAAGGTACAGAGTGATGCAGCCACTGCACTGATGAACTACCTGCGGCCTCCTGAAGCTAAGAAAGTGGAGCTGGATGTTTCTGTGAAACAGGATACCACCCTAACCGAGTTGAGACAGGTTATGGAAGGTTTGAGCCGTGAACAGCAACAAGTCATTGCCAGTGGTATGAGAACAGCCAAGGAGATTGCTGAGGGCCGTATTATCGAAGGTGAGGTAATAGGCGATGACGATTAACCAATGGTATGCCTGGTTATTTCTAACATATCTTATGTGCTGGATAGCAGTGATTATATTGCCACGTAAGAAGCGCCCAGCACTGGGAGAGGAGAAAGGTTATGAGTAATATTTTTGACGTTGAACAGCCAAAGAAAACGGTAATAGATTGGCTAAACGGGGTGTCTTATGCAGAAGATCCTACGTATAAGCCGAGTCTGTTTGCTTTGCAGTTCGTTAACTTTATCAAGCTGGTCAATGGTGGTCAGGGCGAGGAGCATAAAACTCCGGTGCTTCATTACAAAATGCTGGACACTGTTGTATCGGGTGATCGGCGTATTGCTAATATGGTACACCGTGGTGCTGCTAAAACTACTGTGATGGCTGAGTACCTGTTCTTATACTTGGGTGTGTTTGGAAGTCTGCCTGAGTTTGGTCGTATTGAGCTGGCCCTGTATGTTTCTGACTCCGTGGATAACGGTGTGAAGAACATGCGTAAGAACTTAGAATTCCGTTGGGAAAACTCAGAATTTCTGAAGCGAATGATCCCTAAAGCCAAGTTTACGGATATTCGTTGGGAGTTTACCAACCTGGAAGGGCAAACCACAGTAATCAAAGGATATGGTGCTAAGACGGGTGTCCGTGGTACGAAAGAAATGGGTAAACGTCCTAAGCTGGCGATCCTTGATGACCTGGTTTCGGATGAGGATGCTCGTTCCCCCACCATCATTGCTGCTATCGAAGATACGGTATACAAGGCAGTAGAGTATGCATTGCACCCATCCAACAACATGATGATCTGGTCTGGTACACCCTTTAACGCAGGTGACCCACTGTACAAAGCAGTTGAGTCCGGGGCATGGACTGTCAACGTCTACCCAGTGTGTGAGATGTTCCCCTGTGAAGAATCAGAATTCAGGGGTAGCTGGCCTGACCGTTTTGATTATCGTTACGTCAAACAGCAGTATGAGAAAGCATTACTGGGTGGCAAGATTGCCATGTTTAACCAGGAACTGATGCTTAAGATCATGTCTGATGAAGATCGTCTGATTGCTGATGGGGATATTCGTTATTACTCTCGTGCTGCCCTGTTGAAGAACAAGAGCAACTACAACTTCTACATCACCACTGACTTTGCCACCAGTGACAAGCAGTCTGCTGACTTCTCTGTCATCTCTGTGTGGGCACTGAACAATAATGGTGACTGGTTCTACGTGGACGGTATCTGTGAACGCCAGCACATGGGGCAGAATATCAGAGACTTGTTCAGGCTTGTGGCGCAATATAATCCACAGGAAGTTGGTATTGAAGTTACTGGTCAGCAATCTGGTTTCATTCCATGGATTATTGAACAGCAGATCGATAAGAACGTATTCTTTAATCTGGCTTCCAGTAACAACTCAAGCCAGCCTGGTATTCGTCCTACCACTGATAAGCTACAACGCTTTAACGTAGTGGTGCCCTGGTTTAAAGCTGGGAAGATGTATTTCCCTTCAGAGCTGCGAACCAGCAAGGCATTGATTGAGATGATGGAAGAACTTCGTCTTGCTTCATTGGGTGGCTTCAAATCCAAACACGATGATGCCATCGATACCATTTCACAGCTGGCATTACTGAAAACCTTTAAGCCTGGGGCAGCTGCACCTGTATACTACAACGAAAAGAAAGACGTATGGTACGAGCCAGACGTTGAAGTAGATACTCGACTCAGTAGCTATCTGGTTTAAGGATCCTGTATGAAACTGAAATTATCAGATGTGTTAGAGAACTTGGCAGCGGGTGAGTTATCTCACCTCTCCTTGTTTGAGAATGGGGCAGATATCCCATTTGAAACTTTTAATAAACGGCTGTTGCCCATTATCAATGCTGGTTTAACTGATATCCATATGCGTTTCTTTGTGAAACAGAAAGAGGTATGGCTCAAGCATTGCTGTGGGGATACTAAGCTGGTACTGGACAGAAAGAATGCAGCAAGTGCTCACAGACTTCGTGGCAATGCTTTTATTCAGGACTGTGATGATCCCTTTAAGGATGATGTGGTAGAGATCCTCTCTATCTATAACCAGGATGGACAACAATACCCGCTGAACATGGACACAGACCACACCCAGCCGAGAGGCTGTGGGTGTGGGCGTGGACATGGATGCAACTGTACACCACCAAATTCATGGGCACGTTATGACAGCACATTGGACTACCCGGCAACCATCACCACCAGAACCCCCTATGGCAGCTATGGTAGTTGTGGGCCTGGCTTGCCTGTGCTGTATACTCCTGCTGTTAATGTGATCAGACTGCCTGAGAATATGCCTTCTGGTTTCATGAAGGTATTCTATAAAGCTGCACCTGCTCGCATTCCTAAGCTGGAGGATAACGGGGTGACTACCTATGATCGTATCGATCTGGATTTACCCTTTACCTATCTGGATGCACTGGTTTACTACATCTCATCTCGCCTAACTGCACCTACCAACGGTGGACTGCAAGCAGGGACTAATGAGACAACCCAGTACTACAATAAGTATCTGTCTGCTTGTGCAGTGCTTACTGATCAAGGGGTGGATGTTTCTACTCAGGGATCTGGTTACAGCAGGTTTGCTAAGTCAGATTTCAGATAAAAATAAAGCCCCTTAATTGGGGCTTTTCTTTAGTACACCATCTCAGGGATGTATTCCAGGAACCGTGTGACAATGGTTCGTTTAGTGTACTTCTTGTCCTTCATACTAGCCAAAGCTTCTTGAAAAGCCTGGCTTTCTACCTCGGACACTTTAAGGTAGTTGGGTGTTCCCTTTTTCCGGGGGAACTCATGTTCAACCTTATGCCCACTAATCACACCATCAGCTTCTACATAAAATGAGACAGCGATGCACCCATTACCTTTTTTAAGTGCTTCAATCATATGAGCACTTGGTTTACGTTGGGTGAAATGGTCTTCAAACTCATAAGCCAAAAGCTGATCAGCTTCTTGTAATAAGTGAGGCACACTGGTAGCACGGGCCATTACTGCTTCGGCAGCATTAAGGATTCGTTCACGAACAGGCCCATCATTCATTTCTGTAATTTTCATTTCTGGTTTTCCTCGAACATTTTCTGCTTCAGGAGATAACCTTCTTTCTCCCAGATTTTTTCGAAGGCATTATCATAGGCTTCCTTCCGCCCAATAGCTTCATTGTAACGAGAAGGATCCACACAGGCAGAAGTGCCTTCAACCTTGAAACCATTTTCCAGGATGATAATACAGATGGTTACCAGATTGAGTTCTGCGAGATCACGATCAGTGTATCCACCATTGCTGGTTTTAATGGCCTCACCAGCATTAATGAAATACACACCACGGATCTTGGCTTCGATACTAGATTTACTTACGGTAGTCATTTGGATACCTTTAAATAAACTTCGGGGAAATACTCTACAAAATACCCCAACTTTTGTTTAGTTGAGGTATCTGTACCTTTTACTAATCTTTCTACTTCAGCCCGTAAATGAGATTCAATTGCCCAAACATCAAGGTCTTCTAAAGAAACACCTTCAGGTGGTTTGTGAAGAATACTATCTACAGTGATATAGCCATTGAGGGCAAACACCTTAATGACACTGAAGCCTTGCTTATCTGTATGCATTGGTTTACTCCAGCTAAAGAAAAGCCCCTCCGAAGAGGGGCATCCTAAGCATTTTACGTCTGCTAGACGAGGCAGGCGGATATACTCAGAGCCACTGACTGCTTCAGCAAGCATGGGTTGATAGCCCGGCAACATAGAGTTATCCAACGGTCTTCCGGTAGCGAGTCGGAAGTTAGTTGCTGATATGTTACGTCTAACATGATGAATCCAGGATTCGAACCTGGGATACCTGCCTTCCGGGCGAGTCGCTTATGCCTCAGCGTTATTCATCTATCAGCAATTTGGCCGGAGCATCTGGATTCGAACCAGAGAATGTCGGTATCAAAGACCGATGCCTTAACCTACTTGGCTATGCTCCAATTTGGCGGAAAGTCTGAGATTCGAACTCAGGGGGCTGTTACACCCGACAGTTTTCAAGACTGCTGCCTTAAACCACTCGGCCAACTTTCCATATATGGCGGAAGGTATAGGGATCGAACCTATGCAACCTTTCGGTTGTACACCTTAGCAGGGTGCTGTATTACCACTCTACCAACCTTCCTAAATTTGGTCACCACATTAGGATTCGAACCTAAGACACCCTGCTCCCAAAGCAGGTGCTCTACCAGACTGAGCTATGCAGTGTTATTTGGTGAAGAGTTACCTACGTCACTAGGCTGGCTGTTCTGTCCACTTAAGGCTTGCAGCAGGAACACCATGGCTTCTCACCATTGATCCTCTCACGACTGAGACACTCTTCATAATTTGGCGGTACTACCGGGAATCGAACCCGGCTCTTTCCCGTGACAGGGGAATATTCTTACCGATGAACTATAGTACCAAATTTGGCGATGGGACTGGGACTCGAACCCAGCTATCATAGATTAACAGTCTACCGCTTCACCGTTTAGCTATCCCATCTTATTAATTAAGACACTCTGTTATCTGCCGATCCGTGTGGCTGCACGGAGTGATAACACATTGAGGTTAGGGTATGAACCTGTTCAATGTTGAGTGCCCTAATTAATAAGCCCCTGTAAAGTAGGGGCTACTCCGAGTTCGATAACCTGGTTCTGGTTCCAGGGTACTCCAGCTTTTAGACCTTTGTACATAACAGGACACTGCCTGTGATCTGAAATACCTTGTTGGGGTATGGCAACAGAATCAACATCGCAACGCTTCTTCTGTTCTAAATACACTCGTAAATGTATTTAAAAAAGAAGCCCCGGCGAACCAGGGCTAAAGCAGGAATCCAATCCGAATCATTCGCTGGATTTAGTTATGCCATAGCTACTTAGCTTAGGCAACACCTACGCCCAGTTTTTTAGCAACTTTCTGCATGTGGGCAGCTTGCTCAGGATCGTAGTCAGGGAACAGGGATGAAAAGTCAGGTTCTTTGAAGGTGATCATATTTTTAAGGAATTTACCTTCTGGGTATTCCTTGCCATCAATAACAGTGGTTTTAGCCACTTTGATGTAAGCACGAGGATATTCACCTTCAATGGTGAGTTCATCATCACCAAAGCCCATAGCCCAGTAGTAAGACAAGGCGTCTTCTACTTCATCTTCATGACGGATGAATTTAGTCATGTTGGACTCATGAACCAGGTCATAGATCTTATCAGCATCGAAACCAGCCACATGAGCCAGACCATAAGCTACAGTGAGAATATCACCGATGGCATCAGCCAGTTGGATCATATTTACTGGGCCAACGTCAGCATTCGTTAGGCGTTTCTGTAAATGTACCTGTACCATCATGTCAGGATTACTGGCTTCAATGGCTTCAACTGATTCTTCAAGGCACAGCTTTGCCTGTTTTCTGATAGCATTGACATTAGGATTGGAGAGATCGCCTTTAGGGTTACCAAAAGCAATATTAAGTTCAGCTACTTTTTCGGCATTGGACTTCATTTGTATGGCCTCTTTCTGGTTTAATACAACAAATTATTTACTAAGGTTAGAACACTATGAACGATGAAGATCAGAGCGTAAGTGTAGCTTACCATGATCAACCTGTAGGCATCGAGACAGGATGGAAGAATCCACCTACTCTATCGATTCTTAAACAGGATCTGACCAATGCTACGCCTATTCATGATACTCAGACCGCTAAGATAGCGGAGTGGGAACGCTACCGTAAAGGTAAGACAACCACCCCTAAAGGTGAGGGGCAGTCCAAGATTCAGCCTAAGCTTATTCGTAAGCAGGCTGAGTGGCGTTATGCTGCTTTGTCTGAGCCATTCTTATCTACCCCAGACTTATACAACATTAACCCAGTAACTTGGGAAGATGTTCCTGGTGCCAGACAAAACAGTTTAATTCTCAATAACCAATTCCAGACACAGATTGATCGTGTTGCTTTCATTGATGCCTACGTCCGTAGTGCAGTAGATGATGGTACGATCATTGTTCGTGTTGGCTGGGATTTTGAAGAAAGAGAAGTTCCTAAACAGGAGCCTGTATACTCTTTCTCAGTTGCTGCTGACATGATGGATATCTATCAAAAGATGGCACAGGTTGAGCAGGAAAATCCTGTATACCTCTTAAACTATCCTCAGCAATTACAGGATGGTTACGAGATTCTCAAAAGTACAGGGATCCCTTATGCACTGACTCCTATTGGTGTAGCTAACACTACCGAGATGAAGACAATTAAGAACTGTCCTACGGTAGAAGTCTGTGATTTAAATAACCTGTATGTAGACCCTTCTTGTAAGGGTGACCTGGATAACGCTAAGTTTGTTATCTATTCTTTTGAGACGTCCCTTGCAGAACTTAAAGCAGATGGGCGATACAAGAACCTGGAGCAGATCAATGTCTCGAACAGTTCACCTCTCACTGAGCAAAACTATGAAGCACCTAATGACCCCAACTTCCAGCCGGAGGGTAAACCTCGAAAAAGAATTGTTGCTTATGAGTATTGGGGATATTGGGATACTGATAATTCTGGTTTGTTACGCCCTATTGTAGCAACCTGGGTTAACGGTGTATTGATCCGTCTGGAAGAGAACCCTTTCCCGGACAAGAAGATTCCGTTCGTTTCAGTTCCTTACCTGCCTGTAAAAAACTCTATCTATGGTGAACCAGATGCAGAACTGCTGAAGGATAACCAGGATATCATCGGTGCAGTAACCAGGGGTATGATTGACTTGCTTGGTAAGTCAGCTAACTCTCAGACTGGTTTTGCTAAGAACATGCTGGATGAAACCAACAAGCGTAAATTCCAACGTGGTGATGATTATGAGTTCAACCCTGGTACTGATCCTCGTGTAGGTATTCATACCCACACCTTCCCTGAGATCCCACAGTCTGCTCAGTTTATGCTTCAGCTTATGAACACTGATGCTGAATCATTGACTGGGGTTAAATCATTCTCTGGGGCAGAGGGTATTTCTGGTGCTGGTTTAGGTCAAACAGCTGCTGGTGTCCGTGGTGCATTGGATGCTGCTTCTAAACGTGAGCTTGGCATCCTTCGTCGTTTATCCAATGGCCTCATTAAGATTGGTCGTAAGATCATTGCAATGAATGCTGAGTTTCTGGATGAGGAAACTATAGTACGTATTACTGAAGATGAGTTTGTGCCTATTCGTCGCGATGACTTACCAGGTAACTATGACCTTCGTCTTACTATCTCTACAGCTGAGGATGATCAGGCTAAAGCTCAACAGCTTGCTTTCATGCTGCAAACCAGTGCTCAGACTCTTGGCCCTGACTTTAGTAAGCTGTTCCTTGCTGAAATTGCACGGCTGAACAAGATGCCTGATATGGTTCGTAAGATTGAGCAGTATCAGCCTCAACCTGATCCAATGCAGCAGATGATGCAGCAGAAACAGCTTGAACTGCTTCAGGCTCAGATCAACCTTACCAATGCCCAAGCTATGGCTGAAGGTAGTAAAGGTCAGCTTAACCAAGTTAAGCAAGGTACTGAGATGGCTAAAGCTGGTCAGATCCAGTCTCAGACTGACAAGAATAGTCTCGACTTCTTGCAGACTCAGAATGGTGTCAAACATCAACAGGCTCTGGAGATGGAACAAGTTAAGGGTGATACCTTACTTGCTGCCCAAGCTCTTAAACAGCAAGGCACTCTGGATCAGATTCAGGCACAGCATCAATCTGGTTTACTCCAGCAACTTGCTAATACCAGGCTGAACCATAATAGCCAGCTTCAGTTGTTAAGAGCACAGAGGGATTTAAATCCTCCTACTCAAAGCACTGGTAATAACTCGTAATTTATTTAAAACTATAGGCAGGAAGGGCAATTTGTTGTATTGTCCTCCTGCTTCTTTCATGAGGTTTCTATGAACATCAATAATCTCGACAACGATATAAAAAAGTATAAGCAACAGGTAGCACTGGGTGAAGCTTTAGAACGTCTGGAGGTTAATCCAGATTTTCGTATACTCATTGAACTCAACTATCTGGGAACTCATGCTTTGGATCTGGTTTATTCACGTACTCGTGATATGACCCCAGATAATGAAATCGCTCGTAAGATTGATGCTGTAGCTACCTTTAAGCAATATCTGGATGAAGTAAAAGATAACCGGGCAACGGCTACTAAATCTCTTAGAGAAGCGGAGCAGACCCGAGATGAATTTTACGACGAGGACTAACCCATGAGTAATTCAAATGAGCAACTAGATCCTAATGACATCTTCTCCATGTCTGAGGATGAATTAAGCAAATTTGATCCTGAACAAGCAGCAGCGGAAGCTGATGCCCTGGCTACAGCTGAAGAAACTCCTGAAGAACATCAGGAAGAAACTCCTGAGACTGAAGAAGAAACAGAGCAGCCAGAGGAAGAAACCACCCCTGAAACTGATCCTGAGCAGCCGGAAGAAACTTCTGATAATCCAGAAGACACAGATCCTAAAGCACAGCCTCAGCAGACTGATCCTAACTCCAGCAACGAAAACGCACCGGACTATAAAGCGTTATACGAGCAAATTGTTGGTAAGCCTTTTAAGGCTAACGGTCGTGACCTCACCATTAAATCTGCCGATGAAGCTGTTAAGCTCATGCAGATGGGTGCCAACTACCATGAGAAGATGGCTGCTCTGAAACCAGTTCGCCGTGTTGCTCAGATGCTTCAGCAAGCCAATGCAATGGATGAATCCACTGTGGCTTTCCTTCTGGATCTTCACAATAAGAAACCAGAAGCAATTGCAAAGCTCGTCAAGGACAGCGGTATTGATCTGTATGAGTTCGATGTAGCTCAAGCAGATAACTATCAAACCAGTTATCAAGCTCCAACTGATGTTCAGATGCAGCTTAATGACACCATTGAAACATTAGCTACTCAACCTGGTTTCCAGGAAATGTTCACTGGTATTGCTCAAAGCTGGGATGATGCAAGTCAGAAATTCATTACTGAAAATCCAGGTATTCTGGGTGTGCTTCAGGAAATGAATACCCGTGGTGAATATCAGCAGATCATGGATGAAGTTAGTCGTCGTCGGTTGTTCCAACCAGAACTAGCTGCACAACCAATGCTTCAGTTATTCCGTGATACTGAAGTACGTTTACGTGAAGCTGGCCTGTTAAAAGCTACTGCTACCCCTGAACAAATTCAGCAGGTACAGCAAGCTCAAGCTCCAGCTGTTGCTACTACTACCCAGCTTAAACAGGGCACTGCCTCTCAAACTGCTCAAGCACGTCGTGCAGCAGCTGCACCTCGTCAAGCTCCACAAACCAGTCAACGTAAATTAACTCCTGAAGATATCTTTTCCCTTTCTCCAGAAGAATTTGCTAAGATTGACCCAAGCAAATTTAATTAAGAGGTTACTGACCTATGGTTATGCAATATAAGGCTCCTGCCCAAGGTAAACCGTCTAGCATTGGCCCGCAGATTAATACTGCGTATTACCAGCGTAAGGCGATGGAAGATGCTCAGAAAGAGCAATACTTTACTCAGCTGGCTTCTGCCAAAGCTATTCCATCTAACTTCGGTAAAAAGCTGAAGATGTTCCATTACCTACCGCTGCTTGATGATCGTAACATTAACGATCAGGGTATCGATGCAACTGGTGCTAAAATCGCTAATGGTAACCTGTATGGTTCCAGCCGTGATATTGGTACTATCCCGGACAAGTTCCCTGTACTGGGCGAAAACGGTGGTCGTGTTAACCGTGTTGGTACTACTCGTATTGAACTGGAAGGTTCTTTCGAGAAGTTCGGTTTCTTCATTGAGTACACTCGTGACTCTCTGAACTTCGATACCGATGCTGAACTGCTCCAGCATATCAACCGTGAGATCATGATTGCCGCATCTGACATGAATGAAGATGCTCTGCAAATCGACCTGATCAACAACGCTGGTACTATCGTCTATGCAGGCGATGCCAACTCTCGTGCTGAACTGGGCCAGGGTGACGTCCTGTCTTACAGTAACTTCATGAAGCTGGCTATGGCTCTGGATAAGGCTGATACGCCGAAGAAAACCACCATCCTGTCGGGTACTCGTAATATCGATACTCGTGTAGTCCCAGCTGCTCGCTATTTGTTCTGTGGCCCTGAACTGCGTCCTACCCTGGAAGCAATGAAGAACCTCCACGATCAGCCAGCATTCATCTCTGCTGAACACTATGCTGCTGGTACTACTCTGGCTAATGGTGAAGTTGGTTCAGTAGGTCAGTTCCGTCTGATCGAAAACCAGAAGATGATGAAGTGGTCTGGTGGCGGTGCTGCCCTGACTAGTGGTGATGAGTCTGTGTATTACAACGATGGCGAGAAATACGATGTATTCCCTCTGCTGTGTGTTGGTGATGACTCCTTCTCTACTATCACCTTCCAGACTTCTGGTAACCGTGTGAAGTTCGAGATCAACAGCCGCAAACCAGGTGACAACGTTGACCGTACTGACCCGTATGGTGAAACTGGCTTCATCTCTATGCGTTGGTTCTACGGCTTCATGGCTCAGCGTCCAGAACGTATCGGTCTGATTCTGACCACTGCTAAGATGTAATACTGGTTTATTAAATCAGTTTGCATTAAGCTTAAGACCGGGGAATTTTCCCCGGTTTTTTATTAACTAAAGGTAGGTGTTATATGTCACAGTACTCTGAACAAGATCGTGAAATGCTCGAAGCCCAGGCTAACCAACTTGGTGTTGAATTCCACCCTAACATTGGTATTGAAAAACTGGCTGCACGAGTACAAGAAGCTATGTCTTCTATGGAACCTAAAGAGAAAGAACGCCCTGCTAAAGGGGAAACCAAAGAACAACGTCGCCAACGTAAGCATAAAGAAGCTATGGCTCTGGTTCGTTGTCTCATCGTCTGTAATGACCCAAATAAACGTGAGTGGCCTGGTGAATGGTTGGGTGTATCCAACGGTGCTGGTGTCCAGATCCGTAAACTGGTTCCGTATAACCAACCGGATAAACCATTCCACTTACCACGTATCATGGTAAACATGCTGCGTGAAAAACAGGTTCAGATCTTCACTTCTAAACCTGGCAAATATGGCACTACTATTCGAGTGTCTAAATCTATTCCAGCCTATACGATTACTGAGCTGCCCCCACTGACCCAAGCAGAGCTGGATGAATTGGCGCTTAGTCAGCTGCAACGTGGTGCTCTGGACGACTAAGGATAAACCATGGCCGATATCACTATTGATCAAGTAGTAGCTAAAGATCTTCATCTTGAGGATCTGACTACTATTGACCTTCAGGGATCTGGCGTGTGGGATAAGATGCTGCGTAATATGCGTGTTCAACTTAACGATCAGTTTGAGAAGAACCGCATTACTGGCCCTACTTATGGGCAAGTATACGCAGCTACTTATGAGTCTACTCTTCAAGCTGCTATCACTTTGCTTCTGGCTAAAGAACGTCAGGCATTAGAGATTAAGCAGCTTGAATTGCAGAACCAACTCACTCAAGCTCAGATTGATCAAATCCATGATCAGATGCAGAAGACGCCTTATGAGATCGAACAGATTAAGGCACAGACAGAGAATATCAAAACTGAGACTGCACAGACGCAGTACAACATTGATCATATTCTCCCACTTCAGGCTACTGGTTTAGAACTTGAAAACCAGACTCGTGAGTACAATCTCAACACTGTACTGCCTACTCAGGTAGCTCAGACCGAAGCTCAGACTTCACTGACTAAATCTCAGGAAGAACAGATCCGTGCTGAGATGCAGAAAGTACCATATGAGATTGAAGTACTTCAGTCCCAGGTGGATGAGTCTAAAATCAAGGTTCTGCAAGAGCAATATAACCTCGATAACCTCATGCCTGCTCAGCTGGGTCAAATCAATGCTCAGACTGCTGGTGTGGTTAAAGAGACTGAACTTAAGGACTATCAACTGGTTAATCTGTACCCAGCACAGCTTGCAGGTACATTGGCCCAGACTGAGAATGTCCAACAAGATACTGCTCTCAAAGAGTATCAGGTACAGTTCCTCTACCCTGCTCAATTAGCTCAGGCTAATAAGCAGCTTGAGTTAACTGAAGCTCAGATTGCTGTACAGAATAAGCAACTTGATCTGCTTCAGGAACAGGTTAACCAGGCTAAAGCCCAGACTGATTACTATGCTCAGAAGGTTGTTACTGAGAAAGCTCAGACTGATGCTACAGTGATTGGGGATGGGTCAGTAATTAATACCCAGGTTCAGCTGATGAATGCACAGAAGGATGGGTATAAGCGTAATGCTGAACAGCAAGCTGCTCATATTATGTCTAATACCTGGAACGTTCGTCGTCAGACTGATGAGGATACCCAGGCCAACAGCACTAACCTGCTTGATGATTCTACAGTGGGTAAAACCATTCAGACTCTCCTGTCAGGTGTGGGTGTTATTGTTAACCCAAGTTAATAGTCTGGTATATCATAGAGGGAGCCTAGTGCTCCCTTTTTTTATTATGAGGTCACCATGGGACTTTTTAGCGGCAAGAAAAAAACATATCGAGACTTCTCATACTCTCGACTAATTGATGATGACTACTTACCTGATGTTATTGGGCAAGCCATTACTACCTATGTATTGGATACCAACAATACTAAAGATCTTACCGATCTCATGCTTGAGTATGGGTGGTCAGCTAACAACGTAAAGTGGGATGCTGCATATCGGTGGGCTGCTAAAGGTAAGTATGCCTATGGTTTACCTGAGGTATCCACTGTTGCTGTTACTGATTTTACAGGGGCTAAATCCCTTGATGATGTATTAACTACTTTAACTGGACATAGTGATCTTCAGTATGTTTATAGCCAGTTTGTGCCTGGTAATTTTAGACATGCTATGTGGCAGCAGTTAGTTACTACGCAGGGTTACGTACCCACTACAAATGAACTAACCACTAAATCTGGATCTCTGGGTACAGCCTGTTATTTGCATAATGCCATTAACTTTATCACCCCTGAAACCAGAGAGAGAGCTGGGGAAATCATGTTTCAGCATTGGGGTTACTCACCACAAAGTGGGTTTACTCCTATGAGATCCCAGGATCTAAACAGGGCTGATACTCCAGATGAAGTTAGCTCTACTGGTTCAAACTATATCCGTGTTGAGTATGCTTTTAGCTTTGCTGGGGTTAAACGTATCACTACTGTAGAAACCACTAAGGTAACCACTACTGTACGTACTCCTAATGAGTCGGGTGGTTATGATGATGTGGTAACTGAAGAATCCTCTGACACCACCAGCAACACTACAGACTGGAACGGCTTTACTATGCCACCTGATGTGATCAGCTCTGTGGATGTGGGTACGGGGACAGAAGAAACAGATGAGTCAGACCCCACTCAAACTACAGAAACTACTGATCCTGAAACTGGGGTGATTACTATAGTAGCTACTGATGTTTCACGGCATATCACTACCAAAACAGTTAATGTTAATGCCATTGCATTCTTCAATACTGGTTTTGGTGTATACGACTTTAACCCAGCAGATGAAGATATCGATACTGATACTGTACTGGATGACAATGATTCAGGGCACTATGATCCTGATACTGTACTGGTTCCAAGTGGGGAAGATACCGATGATAGTCCTGACTATTTTATGGTTTGTTATCAGTGGATTGATGGTGCTACTACCCATATTGGGTACTTCACTTATCGGTATGGTTCAGGTGCTTACCCAGATCTGGATGGTATCACAGATAAGACGGTGGCTGATTTTGGCCAGCATTTCCCTCGTATCTATTATAGATTGGGAGGTAAACGCTTAATCTCTGATGACTATAAAGACACTGAAGCTTATAAGACTTCCATTAAAATCTGCAAGAAGCTTGGGCTTAACTGGCTTGAAGTAGGTGAGCAGATTTATGAAAGCTTAAGTTCTTTGAGTAAGATCAGGGATGTAATGCTGATTATGGAAGTCCCTGCTAACACTGAAAATCCTATTGAGCAGGAATACCTGTTTAATTATTTCTATACCTTATGCAAACTTCGTCCTGTTTATACTGAAGACTTGTGGCCTAGTTATAGCAATACAAGGGGTTCAGCTTCCCTCCCTGCCACAGATCTGGATACTTATGAAATGCATTTAGGAGGCATGATTAAGTCTGAAGACACAGACATAGCCACTTATAATAATATGGATTTATTAGGCTATGCTAAGTTCACTGGGACTATTGGGCCTAAAGGAACTACTACTTCTGGTTATGCAGAAAATGGGCTGATACCTACGAAATATTCTGACGGTACTTATGGAACCAAATCACTCACTTACCATTTTTATAAAATACAAACTTCTGATACTGAGTATGAAGAAGTCAGGGTATATGAGTTAACCCATAGTGTCAGAGTGGGCGGTAGTAAGGTAACCAGAGGTCATGAAAGTGACCAGTTGATGGTGCCTTTGGATCATGCTTTTCGAGGTAAATTCTCAGCGCATGATCGAGAAACTCTCTATGCTCGTGCCCTGCAAGTACTGATCTGTACTGAGTACACGGTTAAATCCAAGTGGTATCAGACAGGGATTTTTAAAGCTGTAACCATTGCTGTAGCTGTTGTTGTTTCCTGGTGGACAGCAGGTGCCTCACTATCTTTGATAGGTGCTCTAACTGCCGTGGCTACAACAGCAGGTACTATGGTGGCTTTCTCATTACTGAGTAAATATGTTTTCAGTAAGCTGGGTAGTTGGGCATCTATTCTTGCTACTGTGGTAGCTGTGGTAGCTGCTGTGTATGGTGGTTATGTTTACTTCTCTGGTACTACCGGGCCTTTTAGCTTAACAGCTCAGAACCTGATGCAAGTTTCCAATATTGCTTTTAAGACTTCCGATGCTGCTATGAAAGGGCAACAGATAGCTTTACAGCAAAAATTCGGATCTCTTCAGAAAGAACTGGAGGATAAACAAGAATTACTCCAACAAGCTCAGGATGAGTTGAATCAAGGTTCTAATACTATCTCTGATTGGATTTTCCTACAGGCTACTAATGGCTATGTTAATTTAGGGGAAACAGCTGATCAGATGATAGCCAGAACCTTAAATACTAATATTGGTACACTGGCTTTACAACTTCCTGATATGTACTTGAGTCAGGCGTTGGCTCTACCATCACCTGTAGAGATCATGCAGTTTATGCAACAAAAACTGTATACTGTTCCAGATGACGAACTCAATCCACTTATGTGAGGTGACTAATGGCTGGATTATCTATGTATCCTAGTCTGTGGGATCAGGGGTCACTGGCCCCATCTCTGGATAGTATGAGCACTGGTTTCACCAGCTCTGCTAACTCTTTTAATGCTGCACCTATTAATACCCCAGCAGGTTCAGGAAGCTTCCTGGACAGCATTCTGGGAGGCTTTGGAGGCGGTGAGATGTCTGGTTTACAGATGGGCCAACTTGGCTTTGGTGGACTCTCTAGTCTTGTTAATGGTTATCTTGGCTTCCAGAACCTTGGTCTTGCTAAGAAGCAATATCAGTCTCAGCTTGATCAGTTTAATAAGCAATGGGATGCCAACAAGAAGTTAACTAATGCTTCTCTGGCAGACCGTCAGGCTGCTCGTGTTGCAAGTAACCCTAATGCATACCAGTCAGTTGATGACTATATGAAAAAATACGGGATCTAAACCATGGCGATTAGACTGCAACAAATTGCTGCACCTAATTTTGCTACCTCTAATGCGCTGGCTTTGGCTGCAAACCAGCAAATTAGTAATGCTCTCCAGGGGCTGCAAGGCACCCTGGGGCAGTATCGTGATGACGTAGTACGCCGTAATACAGCTCAGGCTGTAGGACTGCTTACTGGGGCTACAGATGCTAATGATCTGGCTCAGCGTCAACAGCAGGTAGCACAGTTGGTTCAGCAAGGGGATATTGACCCCACTCGTGTATCTGAAGTGGCAGCAACCATGCCAGATACTTTGTTAGGCCGACAGGCTAATCAACTTAAATTGAATCAGGCACAAACAGTTCAGCATGATGCCCCATTGATGGGTGCTTACATGCAAGCTGTTATGTCTGGAGATCAGAATGCAGCTAAAGGTATTTTGTCCCAGTTCCAGGGTGATGCTTCAGATGCTTTGAAGTTTGCTTCTGATTGGGATATTAAAAACCAGCAGCTGAATCTTCAACGGTCTGAACTGGCACAGCGTCAGGCACAGTTTAATGCTTCACAGGCGGCAGCTCGGGCAAAAGCAAGCCAAAGTAATGCATTGCTCAAAGCTTTACCTGGTCTACTCAATACAGGTAATGTTCTGCAAGGTAAGGCTCAAGCCAGGGATTTACAGGCTAATGCTGATGATGCTAAACAGCGTCTTGCAATGGATCCTGTTAATAACCCTAAGCTTGATATTGCAGGCTGGGCAGACGCCAATAACGATGCCTGGTTTGGTAAAGGCACTTCTAACTACATTTACAATGCTCTCAAGGATCAGCCTGCTTTTAAAGCACTGAACCCCCAAGAGCAGAAAAATGTACTGGATGGGGCACTTGCTAATGAGTCTAATCGTCCTGGTGATGTATCGCTGAAGAACTATGCAACCAAGTACTTGACTGATACGACTTCTCGTTTGAATAACCTGAAGATTAATTCTCGTCAGGCACTGGATGCTCAAGATCAGCAATCTGTATTGCAAGCCCAAAGAGATCGCCTAAATAACCTGCTTCTGCCCTTACTTTTACAGCAGTAATGAGGTTACAATCTGGGTACTCCACAATACTAAGGAATACTCAGATGGCTGGTGAAAACTCATCCCCTCTGGACAAGTTTCTTGTCCCACAACAGGTAACAGGTCAGGAAGCTGCTCAGGCACTTCCTGCACCTACTCAACCAACTATCGCCCAACGTGTGAATGATGCTTCTACTCGTATCCTGAATAACCTCACAGGACAGGGTATGTATCCAACCGAAGAAGGCGAAATTGCTCGACTCAAACGAATCAATAATGAACAGTCAGCATTAGCTAAACAGGTATCTACTCAGGATTCAGATTTTGGTTGGTCTTCTACCAACATGCTGGATGCTAATACTTCCCCATTGACTGATCGTGCAGCTTCTACCATGGTTAACCTTGGTAAGGGTTTTGTTGATTCTGTTAATGGTCTTGCAGGCAAAACAGATAAGACTTTTAAAACCCTGGGTAATATTCTGGATCAGGCTTCTATTCCTAATGATGCACTGGATGCTTATCGTCGTGTTCAGGCTGGTAAAGGTACTGAAGCTGATAATGCCCTGTTAGATCGTCAGGGTGCCTGGTGGACACAGCCTATTGAAGTAAATCAGTTCGGTGTACCAGAGATGGGTAACCAAACTCTACGTCAACGGCTGGATGCTATCAATGAACGTCAGAAGACTCAAAACCAGAGTAGCTATGACAATCTTGAGAAGCTGGGTAACCCTATTCAAATGCAACAGGCTGCTGCTGATATTGAGAAATCAATTGAGGGTAAATCAGGGCTTGATAAATTTGCTGCTGGTTTAGCTGCTATTGCCCGTAACCCTGGTGCTGCTGCTCAGACTATGGTTGAGTCTGTCCCTTATATGGTTGGTGGTGTCCCAGGTATGCTTGCTTCCTCTGCTATGCAGGGTGGCTCAGTATTGTCTCAGTACCTAGATACCCAACGTAAAGCTTCTGATGGTCAGATCCCAACAGCTAAAGATGTAGCTATCGGTACTGGTTTGGGTGTTGTTGATGGTGCCCTGAACTTTGCAGAAAGTATCATTAACCGTACTGCTATGCTCCCAGGATCTAAAGTATTACCTGCCGGAGTTGCTGATCGTCTGGTGAACGCAGCACAGCGCATCGCACCACGCAGCTCTACGGCTGCTGCTGCTCTTGCGCGTGTGGCTGCTCCTACCGTTGACCTTGCTAAGAACGCCTTAACTGAAGGTCTGGTATCTGGTGCTCAAAACCAGATTGAGGAGAACTATGCGAAAGGTAAAAACGAATGGGATACCAAAGGTAATGATGTTGCTTTCTTCCAGGGGATTGCTGCTGCTACTGGTTTTGGTGCTCCTCGTGCTGCACTTAGTACTGCTGGTGAAGTAGCCAGCACTGCTGCTCAGGCTATGCAGAAACGTACTGAAGCACAAGATCCTGTAGGCCAAGCTGCTCGTAATACCACCCCAGAAGACTTAATGAATCCACAGTCAGAAGGGTATAATCCAGCTGCTGCAATTCGTCGTGCTGGTATGGAGTGGACTCGTAACACTGATGCTACTACTGATGAACAAAAGGCTGAGATTCAATCTCAGGCTCAGTCAGCTATGGATGCTGCACAGAATGATCACCAGAATAACCTGGATATGATTAACCAGAGGGCTACTGCTGAACGTACTCTTGCTGACGCTGGTAAGTTTATTCCTGCTATTCAGGAGAGACTGGATCAACTTAGTAATGATCCTAATGCAGATCCTGATGCTGTTAATCAGTTACAAACCATTCTGGCTCAACAGACTGAAGCTCGTAATGCCGCACAGCAACAACTGGATGCTATGCCTTCTCAGGAGGAACTGGCACAGTCTGCTACTCGTTCTGCTGAAGTACTGGATCAGGCTAAGTCTGAGTTTGGTAAGTTCTCGTCAGCTACTGGTATGAATACCAATACAGCTAAACCAGAGAACCCAACGGCTTCTGACATTATCAGCCACCCAATGTCTTACACCAATGAAGACCTGCAAGAGTTTGTGCGTAATGCTCCTACTAATGCTACCCCTGCTGAATTGGGTACGCTTCGTGCATTAGCTGATGCCAAAGTTGCAGAGAATGCTGTTAAGACTGGTTCTAAGGTTAATAGTGAGATCTTCAAATCCACTTCTAATAACCTGTCACTGGGTGATTACCAACAGGGTATTAACACTGCTGTACAAGCTGGTGATACTAACCGTATCCAATCCCTGATGACTGGTATCAACAACTTTGAAACTTCCCATACTGCTAAAGCAGATATTGCTCAACAGTACCTTAATGAAGCTAAACAGAATGGTAAGTCTTACCAGATCCTGAAAACTTCTAATGGTTGGGAGTTAAACACTGGCAAACGTCTGGATGCTAAAGCACAAGCTAAGAATGGTGGCTTTACTATCCACAAAGGCTCTACTGGTCTGGTTAACAATATTGTTAATGAGGCCAAAGCTATTACAGCCACTCGTCAGTATATGGAAGGCATTGCTACCCCATCTACTAACCAGAATGTGACTGGCTCGACTGAGCAAGTAGCAAACCCGGAGGCGCAGCCAGAGGGTGCAGCTACTGTAGCAGGAGAGACAGGAGCACAAGAACAACAAGCACAACCAACAATCAGCCCGCTGACCACACGAGATATTCGTGCAATGGATCAGGCAACGCTGGAAAAGGTTATGGCTACTACTCAACAGGCTATGTCTTCTGACACTAATCCTGTACTGGCTCGTAACCTGGATGCACTTGACCGTGAGTGGACTCGCCGTGCTGATGTGGCTACTAACCAGAATCGTGGTGTTGATGCTCCTCACCGTAAACTGGATGACTCCTTTAAGCCTAAAGCTCAGGAGAATGAGATCCAGCGTTCACAGGCTGAGACTACTACCCAAACTGAGCACACTCAGGCTGACATTGACAATGAGTCTACTGGTTCAGAATCTCAACAAACTGCCCCAGTTAACGTAGATGATGTTGTTACCAACACTGATACTTTGACTGAGACTCAACAAGATAATGTAGCTCATGGTGCTCTGAGTATCTTTGGTAAAGTTGGTGAGTCACTGAAAGCCCTGCGTGAGAAAGCTTTGGCTGAACCTAAAGGCTTACAGAACCTTGTGCTTACTGGTTTCAACCAGCGAGTTCGTCCAGGTTTTGGTAGCCCACTGGTAGCAGTGAAAGACTTCATCAACACTCTGAAAACTGCTGTGGATACTGGTAGCTTCACTGAAGTTAACCGTTTCCTGAAACAGCATATCAGTGAGTCAAAAGCTGAAGGTGCTAAACAGAAAGCTCTGCTGAAACAGTTTGTGGAGTTCCATGATCACATCACAGCTAACCTGGATAACATCATTCGTACTAAAGCCCCTGAGTATCGTTATCAGGACTTTGCTCAGTTTATCCTGGATGAGAATGGTAACTTTGACTCCAATACTAAAACTGGTATTGCAGCGGGTATCTTCTCATGGCTTGGTGAGAACGGGGATAAGATGTTCCTGAACCAGAGTGAAGTAGCTAAGACTCTGCGTATCAAAGAAGATCAGTTAACCCCACAAGCTATGTCTCGTATGGCTGATATTGGCTATCGCCAAGACTTGATCATGTCTCAACTTGGTCAACGTATTTATCAGGCTATGGGCTTCGCTAAACGTGCTGACGTTGATCCTAACCGTGCCAGCAAATTGCAGAATGCTTTGGGTGCTTATGCCCTCCATGCCATGTATTCCAATGGTTACATGGAACAGTCTTTAATGACTGCCAAAGAGTATTTCGATCTGCAAACCATGGGATTGGATGAACAATCAGCTAAAGAAGCTGCACAAGCTTTCCAGAATGACTTTGGTGTTTCCCCTAATGATGCCAAGCACAAGATTGTGTTTAGCCGTCCTGCACGTAACTTTGATGCAGAAGGTAAACCAGTAGCTATTGAAGCTATCTCTGACATTAAGAATGGAATGAAAGATACCCGTTCTCTCATGTCTAAGCTGTTCGGTTATGATCCTGCTGTACGTGAGGTTCTGACCACTAAGCCTGCTGGTTTCAAACAGAAAGTCTTCGGCAAAATGAACCGTGAAGTACCTTCTGTTCTGGCTGCTCGTATCAGTAAAGCTATGCAGTACGACTACACCATTGATCAGGGTGTGGTAAATGCTATGCGTACTATGTCCACTGTAGATAATGCTGCTCTGCAACATATCTTTGGTGTGCGTACTGATGCTGATGTACCTAACGAAATGGAGATCTTCAAGAAAGGTCGTGAAGCTAAGAATGCTGATATCCAACGTTCTATGGAAATGGGTTTAGACTTTGCTAACCGTATGGGTACTAATCCATTCTGGATGCCTATGGAAGTCTGGACTAACCAACGTATTGGTGATCTGGCTTCTGAGTTCAACCCACAAGGATCCAAAGTTCATCGTGCTATGGGTGGCTTGAGTGCCCACCAGGTTGATATCAAAGTAGAGCGTAATGCTGCTGTACTGGATGCAGATGGTAAGCCTACTCAGTATGGCCTGTTCCTCGTATCTCTGGCTCAGGGTATGGAAGAAGCTCCTGTAATTGGTGCTGATGGTAAGAAACTGAAGTCTGTTGATAAGCAGACCTATGCTACCTTCTTACCTGCTTTCCAGAATTACCTGCGTAAACCAGAGAACATTAAGGCTGTACGTGCTATGCAGAAAGTGATCGCTGGTTCAGCCACTACTGCTGATACCAACGTCATTAAGAATGCTGTGGCTGAGTATGGTATGAATGGTCAGTCTTTTGCTGCCCTGCATAATCTGGCTCAGTATGCTACTGCTCTGGAATCTGGTAAGTCTTCTGTTAAGCTGCTGGCTCAAATGGAATCGGACGGTGTTACTAACGGCCCTATCCTGACTAACATCCTGAATGGCTCTGCTGACTTCGATCTGCTGAAACGTGGTGGTATTTACCGTGAAGGTGACAATATTACCAACATGCCTACTTATCGTGAGTTAGGCGGTCAGGATTACTATGAGCTGCTGGGTGATGCTATGCGTCAGCATTGGGCTGATTACAAAACCAATGCACCTGCTAGTCAGCAAGGTCAGATCCAGGCACTGGAATACTTCTCTACTGGTTATGGTGCTCGTTCTAAGGCCAAGACTCTGGCTACCCCATTCAACTACTCTGCTGGTATTCCTGCACTGAAAGCTGCTATGGGCCGAGCTACTGTAGAGGATGTTTACTCTAAGATCGGTTCCCTGATCCCACTGGCTAAAAGCAATAACAAAGCAGACTTTGCCAAGGCTTATGCTGAGGTAAGTAAAAACCTTTCTGTACTTCTGGGTCAGAAGGTGAATCTGCCCCGTACTGCTGATGGTCTGGTTAAGTTCAGCCTTAACCCAGCTCAGACTAAACGCATCATTGATGTGGATTCTCAGACCCGTGGTGTTGCTACAGAGGCTGCTGTTAATGAGGTTGCTGCTGACTTCATTGCATCTCGTGATGCTAATACCAGTCTGGTTAACACAACCTTTACTTTGGCTAACCTTCGTTACAATGCTGCTAAAGCTGCGCTGCTGAAGAAACGTATTGCTGAGGGTAAAATCCCTGTGGATGCTAAAGGTGCTCCACTTGAAGGACTCACTCAGGCAGATCTGGATACCCTGTCTAACATGATTCCTAATATGCCTTCTGCAACTGGTGTTCTGTCTGAGAATACCAAAGCTTCTGGTTACCCAATGGCTAAGGTGGAGAAAGCCTTTACTGCTAAGTCTCCTGCCACCAGCATTGATATCTACTTCAAAGAAGCTGCTAACCCTAAACCAGCAATGGATGCTAATGGGATGTTGCTGAGTCAAGGTCTGGTAGGTGGCTATAAATCTACCCAGTCTACTGTGACTGAGACTAAGCTGACCAACCCTGGTGTTGCTATGGGTGCTAACGTTACTCAGGGTACTGATGCTGCGATCAGCTCTGATGTGATCAGCAAAATTGAAAGCCAGAACGTGCATGATGCTAACATCCTGTCTCCTGACAATGTGCTGAAAGGTGCTCGTATCCAGAACAAAGCTATGTTTGATGCTGTGGTTTCTTACCATCCTCAACATCTGGCTGCTTCTGCACTGCTGACTGAAGTTCGTAGTCTGGCTGATGCTAACCTGTCTACCAACGACAAGGTTGCAGCGAAGAAAGCTCTGGAAGCCATGAAGACTAAGATCCTGGGTAAAGACTTCAAGGGCAACATGAAAGCTGCTCTGAACACTATCCTTAACCAGGCTTATGATCGTGACATTAAGAAACTGGAGACTCTCTCTGAGGTCTACGCTGTTAACCAGTATGGTACTGAGGGGGGTGAGTACCTGATCACTGATGCTGATCGTAAAAAAATTGGTGATGAGATTGCACGTCTGAAACGTAGTCGTGCTGCTGGCTTACAACGTATCTCTGACATGTTTTCTAAGGGTAATGCCCCAAAGGCTGAGGCCAACCAGTATCCTGATAAGATGAGACAATATCTGTATGAGGTTTCGGCCTCTACAGGCTCTGTGTCAGCTTCTGAGGTGATGGCTCGTACCAAAGGTAAATTTGCTAACCCAGTATATAACGAACTCCACAATCTCATTTCTGGTTTGATTCCAGCTGATGCTGTGGTGAACGTACTGGATGGGCAGACTATGCCTAAGAATGTTAAGGGGCAGTCACTGCCCCAGAACCGTGATGCCATTGCATGGTCTTATCAAGATAAAAACACTGCACAGGTTAACCTGTCACTCAGCAAAGAGGCTTCACCTGAAGTCTTGCTGCATGAACTGACTCACATTGCTCTGGGACGTGCAATTGCTACTGCTGATTCAAATCCAAAAGTAAAAGCTGTACTGGCTCGTACAGAGAAGCTAATGGGTAGAGTGACCAAACTGGTTTCAGCTGATCCTCAATTGACTCAGAAGTTTGCCCCTGCTTTGGCTAACGTGGATGAATTTATCTCCTGGGGTATGACTAACCCAGAATTCCAACGTTACCTTGATACCATCACTGGTGTGCCTGAAATTTCAGGGCGTAACCGTGGATGGCTGGGTACTGCCTTTAAACAGTTCGTGGATCAAATGTCAGGCATCTTTGCTGCTGTAACTGGTCGAGCTATTAATGCTCGGGTTACTACTGCTCTGGAAGCTCTGACCTTTGATACTGCACATCTGGTTCAGGCTATTAACCCTGCTGCTATTGAGAGTCCTGTATCTTCTATCAGCCACCCTATGAGCAACACTAACAGTGCTGCTGATCAGGTAGCTAAGTTTAGCCATGTGGATATCTTTGATAACCTGGCTTCAACAGGTGGCAAGACTAACTCAGCACAATTCACAGGTAACCTACGTAATGTAATATCCACTGTAGCGGATCAGCTTTACGGTGCTTTAGGCTCAAGAGTCACTCAGAATGCCAATGAGAATTATACTCCTGGTCAAGTCTGGAATGAGGCTGTAGCCACTGGGAAAGCCCCTGTCAGCACCGAAGCACTGAGCAATGGGTTTGTACTGACTAATCAGGAAGCCTTTGCTGTGGAGGCCATTGAGGCTGCTGTATCTGAATCTCTGGCTTCTGGTTTCACTTCACCAGTTAACCGGGAGATTCGTCGTACTTGGCAAGCTGCTAAACAATCCCTGAAACCAGAAGACTTCCATAATGGAAACTGGAATCAGGCAACTCAAGCAGAAAAACGAGCTGCTCAACAGAAATGGAATTATCTGTTTGATGTAACGAATGACTCTGGTGAGTCCCAGCATCTGTCTCGTTTCGTTGCTATGGCTATTGGGCATGAAGACACCAGTAACTTACTTGGCTTCCAGATGGAAGATGGTAAGGACTCTGGCAATACTGCCTTTGAACAGGCTACTGCTTACTTTAACCAGGCTGTTAATACAGTCTCTGGTATGTTGACCAATACCCATCAAGGACAAGCTGCAAATGCTCGTGCTCAAGCATTAGCTGAAAAGCTGATCCAGATTGAACTTAAGAACCGTGATACCACCATGAATATTCTTACTGGTGGGATCGACAAAGTAGAGAATGCCCTAGATACGGCTGCTGCTAAGTCTAAACAGTTCCTGGGTAAAATCGTTAAAGCTACTGGTATTGATCAGTCCTCCAACAATGCTCTGAATGCTATGGGCAAAGTTGCAGGATTGGCTGCTCGTGATCAGTTGGGTAGCCTGAAAGAAACTATCAAAGAGTTCCGGGATTTTAATGCCCCTAGTACTCCAGAAGGTTCTCTGGCTTCCATCCTGACTGAAGCAACGAATGCTGATGATGTTCGTGCTCTGCATGAATCCCTGTTACGTTCTACTAAACGTATTGAACAGGATCGTGCAACCTTAGCTGCTGTTACTGCTAAGAACTTGAATGAGATGTTTGATAACAATGGGCAAGACCTGACTAAAGAAGATCGTACAGCAATGACTTATTCACTGCTTCGTACTGATCTTCAGTCTGTACTGCACATTGAAGGTATGAACCTGAATAACCTACATAAACTGGTTTCTAACACTGGTTATCGTAAGCAACAGATCAGTAACCTTGAGAAAACCATTAGCCAGTATGCTAACGGTAATGATAAGATCATCCGTGCGAAGGCTCTGGGTTACTGGATGGCTACTCGCAGAAATACCCTGGGACGTGATTTAGTTCTGAATGCAAAAGCTATTGCTACCGGAGCTGCTACTCACTATTCCACAGTAGGTATCGAACCGACTCTTGATGAAGTGAACGCCATTGATGCTCTGGCTTCGATGTACGCTCTAAGCTACACCAAGACCGAAAACCGTGTTCGCACTGCTGCTGTAATGGAACGTGAGCTTGCACGAGGTAAAGACAATGGCATCAAAATGCTGATGGCTACTTATGCGAACCTGATCGAGGATTCTGCTAATACGCTGTTTGTTGGAAACCAGCTGTCTCGCATTAAAGGCTATCTGCCTGAAGATACCAATCCTCACCATGACTTACGTGCTGTTGAGTTGGGGAGTGCAGATGAAGCAGCCCTGGTGAACATGGGTTACCAACCAGTAGCCCCACTGTCCCAGGACTCTTTGTCAAAACACTCTGGACGTGTACTGTACGTTAGCAAAGAGAATGGGTATCAACGAACCGTGTCTGGTACTTTCAGCTTAACTGGAAGCCAGCGTAAAGGTTCTTCAATAGGTGGGGATCGTGCTGTTGCTGACCGTGTTCGAGCTGACGAGTTAGAACAATTAAGGCAAGCGTCCTATGCAGACGTGCGAGGGCGTGAAGCACTGTCCCACACTGCCTTTGATCCTACTCAGGTTCAGGATAACTATGTAGTGCCTGTGTTAAGCACTGATGGTCATATCATGGACTTCCGCTATATGGCTACCCACAACACTATCGATACTTTCCTTGATCGTAATAATGACTTTGCTGATCTTGTAGGTCGTTTAGCTGGTCAGAATATCGATAAGGGTGATGCACCAAGCCAGAATGCTAAAATCCTTGAAGCCCTGCATGAAGACTCTACGGCTAATATCCTGAAGAATCCTAATGCTTACTTTGAGATTGGGCCTGATGCACCTTCTGAGCGTGGCCGTGAAATCTGGGCAATGATGCCATACGAAGCACGTACTAAAGCTGCCTCTTTATGGGGAAGTGACCGTATGTACATTCGTAATGATCTGGTGAACCTTACCTTTGGTTTCCGTAAGTACTCTCTGGCTAATACCCTGGATGTAGATCCAGAGCAACGTAGCATTGCTCAAGGTGTTGCTGCTGGTTTGCTGGAAGCTGCTTTTGGTAATAAAGCCAAGTCATACGTAATTAAAGGTGAACGTGGTATTCAGGAATTTATGCAGACCTACAAAGATCTGATCGTTATTCGTAACCTGAAAACTCAGTTCAGCAACATTATGTCCAACACTGCTCTGCTGGCTGCTTATGGGGTTAACCCTGTACGTATGGTTAAAGATATCCGTACTGCTCTCGTTGCTGGTATTGATTACCGTAAACAGTATTCATTACTGCTCAAGTATCAACAGCAACAACGTGCTGGTATTGGTGACTTTGCTCAGATGGAATCCCTGATCAATGAGACTCAGGATCGCTTGAATGCTAACCCACTGGCTAAGTTTATTCAGGCAGGCATGATGCCTACCATTGTAGAAGATGTTCAGCCTGATGCTGATGGTTACACTTATGGTTCTAAGATCCGTAAGAAATTTAATGAGGTATCTGCTCATCTCCCAGCTTCTGCTGTAATAGCTGCTCGCTGGGCTGTAATTGATAAGGGTACTGCACCTCATAAGTTCTTGAGTGATGCTGCTCAGTTCAGTGACTTTGCTGCTAAGTATGCTCTGTACAAGCACCTGACAGAACATGCCAGAGATCGCCTGAGTCATACTGAGGCTTTACAACGTGCCTCTGATGCGTTTGTTAACTATGACATTCCAGCTACAGCTACTCGCCAGTATCTGGATGATATGGGGATCACAATGTTTACGAAGTATCGTATTCGTATTCAACGTGCAATGTTCTACCTGATGGACAAACGTCCAGCCTCTGTTATGGCACACATGGCTATCACAGGGCAGTTTACTCATGCACCTGATGCTATGGAGCCACTGTTTGCCCGTAACTTAGGTAATCCATTCTCACCTTCGGTATTGCAGGGTAGTAGCATCTTGAATATACCAATGCCTTGGAACTTGTTCAGAATGGCAAACTAATAAAAAGCCCCTCATTGAGGGGCTTCTTTTTGGCTTTATGAGTCACGCTTTTCCTGAATGAATGCTCCAATGAGGCAAGCAATAAAAATTACAGCCACAAAGAACCAGAAGAAGCTAAGTAACCAGAAAGCTACCTTCATTAAAGCCAGTACAGCAATGGCTGCAATCACACAGAACAGGCCAATAAAGCCATTAATAACGTGTCTCATAGATCACCTGTTAGTCAAAGTTAGCAAACGGGTCGTCTTCGGTGTCTGCTGGTTTAGCAAAGCCTGCTTCACTGGTTTCAACTACTTTGGTTACCGGAGTATCTGCCTGAGCAAACAGCTCATCACCTTCAGATGAAGCCAGCCCAGCGTCTGCGAACGGATCGACTTCTTCAGCTACAGCAGCATCTTTGGCTTCCGGCAGCAGTTCATTTTCAGCACGCAGGTTTGCACCTTCGTCAATGTCGAACGGGGCAGCATTGTCTGCATCACTGGTTTCAGCAAAGAGATCTTCTTCACTTTCAGATTGAGCATCTGCTTCAGTATCTGCTTCAGCCTGAGCTGCGGCTTCTTCGGCAGCTTTATCAGCTTCGATTTCAGCCTTGGTACGACGTTTACGACGCTTAACAGGTTTGCCAGTTTCCTGTTCATCCTGAGTGTCATCATCGTGTTCTTCTTCCTGCTCTGCATCTTCCTGTTCAGCAACAGGCGTACCGCCAGAAACCAGAGGAGCTTGGAGATCAGTAACAGATTTCAGGCGGAAGTTATCTTCGCCTACGGCTACAGCTGCCACGATCTGACCATCCAGAATACCCACTTCAACATCAGCTGCTTTGGCTGTAGGCACGAGACTGGTAAACGCATGTTTGGTTACCAGTTCGATCAGATCTTCAGTAGAAAGCAAAATACGCATAGTTAATCCTTAGTAGCTAACATGGTTAGCATTTTGAAAGTTTCAGTTTTAATTCCAGCATGTACGGCAGCTACAGCGTCAGCCATGTGCTCTGCTTTACTGGCAATGATCTGGCCTTTAAGTTTGGGCCAGTTAGCATCAGGATATAAACCAGATGCCCAATCAATACCTTGCTGCTTTGTTGCAGAAGGTTTGCCAGTGATTTCCATTCTGGTTTCAGTAGCATTCACACAGATTACAGGTTTAGCGCCATGACTGTTTCGTATGGCTGCTATTAACCCAATACAGGCACCTGCACCCAGTGAAGCTCTGGCACTCTGACTACCATGAGGAACTTCAATACAGATAGCATCTACATAAGGCATATAGCCCATTACCTTCTCAAACAGGTATTCAGCCCTGGCTAAATCCTGAGAAGATTTACGTACTTGCTTGGAATTATCTTTAGGTGGTTGGATAACATCCAGCTTGGCAACACTAAGAGATCTGGCTTCAGTGTCATATAACATTGCAGCCAGTCCCCAGTTACTAAAGCTCGGATCCATCCCCAGTAGTTTGAGTTTCATTAGGATCCTCTTCCATAGTGAAAGGCAGATTTAAGAACTGGTTCAGAGCATACTCTACACCCAGTTTAAATAAAGCACGTTCACGAGGATCAGTAATCAACTCGGGTTGATCAGCACCATCGAATTGGACGTTAAGATCGATATCGTCCGGGGCTTGAATCACAGCCAGCAGGTGATGGCCGATGTTACGGTGCCAATCTGCTACCAGGAAACCTAACTGAAGGTGGTTCTCTACTGGCAGAATGTTTTCAGGCTGTTCCTGTACTACGTTTGAATCTTGGGTCATGGTAACCTCAGAGTAAGCCCCCTGGTTTAGGGGGCTGAGTTATTACATGGTGAACGGATCATCACCAGTGGTGGCATTGTCAGATCCTGGGTTGAAACCAGCACCTGCAAAGTTACCACCCGGAGCACCAGCGTTACCCTGACCAGTCACTTCTTTGTAACGATCCCATACCTGGCCTTTGTTAGCTTCGAGCCACTTATCTTTGAAAGTAGCTACTTCCTGCTTACCACGAATTTCCTGCTCAGTCTTATCGTCTTTGCTACGGAAGACTTTTGCAATGGCATTGATCTCACGAGCTTCATTGATCGGCTCGTACTGACCACTGTCATTTTTCTTCTGCTTGTTCTCTTTAATACGCTGGATAGCGAAGGTAATCGGCTTACCACACAGATCCACCAGCATAGGAACATCAGTCGGAACTTCGGCTCTCTTCTCGAAGTTATACAGGTTGATGGTCTTGGTTTCTGGTTCCAGTTTAACCAGAGGCTTACCACAGGCCAGCAGGCAGATCGAGTTTGCTTTCAGGAAGTTCTTGGTGTACTCGCCTTTATCGTTGACGACTTTACCCTGACCATTCATGAACCAGATCTGCTCTTTGTAGATGCCATGATCATCTTCGAATTCGATGTTCATGGCCTGAGCTTTGGACTTATCCGACTTAGTGATGTAAGCCAGCTTGATGATGCCCGGATAGACGTCAGTGTCACGAATGCGCATACCAGTGCCCAGGGTATCTTTCTCTACTGCTTTTTCTGCATCATAGTTAAAATCAAAATAAGACATGTTAGTTACCTTTTGTTTCTAGGCCATGGTTTTCATGGAAACCTAATTCAATTAATTTCTCAGCCCGGCAAATAGCTGCTTCATTGGCTGTTTTGAAGGTACGTTGCCATACCTTCTTACGGTTCATCGTGATTTCTGCTACATAGCGATCACGACGTTTGCAATACCAAATACCTTGGTGACCAGTAATGGTATTGTTGATGGCACCCCTGTTTCGCATGTTCTGAAGCATCGTAGTGTCTTTCAGATTTACTGCCCTGTTGTCATCACGAATATGGTTATCGTGGTCTACGTGCCCTTTAGGCCACTGCCTGTTGTGCATGTAGTAACAGATGATATGCTCTCCGTAGGTGGTGCCGAAGATTGTTATATGGCGGTAACCGCTAGCCTTGTGGAGAGTCCCAGCGCGACTACCGATAACAATTCTCTTATTACAAGACTTGCTAATCCAAGTAAGATGTCCAGTAAGAGCATCATATTTTAGTACCTTTTCAAGCATTTCAAGGGTGAGATCTTCTTTGGATATTTTCATGCGTAATACTCATGCAAACGGTCTAAGACCAACTGCATGTCATTATCGATGAAGGTTTCCTTGATATCAAATAAGTCCTCTGGGCCACGTAAACGCTCGTTAATGGTGTTCTTAGTAACCTGGGTCTGGAACACATGCTTGTACCCGAGCATCTCCTCACGCTCGTTAATGTGAAGTAACCCGTTCTGGTATTCTTCCAGATCCGTAAGCTTCACTTTCTTACAGGCAATAACCAGACTGAAGTATGACTCAATGCCTTGGTTCTTCAGTGCCCCTTTAACAGGTACACAGGTTTCACGAACCATGTCATCGTTAACTTCATCCTTCGTGTGAGCTAAGAAGATCACATTCTTGGTAGACGTGGCTACCAGCACCTGCATCAGGTGTTTGAACTGCTGGGCAAATTGGCCCCATGCAGCTTGGGTATTTGAGCTAGTAAGTACGAGCTGGCTCTCTACCATATCCATGTAGTACGTCAGTGAATCGACTACAATGGTGTGAATATTCGGTTGGGTTTCAGCCCACTGAAAAGCTTTAGGGAGGATATCCCAACGTGCAATGGTACGTTCCAGGAAACCTGATTTGAAAGGCAGCTTTTTACCTGATTCACAGTTAAGGTACAGCACACCTTCCGGGTTCTTCAGGTTCTTCAGTGACCGTGATTTACCACTTGCTGATTTACCTACAAGCAGTACAAGGTTGTCATTAACGCTGATTTGATCGGACATAATTACCTCTTTTGAAATGCCCCCGAAGGGGCAAACCCACAAAGGGAACGGAAGTTCCCCAACACACAATTACTTAACTTTCTTGGCAATGGTGAGCATGATGCTGCCATCAATTTCACTCTCGTCCAGCTTACCGGGAAGCTTGTTGTTCAGTTCCTTCACCTGGCTTCTGATACGATCCAGAGAGAACCCTGCATCTACCAGTACCATGGCATAGTTGAACAGCTGCTTATTACGGTTACCATCACCAGTGTTGTTAAGCACCCATCGTTCCAGATTATCCAGTTGATGCTGATCAGTAAGCATCTGCTTACGATCCTCGTTCTTACTAGTTTTAGGAATGAAGGGGAGCACATCGAACAGCTGACCATCCGTATACTCATAATGCCCTTTATGTGTTAACCATTTCTTAGAACGGTGTGAACACTGATCATCAGCTTCAAACGGCAAGCCTTCAAGGACGTTGTTGTAAAACTCCTTGTAGTCTTTGGCATCCAGCTTCAGCTCATAGTTGATAGGCAAAATGATACGGAAACGGTTAGTCTCTTCGGTATGTCGTTTAGTGGTGTAATACAAAGCCTTATAGTCTTTCAGCAATAACTTAGCTGTAGACAGCTGACAGGTTCCATCTACATCAATAACCAGAAGGTTAAAGCCAGGAATGGCATTCTCTTCATTTCGATAACCGTTCATCACTTTATGGGTGAGCCAGTGAAGATCTGGCTGATTTACCAGTCTGTGCAGTTGATCGAATGGTACGTCTTTAGGTACGAAACCAGTGGTTAAATCCTTGCTGTATGACAAGATCATCTCATCAAGGTTAGTTGGTTTCAGAGATTCACCACTCAGGAATAAGATGCCATCAGTGTAGCTTCGCTTCACAATGATGTTGTTTTTATAACCATAGGCAATAGCCAGGTTAATCATCTCATCTTTCTGGTTTTTACCCCCACGGAAATAAGACAGATCCTCATCCATGTCAGCCAAAGTAACGTCTGTGCCCACATCAGCTAAATACTTAGCCAACTTGGCGTAGTTACGTTCAGGCGTAAGCAGCTTGGCAAAGGCTTCACCACATTCTTCAGTAAGCTTAATGGCATTCTCCAGGTGATCCTGAGAGAGCACAGGTGAACCATCTACGAAGGCATAGGCAGCAGCCAACTTCATGCACTTGAAAAAACGGTTCTCCATTTCACTTTTCTGAATGGTTTGATACTCGTTGTACTGCTTACTTTTGGCTTCACAGTCCAGACGATACTGAATGATATTCTTCAGCACATCACGAGGGATGGTGATAGCTTTTCGCAGATTGGAAATGTCTGCAAGCTTCTCCAGTTTTTTACCCAGATCAGTGATGAAGGTGTCAGCATTAGCATCAAACATTTGTTTCAGGATATCGTCAGCAGTTATCCCTTCTGGTTTCTTGGCTTTCAGCAGGAAACCAAAGTGGCAACGTCGTGCATATCCCATTTCCAGCATGTCGTATAAACGACGTTCAGTTACATCCCCATCAAACAACTTGGTCGGTGTACCAAACAACAACATGTTAGTTGGAGTACCACCTACAAGTTTCTCATGGCGAACGTTTTCAGCAGATGATTTGATCAACTTATCTTTTACTAAACCCAGGTCATAGAGTTCCAGGAAAGTATCCAGTACCTCAGTCTGACCTACCAGGTTTGCACCGATTTCATCGATCTGTAAATTCACACCACCAGCATTGCCCATAAGAAGCTTATGACGCATTTGCTTAACAGCTGGGGTAGTTGCAGAGTCAAAGCTAAACAGCAAGCTGCCTAAGCTTTCAAACTCTTTACGCACCTTCTCCAGCTCATCTTCTGGGTCAACCAGATTAGATGCTGTGGATTTACGTTGAGCACGTTTCTGAGCAAGCTCAAACATGTTCTGTTCAGCTACTGTAGGGAAAGTTACTTCCAGGAATCGTTCACGGAATCCTGCAAGCAATTCACGTTCGATCAGGCTGGTGGAATAGCCTTTACCAGTACCTGACGGGGACAGGTTCAGAGCGTAGATATTGATAGGCAGATCGTTACGATCATACCCTTTAATGACTGCTCGCATAGACGAGGCCATTACACCCCAGTAGTAAGCCAGAACTACCCTGAAAAAGAGTCGTTCTTCGTTAAGGGTTTTAGCATTGAGAAAATCAACGATCTTCTCACTGGTGGGATGATATTTCATCTCACTCACTGGTTTGATGGAGATCATACTTGTCCTTATACTTCGAGATGACCAGAACGAATTAGCTCATCTTTTTGTTTACAGATTGGAAAGGCTGGGCAGTATGCACAAGCTTTAACTTGACCAGGGTTATGTACGATCATACCCACGTTGCCATCATCAGCCAGACGCTTATAAGCTTCAGCTTCAGTGTCAAAGTTTTTGGTTGATCGGGTCATGTTTGCCGGGTTTTTGTAGTACTTCCAGACCGGAGCATCACGCCATAACTCTTCATCAGTACACTCAGGAATGTCTTCGTCTTTAGCCTGCTTATACTTCTCATACAGGGCAATACGACCTTCAACATACTTCTGAGTTTCTTCCAGAGAAAGTAACTGATAACGTTTAGTTTCAGTCTTACGCTGAGGATAGTTAGGGTTAGCTTTGGCTTGAGCACGTTGCCAGTCAGTAAAGATAAACTGGATAGACATTACGTCTTTAGTAATGATATCCGGGTTAAGCCAGCGATAGATACTACCTTGCAGGGCATAGTCCAGATCCTTACTTCCCTTCATATAGCTGAAGGTTGAGGTGGACTTAAAGTCCTCTAAGGCACCATTACCTACAAAGTCAAACTTACCAGTAACACGGTAACCCATGACTTCTTTCTCAGATCGGATTTCCATATACACTGGGATATCCCCAGCCTTCAATTCCCATGGTTTAGGGTTCACCTTAACCTTGGCAATCAGATCAGGTGAGTAACCTAGCTTCTCCATAGCTTTAGGGAAGTTTTCCGATGACCAAGCCAGCTCAATACCCGAGTGAATAGCTGTACCCATACGAGACGCTACCAGGTCTTCCAGGTCAGCTGTTTGCAGCTCTGGAGGAACACGGGGAGTCAGTATCAACTGACGAATAGGCTTCAGCAGTTTGGTTGCTGAGAAGGTTCCAGGGATATAATCGTAATGATCAGTAGCCAGGAACACTGCCATAGATAATGGGATCTTAGTGTTGTTTGTGTAAATCATAACAACCACCCAGTAAGGTTTGTGATCAGTTTAGCTACACCAAAGTACATGAAGAAACCTGCTGTAGCTCCCCAGGCTGCAAATGCTGCAAACACAAAGGTAGACATTAACTTACTTAGCATTGGCTGATTCCTCGCCCCATAAGGCTGCATATGCTGCCAGATCTTCAAAGTTATCCAGCTTAAATTCACCCTGGTTTGCACGGACAATTTTCAGTAGGACTTGAATGAGCCACCCATCAGCCGGGGTAAGATCCTTACCACGAATCTTATTGAACAGCTCAATGACCAGTGGAATGGAACGTTCACCTTGGGCATTGTCATAAGTAACTGCACGATCTTCTAAATGCCCAGCAGCAGCCAGTAGTACCTTGTGGGCACTGACTGTTGTATCTACTGGTTTAGGTTTAAGATCTTCAAGCTGTGCCTTTAGGTCAGTTATAGCTTGCTCGTACTTTTTAACCTGGTTTCCCCAGTAAACTTTTTTATGCTCTGCACAAGACATACCTAAGTAGTTCTTAGCCTCATGCAGACACTTTTCTGCATAAGCAAGAGAGCGTTTTAATGATCTTTTACTCATTTGGATTTCCTTTGCAAAGAATTCACAGAGTGCCCGGAAGGGCACCCCACAAAACACTTAAGCCTGACAGCTTAAGCATTCATCCTTAACAACCACACCACTTCGTGAGTAGACGTAGTAAACAGACAGGATTTCTTCATCCAGTACACAACGAGTCATTAACTCTGAGATCAGATCTTCTGAACCATCTTCAGGTACGAAGAAGTTCAGGGACTGGCCTTGGCAGATGTGTTTCTGACGTAAGCTGGCACGACGTAACAGGACTCGCTGATCCATTTCAAAGGCAGTCTTAAATACCTGCTTCTCATGGTCATCAAGCCAGTCAACGTGTTGTACTGAGCCTACATGGTTAATGATATCGTTGATGGTTTCTGCTGAGTACACTCCACGTTCCTGCATGAGTTTGTAAATCTCAGGCACGATACGACTGAGCTGCCCAGCAGCAGAGCTGGCTTCAAATACCATTCCAGGATCCGGGAACCAGGATTCAGATACACCACCCATTAACAGGGCTGTGCTCTTGGTAGGTGCAATGGCTGTACGGTGAGTATTACGTACACCATGACCTTCACACCATTCTGGTTCACCCATGACTTCTGCCATCCACTGAGAAGCTTTAAGGCTTTCATCATGGATATGTTTGAAGATCTCTTGGTCGATAAATTGAGCTTCCAGTGACTCGTAGGGAATACGCTTCGACTGGAAATAGGTACTGAGTCCCATTACACCTAAGCCAATTGCTCTGCCTTTGATGGTGAAGTCTCGTACTTTTTCTAAGCCCTCAATACCATCACTAACTTCGATGAACTCTGAGCACAAGCAGTCCAGGAAAATAGTGGAATAGAATACTGCTTTGCTGGTTTTAATCTTATCCCAGTGAACCAGGTTCAATGAGGACAGGATACAGCTATAGGTCAGATCCTTGGATGAATGTAGCATGATTTCGGTACACAGATTGCTTGCCTTAAGCATCAGGTCACGGTCTTTGTACATTGCAGGACGATGGCGGTTAGCCTTGTCGATGAAGTACAGATAACCTTTACCTGTCAGCATTTTGACATGCACAGCATCTTCGAATCGCTGGTTTGCTTCTGCATCACCAGCTTTCAGTTTCTCAACGAAACTATCTTTAATGATCCAGCCATAGTTCTTACCATTGGGATCGGTCTTCAGTGAGTTAAGGCACTCATAGAAATCCCCATGCTCGATATCGAGATAGGCACCAACAGAACCACGTCTGTTACCCCCCTGGCTTACCTTGCTGGTACAAGTGAAGAAGTCATCAATAACTTCCTTAGCACCATTGGCAACGCCACCAGTGCTGATCTTGGCACCACGAGGGCGGATATCCGAGAAGTCTGCTGAAGTACCAAATCCATATTTGGACAGGATTGCAGTCTCTCGTAAGGCTGAGTAGAAGCCATCAATGCTATCTGCCACTACCTGCCCAGAGCAGGACACAGGCATACCACGATCGGTTCCTGTATTAGCCAGTGCTGGTGTAGCGGGTGACAAGATGCCATTCCACATAAGATCGAAGAATGCTTTTTCAAGTTCACCACGATAAAGCTGTGGTACATGACGAGCCAGAGTGTGTGCAATCTTCTGGTGACGTGCTCTTAATGAGCCTTCACTTTCGACGATGTACTTACTCTTGAACATTTGCCATGCTTGAGTTGTATACCAATCAGGGAGTAACCCCTGTGCTTGTAACTTCTTACGCTCGGCACTAAGTGCTTCGAACTCAGTAGCGACTGAAGTCTCTACTCCTGTAGGTTTAAACGACATGCTTACTCTCCTGGTTTCAATAAAGCTGACAGATCACGGGCACCGGATAGCTCAGTAGCTAAGTTCTGGTTAAAGCCTAATTTATGCTTGGCCCAGTTGCGGGTGTACTGTAACTGAGTACCAGCAAAGAAATCTGCAAACTTATAAGAAGACAGGGAGGTATAGAACCAGCTGGAGATAACGCCTGACTCTTGCTCGAACATGTTCGGCATACCCAGACGATTAAGCACCACGTTCACCCGATCACGAATGAAGTGCTGCATTTCTTCTTTGGTTACTACACGGATGGTTTCAGGAGCCTTAGCAAAGATACGTTCGATCATGGCGAACTCATGATCATGTACGTCTTTAGCCATCTTCCAGATAGCATCAGCTAATGCTTCCTGTTGGGCTTCATCCATATTGCCAGCTTCAATGCGTTCCTTTTTACAGGTGTTATGAAGCCAGGCAGAGAACATGCTGTGATAGTTCTCATCTTTGGCTGAACCGTCGATACCTGCCACAAAATGGGGGATCAACTTAAAGCCAGGACGACTGAATGATTTGAAGAATGCAAATGCTGAGAACAGCATCACACCTTCGAGGAATGCTAACGCTGCTGTAGCTTCCAGAGCATCGCCAGAAGACGCTTGTTCGTCGATCCATGCAATATGCTTGGACAGGTCTTCGTCACGCTTCCAGGTGGTGTAGAACTCATCTGTAGCCAGATCCAATGACTGATTAATCAGATCATAGAATGGGGCATGAGAGTTCAGCTCAACCATAGCGAATACAGCACAGGCACGTTGAACGTGAGGACGAGGGAACAGACGTTGGATACGTCCACCCCACATTTCTTCACCACCGATCATTAACTCATACTGAGTCAGGACGGTTTGGAGAGTGAGGATACCTTCACGTTCACCTTCAGTTAGCTTGTTGTGGAAATCCCCAACGTCTTCCTCTACACCTAGTTCTTCAGCAGGCCAGAAGATAGCCATCTGGCTAGTGGCTGCTTCGATAGCTTGGGGGTAGTCGATGACGTAAGACTCTGTTGGAGTCTCAATACGTGAGAGAGGTTTAGTCATAATTTACCCAAAAGAATATTGAGTTGGTTGAAAAGGGTAGTGAGCATAACTCACTTCCCCGGATTCTGTAATCTGGTTATTTAACCATTATGACTTGGTGAGTGCTGCCCAGCTAACCGGGAACAGGGGTTCCACAATAGCTGCTACAGCATGAGCCAGATCCTGAATTTCCTGCTGTGCATGGGAATCAGAACGCTTGTTGAAGAAGTTAGCAAAAGCCAGAAGGTTACCTGTCCAAATCCAGTTAACCATGGCACCTTGTGGTAGAACAAAACGTGCTTGCTCAGGGGCAATACCAGCTTTGAGCATACGCTCATAGGTAGTTACCGCAGTGCCTGTTGCTGACTCATAGAGTTCTTTCCACATTGCACTATCTGGGTGGATACCACCACTACCTTGCTTAATTGAACCCTCTGGTTTCAGACGGAATTCAGGAATGAAGATCTCGGGAGTACTGCTGATATAACGACGAGATTCCTCATTCTCCACCAGACCCTGTTTATGCTTAAAGCACTGGGTACGGATTGGGATTGGGGCTTTCATACGCAACGTTATTGCAGTATGGGCAAACGGTGTCCAGTGAACAGCCTGATGACGGATATCTTCATACAGTTGTCGTGCAGTCTCAACTGGATCACCAATGTAATGCGGATTGATGCCTTCAATGATCCAGTTAATTATCTGCTCTTTATCTTTACTGGTTACACCATTAGCGAGAAAACGAATAAGACTGGCATCCTGTTCAGGGGTGGTTACCTTCTTCAGCGGGCCAAAGGAAATACGAGCTACATCTACTACACGTTGATCATCACCCATGTGATCGATGTACTCTGCTACTTGTTGAGTCATTATACTTACCTCAGTAAAGGGCTTTGCTGCCCATTGTTTAAAAAACAGTTATCATGTCTGTATTCTTTACAGGAGACTCCCATGAATATTCGAACCACTAAGGTAGATGTGTATCTGGTTAATCCAGATGGATCGCCAGCTACTAATTTACGTTTTTACGTTAAACCATTGCGAGCAAGCTTCTGGTCAACCTACCCAGGGGTTGCTATAGATGTGGAGCTTTGTGAAACTACGGACAATACAGGGCATTGTATTTTAGATCTTGTTGCTCTGCCTTATCCATATGAGCTTACCTATGATGACTCTGACGAGGCAGTCCCAGGTAGCTTCTTGTTCTATGTCCCGGATGTAGACTTCACAGTTAATTTCCAGGATCTGATCGTTACCCGAGCTGATTCTCAGGATAAGTATGTAGATAATGCTCTTAACCAGATTATTGATGGTGTGGTTAAATCTAAGCATTACAGCGAAGTGGCTCAAGCAGCTTCTGAAGCTGCGAAGCAAGCGGAAGAAGCCATTGAGACACAAGCTCAAGTACTCGCACCACAGATCACACAAACTGAACAGATGTTAACAGAAGCTCAAGAGGCTTTGACTGAAGTTCAGCAAGCCAAATCAGACTTTGAAAGTACCAATGCTTCCATTATTACTGCTGCGGGTATTATTCAAAACAGTACTATCACTGGAAAGCTACCTATTGGGGAATACACCCTCTGGGTTGATGCTGATGGATTACTTCGTATTATCCATGGCACCCCAACAGGGGACAAAGATGGGGTTGTTGTGGGATCTCAATCATAACGGGTAATTTCGATAGCCTTATAGTAAGATCTTCCATTAAGATTAGGGTAGTGACTTATTTTTGATGGGAGATCTTCTATGTCTTGTAATTGCACCAACAATTACAATTGTGGTGATCCATGTTCAGATACCCAGATTCGTCGCATTGTTGATGATGCTGTAGCAGACCGCGTAGAGGACATGGAAGGTATTGCTTCTGATGCCCAAGGTTCTGCTACTGCTTCTGCAAACTCTGCAAACCAATCTGCACAATCTGCTACACAATCACAGCAATTTGCAACCACTGCTGGTAACAATGCCACTTCTGCTGCTCAGTCAGCACAGCAAGCTGCTGTATCTGCTACTGCTGCGGCTGAATCTGCAACAGCAGCTGTTCAGGTTACTACTGGTTTAAAACAAGTAGCTGATGAGCTGACTGCTACTGCTTCTGGTTTATCTTCTAAGGTTGATCAGGCAAACCAGAATGCTGAATTAGCTGAGACTGCTCGTGATGAGGCTGTTGCTGCTGCTTCCAGTGCTCAAAATAGTGCTGCTACTTCCACAGCATCTGCCAATGCCGCTAACGTGGCTGCTGCGGCTGCTGCTACGTCGTTAGGTACTGCACAAACTGCTGCGGGTCAAGCGGGTGAGTACGCTGTACAAGCTGCTGAGTTAGTTTCTAATCTTGATACTAAGATTGATACTGCTGTATCTACTGCACTCGACAATGCAACCGAAGATGTAATTAATGCTGCTACTGAACAGGCTACTTCAGCTGCAAACTCTGCTTCTGCTGCTGCCAGTTCTTTAGAAACTATGTCCAGTACTCTGGCAGCTGCAACTACTAATGCAGTTGCTCAAGCTACTAAAGATGCTGAAGCTGCACGAGATGCTGCTGAGTTAGCTCGTGATCAGGCTAATGCAATAGCAACCTCTGTGGGACTGGTGCCTGATGAGGCTACTGGTTTGGCTAATACCACTGAAGGACAGTATTTTACTGTAGGTCAGGGAACAGAATCTGATGCTGCAACTATCACCTATCGTAATGTTGATGGGGTTGCTGTGCCAGTATTCACTTCTGTGGGTACGGCTGCTTTTACCAAGCTGTCTACTAAGTTCTTAAACCTGGTAACCCAGGTAGACTATGAAAATGCTGTTGCTGGTTTTATCGATGATGCAAACATGTCCCCTCTGTTTATTAATCCAGAAGGGTATGTGATCATCAACAACCTCAATTTCCTTGAGCAAGTGCAAGCTCTGCTTAATAAAATTGATGCTTTCTATAACTTCTTTAGTAGCTATCCATCTGATGATTATGATCAGAAGGGTGGCTTTATTGATGATGAAGGCAAGCTTCCCCTATATTTTGATGAGTATGGGGATATCTGGTTAGGTGAAGGCCCGGTTAACCTCAACCAGTTTGTGCGAGATTATTCAACACTGGTCACTAAGGTTAATGATGTAGTTTATGAGATCAATGGAACAGGTAATATTATCTGTGATGGTGACTCACTAACTGCTGGTGCAGGTTCTGCTACAGGTCGTGGGTATGTTGAGCGCTTACGTACTCGTCTTGCCCCACAAGGCATTACTGTAACTAAACGTGCTGTAGGTGGGCAGGGTGCCCAGGCTATCGCTACCCGACAAGGTGGTTATGTTAACCTGTTAACGCTGGAGAATAACATTCTTCCTGCTGCTGTTCAGCCAGTTAACATCGTGTCCAGTACCCAAAATCCAATCACCAACCAAGGTGGCGGGCCTATCTCAGGTAAGCTTAATGGTATTCGTGGTACTGTAGCTGCTACTTTCAATGGCACTACTCGCCTTACTTATACCTTCACCCGAGCAGAGGCTGGAACTGCTGATGTCTATATTGATCCTGAATCTCCGTTTATCAAAACTGAAGACGGTCATGAATACGACATTGACATTATCTGGCTTGGCCGTAATAACACCTCAAGCCCTGACTTAGCTCAAATTTGTTTAGATGCTCTGGATGCTTGTGTTAAGCATCTTAAAGCTAAAAATAAACGCTTTGTGGTAATGTCCATCCTCAACGGTGAGTACTCTACTGAGTACAAGGGTGGTGAGGTTTACCAGCGTATTATTGATGCAAACAATGCCATTAAGTACAAATACCCTGAGAACTATTTGGAAGTTCGTGGGCCATTGGTGCGTTCTTACAACCCATCTGTTCCTCAGGATGTGGTTGATTTTAACAATGACATTGTTCCTTCAAGTCTCCGTAATGATACTATCCACTTAAATGACAGTGGGTATGATATCCTTGAAGAACTGGTTTACAACTTTTTGAAAAGTAAAGGATGGGTAGCCTAATGGGTAACTTCATTAAAATGGGCACTACGCTGAGTAATGCCAACCTGACTAAATTAACTGCTGATGCGACCATCGATAACAGCACTGTAATGCTGATTGACTTTGGGCGTAAAACTTCAGTGCCTAACCAAACAGATCTGGTTAACGGTGATACTGTTGGTAACCTGGTTGAAGGGCAAGCAGGGGGTTCTGTAATTACCGTAACCAAATTCCTCTTCTCTGCTGCTGGTAAGTACATTACTAAGCAAGAAGGTGATATCTCAACCCGAATCCAGCTGCCTGATGTTTGTAAGCTTAAAGCCACTGATCGTAGCTTCCAGTTTAGCCTGTGGTTTACCCACATTGATAAAACGGATACTACGGGTAGCCAAGCGTTGGGTGGTTATGCATCTAACTCCAGTAAACAGATGCCTTTTGCATTTTACTGGTATAATGGTCAATACTACCTGGGTTGTACTGGTTCACGTACTGCGTTTGCTACTCCAGCAGCAGGTACAGTGCATCAGCTGTCTGTTGCTTGTGATCTGGATCTGGGTATTCGTAAGTTCTATCACAACAATATACTGATCCGTACTGAGACTAATATTGGTCTTAGTGAAATGACTCAGCCTGCTGCTGGATCCCTGCCTTGGTTGTTCTCCTTGAGCGGTGGTTTTAACAGCCGTAGTAACGTTAAGATGCACCGAGCATGGCTTGATATTAATGGTGGTGGGGCTAAGTTCGATGCAAAAGTAGCTGCGGACTACAACACCAACTACAGCCGATTTGCGGCTTAAGTTAATAACTTAAAACTAAGCCCCTTTATTAGGGGCTTTTTTATATATGAGGTTTATTATGAAAATGTCGAATGAAGGACGCAAAGTAACTAAGTATTTTGAGTCCCTTAAATTACGTGCTTACCCTGATCCCGCTACTGGGGGCAAACCATGGACTATTGGTTATGGTCATACTGGCCCGGATGTTTATCCTGGTTTGGCAATTTCACAAACCAGAGCAGAACAGCTGCTTGATGCTGACCTTGCTAAGGCTGAAGCAGAAGTAAACAAGTATGGGCATAACCTTACCCAAGGTCAGTTCGATTGCCTTGTGGATATGGTATTCAATATGGGATCTGGTTTTATCCGACCTGACAACATCAAGGGTGACTTTGATGACTTTGTTGCATCGGGTAATACTGCTGAGATGCGTAAACGTATTCCTCAATTCCGTATGGCTAACGGTAAAGTTATGAGAGGTTTAGTACGTCGTCGTGCTGCTAACCTTGCTACATGGGATGGTAAGTCTGGTGATGAAGCAATTAAAATAGGGGTAAATGCTGCATGAAACTTGTAGAAAACTGGAAGTCAGCATGGAAGTGGTATTCTGTGCATATTATGGTAGTGATCGTTGCACTTCCTGAAATCTGGAGTTACTTTCCACAGGAGTTTAAGGATTCATTACCTCCACATGCTCTTGCTGGATTAACAACTTTCCTGGGTATCTCAGCGATTGTTGCTCGTCTGGTTTCTCAGGAGAAACGTAATGATCAAGGATCTAATTAAACAGTATGCTGTTTTGTTAGGTTCTGTTCTGGCCCTGGCTTTACTTGCCGGGGCTTGTTACTTAACCTATGTTGTAACTGATAACCACTGGTCTGCTAAGTATTCTGGATTAGAACAGAAGTATAGTGATGCTTCTGCCAAAGCTACTCAGGAGGCCAGAATCAAAGAATGGGAGTACCAAAACAATGTTGATGCAATCGCACAGCAGGGGGCTAAAGACCTCGCACAAGCTCGCTCTGACGCTGATATTGCCAATGCTTCTGTTAGCAGGTTGCAGCAACGGATCAACCGTTTACTTGCCGACACCAGCTCCGAAGATTCCGGCACTACCCAAAGAGGCAAGACAGCCAGAGAAGCCCTCGATCTGCTTGCCAACGTGCTCGAAAAATCTCTCGAACGAAACAGACAGTTGGCTGACTACGCCGACAAAGCCAGTAGTGCTGGATTCACCTGTGAAAAAGCCTACGACGCCATCCAATCAGGCAAGTAATACTAAGTTGGTTTATTTCGTATAAACCAGTAGAATGATGTACATTAACTAGACTTTTCATGAAGAGGAAACACCTATGTCTAAAGTCCCCTCTATCGGTGCTGGTGTTATCACTACCGATGATGTGCTGGCACAAGGCTATGATTTCGTACCCCTGAAAATGGGTGGTATGGCTAAAGTGCCTGCTGATGTAGCCGCTGCTCAATCTAAAGATATCACTGGTGTTGCTTATACTAAGCCAGCAGCTCTGAGTCTGACTACTGATCTGGCAGCTACTAAATCTGTTGTTAAAGGTGCTGCTCTGGAACTGAAAGTAGTTCCTGCTGGCGGTGTTGCACCTTACAGCGTTACCTGGTTTAAAGGTGGCTCTGCTGTTCAGACTCTGGGTAGCTCTACCCTTAACCTGGGTGCAGCTACTCTGGATATGGCTGGCTCTTACCATGCTGAAGTCTATGACGCAGCTGGTAAAGAGATTCAGTCTACTACCTGCGTAGTGACTGTCACTAAAGCTGGTGGTTAATAGCTACCAGCATGAATAAGCCCCCAGTTGGGGGCTTTTTTATTATCCTGTCAAACCTAAAAGGTTATCAGGATCCTTTACCGCAGTATCCCTGATAAAGGCGAAAGGTACGATTATCTTTCCGAAGTGGAAGGCATTGGGACTTTCCACAAGCTTATTTGCATGGAAAGTGAGTGAGCCGTTATTTCTGAAAAAGATAGTTATTTCAGCTGGAATTTTGTCTGTCATAGAGAGGCAATCCTGTGAGTTGCAGCCCTGATACGACTAATGCGGTTAGTATGCACTACCTCATTTCTGTCATACCCTCGGGCATTTCTACGAATGGTTGCATACTCAGCCTGTACAGCAGGATTCTGAGCACGTTTCTGAAGGATCTTAGAGCATTTAGAATGCACACGTTTACTACGTTCGATCCCACATATTTCACAGATGTTAAAGGTTGAACTGATGATCATGGTTTCAAAACAGCAATGATATCTTTGACCACTTCTCGTGATTCAGCCTTAGCTGAGATACTACGAGTTGCAGTTAATGGGTGAATGTCAAAACCAGCTTTGGTATAGAGATCAACTAAGCGTGGGGCACTACTGTTTGTAATGACTACTCTTGCACCTCTGGCTTTAAGCTCAAGAGCTTTACCTACCAGACGTTTTTGATCTCCCCACTTGAAGCTGGTGCCACTGTAGCTTGTGAACCCCTGATGTTTAGGCATTGGCTCATAAGGTGGATCACAAAATACAACATTACCTTCTTGAGCAGTATCCATAAATAACATGAAGTCTGTGTTTGCTACCGTGGGTTTCAACCCAGAATTGATGAAATCTCGGAGTTCCTGTTCAGGGAAGTAAGGTTGTTCTTTCTGGCCCCAAGGAACATTGAATTCCTTTTTCTTGTTGTAACGACACAGGCCATTAAAGCCAGTACGATTGAGCACCAGGAAGAACACGGCTTTAGACAGGGAATTGAACTTACCACTGTTAAAATTAGCTCTGAGCTGGTTATAACGAGCTTCTGAGTTACACCACTCATGCAGCTTCTTTGCCTGGTTCAATACATAATCACCATTATGGATGAGGGCTAAGTAGAGCTGGCATAAATCAGGATTCACATCATTGATAGCCACCTTATCGAAACCAGCATTCATAAATACTGATCCTGCACCCACAAAAGGTTCAATGAGACGATTACCAACTAAAAAGGGTTGGATTTGGGGAAGCTGGCGATATTTACCACCTGCCCATTTCAAGAATGGTTTCATTTGAGTACCAGTGTTAACAGAGTCAGAACAAGATCATTGGCTTGGTAAGCCAGCCACCAGAAAGCAATTAGCAAGATTGCTAATATGCTCCATACTTTTCCGCGAAAGCTCATAAAATTCCTATCCTCTTTTTGAGTAAAATTTCAGCAGTTAAAGGGACTGATACTTGAACTTTGATAGGTAATATAACATCACCATAACTATCCCAGGCATCCCCTTCAGTAAGTGATATCGTCCCTTCCCCTAACTCATTTAATACAATGACTTGATCATGAGGGCAGTACCAGCTATCACTACGTTCTCGGAACATAATTACTGTTTTTTCTACTTCAATGAATTGGTCATTGAACATTGTAAAAGTATCATCTACTTCTACTTCCACTTCTCTGTTATTTAGCAGGATGATAAGACCTACAATAGTAGTTAAATCCATTGCAGTAAGTTGCATGATTTCTCCAATTAAAAAGCCCTCCGAAGAGGGCTTGAGGTTACTTAGGTGAACCTGTGTAGGACGTCTTGCCTTCAAACAGCCTCTCCACATACTGGAAGATCTTAATCCCCAGATAGGCAGATACTGAAGTGAATATGGGTTGCGTGATCCCAGTAGGCAATTGACTTGCCACTACAGGGTAAGCATCCCATGCCAAATAGCCTGCGAGTAGAGCTGCTGACATTTCTGTAGCTGCTGCAACGAAGGTTACCTGACCATAGCGTAGGATTCGTCTCCCAACGGAGATTGCACCACTGACAGTACTAATCAGGAGAGCACCCAGTAGCTGAACATAAAAGTTCTGTTGCTGATCTGGGGTCATGACACTACTCCAATTCACTTACATGAAATGGATTGTAACGTTAATTTACTTCGAATGCTCAGAATTATCTGACCATAAACTAGCAAATTTGGCGTTGATCGCTTTCATGAACCCTTTCTGGTTATGGTTACGAAGACGTAGACGACTAAAGTTAATCTCATGAAGACCTTTAGTAATCCCTTTAAGGTTCTCAACAAAGATAGCCTTGTCAGGTTCTTCTTGTACCAGTGTGACTTTCTGGTTTAGAAAGTACAGCTGACCATTAAGCAACGTCCAGAAACCAGTGCATTGATACACACTTTCAGCCACTGGAGCACCCATAATCAACTGGCTTGCCAGTGATGTGATGCTCTCAGGGCATTCAAGGTATAACCCTACTTCTGGTTTGAGGTACTTGAGTTCAATGGAAAGTTTTACCATGGATCCTCTACGCTAAATTTGGGCACCAAGATTGAGGAGACATTAGGCAGATACTTTCTGACCTTGTTAATGACAGATTTGTCATCATCGATCATGAAAATTTCTACTTTATCCATCGTAGTCATGGCACCCATGCAGAACATTGGGATCAGTGACAGCAATGCTTCCAGTTTGAAGTTAGCTGCACTTCCCCCCAGATTTTCACTGCGGTTATGGAGTAAGTCGAAGATAAGATTACCTTCCTCTTTGAAACGATCATTTGTTTCTTTATCCAGAACCTTACTGCGGTTAGATAGACTAATCAGAACTGAATCCTGATTAATCAGTGATTTAACCATCTCAATGCCTTTATGGTTCAAAGGCTCGAAGACCCAGGCTTTATGCCAATCAAGCCACTCGTGCTGGTTTGATGGGTCTTTGGGGATATACTGCTTTCGAAACTCACTGTTACCGTTCAGAACTCCGTCCAGGTCACAGAAGATCAGTCTACGCATGTGATGCCTCTTTTTGTTTTAGCTTATCCAGTGCTTTAGCCACAAAGGGCTTTATATCATCTTCTGCGAGGTTGTTAGGCAGAGTGATAGCATTGGCCCAGTTGGGATAATACAAGTCCAGTTCAGCTGGCAGAGGGATCCGTGGATCAGCAATTTCAGGTAAACCTTTCCATGCCATACACTCGATCAAGTTGTCATTAACAAACTTGATTACCCTTACGTTGTTACGCATCAGCACATAGATAGCATCGTGAATCAGAGCCACAGGCAGAATGTCATAACGAAACTCTGAAGCCCATACACGCTCCATGAACTCATTAGCAGCACGGTTGGTTAACAGACCATAAGACTGGCCTGAGATAGCATTGCCTAATGTACGTCCCTCAGCTTCAGCTTCACGCAGCGTCTTGGTGGTATCCAGGATCGAACGTGCAAGGAGCGGGGTACGAATACGCAGCCCAAAGGCAGCAGTGGCATAACCATCATTACAGGCTTGTCTGATGCGTTCTTTAACCCATTCACCCGATACAGCATAGAGTGCATGGAAACTGGCTTCAGTTTCTTTGGCTTCCTCTTCAGAGAAACCACAGTTCTTAACCAGGGTAATCCAGGTGCCTTGATACTGAAGTGCAAAGCTTGGTGCTTTAGATTTATTACGGAGCGGGTAGTATGGGTGATCCTTTTCAGCTATCTGGTTTACAGAAGCTGGATCATTAATGTCGATATCCGGCATTAACTTGGCACCCCAATAGCCCACAGCACGTAACGAGTGACCGTCGAAGCCATCCGTGAACACTTTGACCTTGTTAGGATCTTGCGTTAACAGTGCATTGATACGGTCTTCCAGGGCATTAAAGTCTGCTCCACCGAATACCCAACCATCAGGCGCAGCAAAGCATTTCTTGATGAGTTTACCGAAGGTACTCCCAGAAGGTAGCTGCTGTAGGTTTGGATCCGATGAGCTTAATCGCCCTGATACTGTACCACCCAGGTTGAAGTTACCATGAAGGTAAGATCTTCCATTACCTTTGTTGAAGGCATTTTTAAAGGTGGGTATAAAACTGGTGAGGATCTTCTCACCGTCTCCAAACTCACGAAGAGTTTTGAGTACTATCTTTCCACTTTCAGTAGCATGGTTTTCCAGCTTCTTAAGTGTTGCACCAGCCGTAGATGGTTGCTTGGTTTTGGTTCTGTCCAGCACAGGAAGTTTCATCACTTCATAAAGTAAAGTGATCAGATGGTTGCCACTATTAGGGTTAAACTTAAGGTGACTGAAAGCACTGAGAGGGTACTGTTTAGTCTTCAGAGTGGCATTCTTAGCTTCCATTGCTCTGGTTTGAATAAGCAATTCTGCTTTCTGAACCAGGGGGTGTGCATACAAAGTTTTAAGACTTCGATCATGCAATTCCTGTAGTTGCTTCTCTGCCTTATCCACCATAGCGGGGATCATAGGCATACCAGTAAGTTCAATCTGGGTGATTGTCTTCTGGCTTGGCATCATCAGGTATTTATACAGCTCAAGCTGCATATCACGAACCATAACAGGGTAATACTTGTTATAGACATACCAGGTAGACATGGTATCGATGATGTTATAGCGAAGCAGCTCAGGTAGTGGGATCACCAGGATATTGGTAATATCAGACATAGCCCAGTTACCTGCAAACTCATGAGCAAGCTGTTTCAAGCTCAGTTCATTTTTTGCAGTATTGTTCAGTGCGAGATAAGCAATGATGCGAGTATCATCACAATCTCGATAGAGACAATCTAGGCCACGCAGTAAACCTTCATTATCCAGGGGATCTTTCATCCAGAGGTTATAGATCAGGACTTTGGTATCAAAGTTAGCCCTGTGGAATTTCAGGTTACCCTTATATTCCTCGAAGAACTTACGCAGCTTAATACGAAAGCCTTCGTTAAACCAACGGTAGTTTTCCCCCTCACTTACTGCAAGATCACAGGTGAATGCTATACCGCCTGTGTTATCAGGGCTGAAAGCAATAGTACCAATGCCAGCAGTAAAGATATCAAGACTAAAAGTTTCGATATCACAGGTCAGCTTAGGATAGGACATTAACTTGGCAAATGCCTCGTCAATTTCCTTTTCAGTCTGGGGATACAAAGCCCATTTCAGGATATTAGCCCCCAAAGCTTTATAGCTGTTGGTTACCTTACCTGCTAAGGCTTGTACAGACATTTCCAGTTTATCTGCCTGGTTTGGGTTATAGAGTAAAGCCTGATAGTTAATACCTACCAGTATCTCGATATCCTCATACCCCGGTATTGAACAGGGAGTGCCATAACCGATCATTGCATCGATCTTGGCATTCTTAACCAGACACTTAAAGTAAGTGGAGTCAGCACAGTAAATGTACTTAACACCCATCTTCTTAAGCTGGGGGAGAATTTTAGCCAGATAATCCTTACAGAACTTGGCTGGTGCTTTGCCATTGGATTCATACTCCAGCGAAAACGCCAGAATATTCTCTTTGGCATAGCCAGCTTCGACTAAAGGATTAACGTAGTGACGCTCAATCTGATCCTGATAGAAAGCAGACTCTTTGATGAGTATTGCTGTTTCGAATTCAGGTTTATGAGCGAACATGATATGACGCATAGCCTACCTCTCTAGTGGCATACGAAAGAAGAGGGGCCGAAGCCCCTCGGTACTACTTAAGCCAGGTTTTCAGTTCATCACTGACTTTCGGATCAAGTCCGAATGCTTTTGGCCCTTTCTTACGAGAGGACATGAAGAACTGAAGTTCCCCTGCTGCATCTTTGGTGTCAGCACGGTTACCTTTGGCTTTAGTCTCTTTGAAGACACGATACAACTCTTGTGCCTGCTCTTTGACTGTCATAGCCTTACCTTCTGGTTTAGCTGTGGATTCAGCTTTTGTTTCAGGAGTAGTGACTTTGATATCACTGGCTTCACGAATGGACAGGATCAGCTCTGCATCTTCATCAGAGATGCCCAGTTTAGCCCAGCCTTTCTTAGCTTTCTGTTTGGCAGAGATTAATTCCTCTGCAAACTTCTGAGCAGTAGCCAGATCTTCAGCCAGATAAGCAGCTTCAAACTGTTCCCAAAGGAGGTCAATTTTAGTCTTCTTGATCTCAGGGGCAACAACTGGAGCAGGCTCCTTCAGATCAGCAGCCAGCACTGGTGCTGCTTTTTCAGTAGGGGCTGCTTCTGACAGATCAGATTGTTCCAGTGTTTCCTTAACCAGATCTACTTTTACTTCTTCAGCTTTTGCTGTTTCAGTATTTTCGACCTTGGTGTAAGTCACCTTACTGCCATTGTGACCACCCACTTCAACCAGTTCAGTAATGCCCACATGAGCACCACGCAGAACTTTGTTCAGCAGCTCTTTACCTTCTGGAATAGAAGAGATAGAGCCACCACTGTTAACGTGGTTACGCAGCGATTCAGGCAGTACAGCAAGGATGTGATAACCACACACACGCATTTTAGTGCGGCTGTATTCTGGTACAGCAAAGACGTCTTCAGGACGCACTTTAGCCATCACAGTGACGTTACCAGAGAAGCTGCTGAGATAGCCCAGGGAAGCTACATGTAGGCCATTAGAACAGTCCTGACGGCGGTTAGGATCAACCAGACCTGGTTTCATAAAGACGTAGGAACCCACGTTCTGTTTAATGTTCCCGGAGTGAACATCCACGAAAGTTCCATTCTTCTCTTTGAGACGCTTGTAGATAACGATACAGCCGTCATCTGCAATAGGTAGATCACCGTGTTCGATGAACTTCATCAGATCTTCAGCAGAGTGCCCACGATCTTTCAGGACAGGTTCCAGACGGTTCAGGAAGTTTACGAAGCCACGGAAGTCCTTCAGCTTACTTGCTGCTTTCATCTGAGATGACAGCTTATGAGCATGAGGAATCACACTACCTGTCTTGGTGTTGACTGCCACAATGGTATCAGGATCTTCATCCGTGATTGGTTTGTGGAATTCAGGATCATCAACAGTACTGCCTTTGCCTGCAAGCTCACGCATACGGGCTGTAGCCAGTTCGATTTTCTGATCGTTGGTGAGTTCTACTGGTTTGGTTACCTCAGTTGCAGGAGCTTCAACTGCTTCTTTTAATGCTTCTAAGGCTTCTTCTGCTTCTACTGCCGCAGATGGAGCTTCCAAAGCATAAGTGAGGTCATCAGCTTCCTCTACATCCAGAATGGTTTGGCCTGGTTTGATACCCAGTTCCAGTGGCGAGATGTGAGCAACACTCTCATCCACCTTTTCAGGGGATTCAGTGTCGATGAACTTTTTGATGAAACTTTTGGCAACACGGAAGAACTTAATAAGTCCTCCAGTGCCTTCTTCAGTTTCTTTGAACTCATTGCGTACCTTGACAGGTTCTGCAATGTCTACAACCGCAGAGCCATCCACAGGGATTTGCTTTTTGGCTGTTTCGACGATGTTCGGCAAACGAGGATCACCCTGTGCAATGGTCACAGTACTGCCATCCTCTAAATAGAGGACAGCATTCTGAGCATCGACAGAGATTCCTACGATGGTCACTAGTTTTTTCATGATTTAGTTCCATTTTTGAGTGCACTTAAAACGATGGTTTTCAGAGCAGAAGCACGCTCTGGGTATTGAATGAGCCACTGAAGGACACTTCCGTCACCATGCCCAAGGGCACGTAACATAGGGTCTTTACGCAGCACTTTCAATTTCTTGATAAAGGGTAACTCTTCCAGCCTACCCCGCATGATGGTTTGGATAGGATCCCAATTTTCATCTGCGTTCAGCTTCTCATACTCTTCTGGAGTATAAGCATAAACAGCCACTGTAGATGGAGTAAGATCGAGAATACGTTCGAAGTAGGGATCATAACGTAGTTTTTCCAAACCAGGCAGTTTAATGCCGAGTTTAGTACACAGCTTGATATCCTGAGATGAGATACGATGCTGAGTAGCCAAGGCTTTCTGGCGTTCTTTGGTGACATACTTTGCAAATGCTTTGCTCAATACCACTTGTTTAACACGCGGTATAAAGTAGGCATCTACATCGATAGCACCACGGTTCTCAGCCATACGGCGTTCGATACCATTACGAACAACTACCCCATCGAACAAGTCCTCTGGTGTAGCATCCTTCAGATGAATAAAGCTTCCCAGCATACCTCCATGGATATCATCAATAGAGATGAAATACTTAGGATTCTGGTTTACCTGGCTTGGCTCTTTACATGAAGTAATTTCACCTTTATAAACCCAGTTACCGTTTTTCAGATAAGCAGAGACAGTACCCAGATTATTACCTGGTTTTTCAGCTTTAATCTTGGCTTTCTTCTCACGCTTTTCTTTTGCTTCAAGGATTTCCTGATAGGCAGGATCCCATTCTACCCCTGGGGTCAGATCCACTACAGTAAACCCAAGCTTTTCCAGTTTTGCTGTGACAGCAGCAATCTCAGGAGCTTTAGCTCTTGGATCCACTTTCAGTGCCCATGCAGCATTGGAAGTCCCTTGCACATACCCAGTATACGCAGACTTACTCGCAGCAATACCTTTCAAACGGGAAGTGAGAAACACTACCTGATTTTCAAGGTAAGTTACGATCTGAGTACCAGAGAATGGAATACGACGCATAAAGCCATCGCTATAGACATTACGGCCCCACCAGGTATTTTCCTGGGTACTGAAACGTAAGCTCTTAACCGAGATAAAATCAGCCCCAGCAATACCTCGCATAATACGTTTGATGGTATGTTTGCGAAGGAATGCATAGATAGCTTCACGGGTTCTGAGTGTGCCAAACGTAGTAGCCTTACGTAAGTCCCACAGAGCCTGGTTAGCATATAGCCATTCTGGATTAGTAAACTGGTATAACTTTTTAAAGCCAACATGCTCGGCTTCTTTAAGTTCTTTCCAGTACTTCATACGAATAGAGGATCCCAGGTTACTACCAAGATAGCGTTTAACTACGTTAGGTTGGATTTCCTCCAGAATGTTGGCAGTACTGCCAATAGCAGGTTGCCCCTTAGAAAACTTACCTTCACGCATACGTTTGCAAGTAGCAGCAATAGAAGAAGGTATCTGAGCAATGATATCTTTCTCCATGGTTGCAACGAGCTGCACACAAAGATCAGTCAGGCCATCTTCAGTCAACTTCTGGCTGGAGAGTGCTTCACGGGCAGGAGTTAATGCCAGAATGTCAGGAGCTGCCTGAACCAGCAGACGTTGAATACCCACGATTTCCATGAACTCTGAGAGCATTCCAGTGGCTTTGCTGGTGGCTTCTGTAAACAGCATTGGGTAGATGACAGCACCATAACGCACAAAGATTCTGTGGTTACCCATGTACTTGTTGTACCAAATTTCATCATCTGTATTCCATGAACCAGGCTCCTGGGACATACCCAGTTTAGCCATAGGCTCAAATTCGCCACCCATCCAGCTGATTTCTGCATTCATTTCACCATGCATAACCAGATACTTCAGATAAGTGTAGGCTGTCTGAGCTTGATCCTGGGTGAGTCTGAAGCTGACAGTTAGACCAGAACGAGTAGTAGGAACGCTAACCATAGGTGTAATACCTGGTTTGCCTTGGTTCTCTACTACTGAACGTGCCATGTTATAGACTGTCTTCGTTCCATTGTGCTCAGAAGTCACACGGAAGGCATCCACAAGTGCCCATGGAGCTTTACTACCCAAACCAAAACCACCAGTAGTCTTACTGTCGTTACGCTTGGTGGAAGCACCATAGGTGCCATAAATTTGGGCGATCTTCTCTGGGGGAATACCCAGACCACTATCCTGAATGATCAGTTCACCATCAGTAGTGATGGAGATCTTCAGGGGTTGATCGGTAGTACCAGCTTCGATGTTAGCATCCCATCCGTTGCAGAGAGGTTCACGAATAGCTGCCAGCAGCTGGTTTGAATACAGGTTAGATGACAACATCATCAGAAATGCAGCATCCTCTACCATAGATACAGCGAGAGTTTCCCCAGCACCCAGAGAGGCAGAGGTCGATTTGTTTTGCATATCCGCAACTTGCATTTGAATATCCTCAAGTAAGATTTACTAAGACTTTTAATAAGAAAAAGCCAGAATAAATCTGGCTTATTTGTTAGGCAGCTTGATTTAAGGCTTCAATGTCTTGTGGTGTGAGGTGCCAGCCATACATCTGATTAAACTTGATAAGGCCAGCTTTAGCTAAAGCAGAGCCTGTACGGTTTTTATTGGAACGAGGGGCAGTACCAGACTTAGCCATCTTGAGGAAGACGACTTGTTGCTTCGAGAGCGGCATTTCTTTTCCTTTCAAAACGTAGGTTTTTGAGTCCTCCCGGATAGCTATCAGCTATACGTCTGGCAAGACGATGGGAGATATTAAAGTGAGCTTCGGCCTGTTCCAGCGTGTGATCAAAGAGATAATCCAGGATTTTAATTCTGGTTTCATCTCTGATCTCTTTACGCAATTCAGAAAGTCCAAGCACCCTGATTGCAGAGTCTATTGAGTTAATAGATCTCCCCAAACAGACAGCAAGTCTTTTAATGGGCATACCACGTAAGTAGTTATCAATCAGGAAGCTTTTTTCTTCTTTAGTCCATGGCCTTCTAATTGATGAGGCCATTAGTCAGGCTCTTTAGGCAGCTTGCCTGCCATAGCTTGCAGGGTGAACACGGCCATATCAGATGCCTGATCATCGCTGATTTCAGCTAAATCAAAGTCCCAGGATTCATCCCACTCTTCAGCGATTCGTTGAACTTCACCTAGACCGGCATTCACCATGTCTTTGGTAGGCTCTATCCAGAGCTTTTCCAATTGTTCAATACGACTAACCAGGGCTAATACCAAATTATCCCCGGTAAGATCCCGCCAGGGTTCACCATGGCGTAAAGCATGAAAATTAGTACCATTTTCGTGAATAACAGTGTACTCACCTACTTTAATTTCAGTTTTCATATGATTGATCCTTTATTAACCCCAATACTTTCCATCGTTTTACGACGTTTAAACATTGAGATTGCTTTTGCATGTTCTTTGCGGAATTCTACGATTTGCTCTGAAGATACCGAAATGGGTTCATCATGAGCCTTTAATCCTATTGACCTGATAGTTTCATGCATAGCTTCAGGCAGAAGGACAAAAAAGTCAGATAGACTGCCACTATTAGCTACGAGATCCCTCAGAAGGTATTCGTAGTAATTACCCTCAAGTTCTTCCATTTAACGTAACTGATCAAAGCGTTCGTCAAAGGCTTCACATAATGAAGGGTGTAGTTGAACTACAGGAGCATCCTCTATTACGTAAGTTGGATGATGCTCCCCATTCCTGGTGAAATACTTAGAACCTGTTAAAGCTGTGTGTTTAGGCACTATCTCTTCGAATACCCAAACTTTAAAGTCTGTTTTGGCTTTATCAAACATAACCTGTTTGAAACACCGACAAAAAAGATCCATTTCAGTGGTCTTAATTATCATGGTATGTCTCCAGTAAGTACTACCTGCAATCTAGCACGAGAAATAGCTACGTAGAGCAAGCGACGGAGCTGGTCGATATCCCGGCAACGGTTGAGGTCACCCAAGTCCACATAGACACGACGGAAGGTAGAACCTTGTGCTTTATGGATAGTGCATCCGAACACTGGACGTAAATCGATCCAGGTATTCTTAACCTTATCCAAGGTATTTTTGATCTTAGTGAACTCTTCAGGATTTTCTGCAAAAACCATTTCCTGAAGTTTCTTGGAGAAACGTCGCAACAGCTTATCTTTAGCCTTTTTATCATTAGGCATGAAATAAGCTCGGACTACCTCTCCTGATTTAAAGTCTTTGGAGCCTTTACGGTTACGGTCGGTATAAACCCAGTGACCTGCTTCACCCAGGTCTTTATCTGGTTCTAATCCAGTAAGGTAAACGAGACGGTCTGTGCCAATAGCAGGCAGGACATTCTTGATGCCACCTACATAGCTGTTACAGATCGCATAGTCACCAGTACGTAGTACCTGAGAGCCAGTAACCTGAGAATAAATTTTATGGTTTACCTCATTCACTCGCTTGTTGGTAAAGGCCAGGAATTTGCTGGTGGAGTATTCCCATTCATCACGGGACATATCCCTGATCATCCCTGCTTCGAACTTACTACGTTCTACCCAGATGATATTCTTACCATCCACATTACATGGAGGTGTAGGGCCACCTTCAAGCACCCATTGACGCAGACGCTTAGATAATGCCTGTACAGGGTTATCATCAGACTGTCTCATGATCTGGGTTAACTCGACCATGGGGAAGCGTCCTTCTTCGAATACGGGTAGGTCACCTTCAGCAGTCTTACATTGGGCTTTGTCGCCCATAAAGATTACTTTGGTGCCATTACCTAGCTTCATATAGATATGCTCTAACAAGGTCATATCGATGTAGCTGGCTTCATCTACGAAGACCCAGGTGCCAAAGAGTAATTCCATGGGTTTATGGGATACCAGCACATCCTTATAGGTTACTGGATCTTCTTCCATACCCAACCGAAGCAGGCTATGGATTGTCTTTGCAGTACAACCCATAGCATGTTCGAAAGCTTCAGCAGCCTTATTGGTGGTAGCTGTGAATTCAATGCGGGGATTACGCTGTACTTTAATCCCCAGTGCTTCCATCGTCTTCTGTACTTTTTCCAGATGTTCAAGCACATACTTAATGACGGTGGTTTTCCCTGTACCAGCAGCACCAGATAAGACCATTACCTGATTACTGTTGAATACCATGGGGTCTTCATCCCCCTGAAATCGGGGGACGATGATGTCATGAGGTTGATGTTTGTTAAGCAGAAAGTCCGTGATGAATTCACAGGCTTTCTGTTGGCCTTGGGATAGCTGCATAAATGCTCCTGGTTAAGGGGGCTTCTATACAAGCCCTGTTAAGTGTTTCCAATTAGTGCCTAGCTTAATAGCAGCAATTGTTGATTTGGAAACTCCAAAGATTGAAGCTAAGTTTTTATAACTTAAAGGACTGTTTAAAATATCTAAAACATCCTTTTCGGTTAATTTAGCTAAATTGTGTTTTTCACCTTTTAAGGATCTACCCTTAGATACTTTATCTAAAGCATTTGCCTTGGCATCACCTAAACTTAGATGAAAGGGGTTTACACATTTTGGGTTATCGCATGAATGCATTATTTCAGCATCTGGGGATAGCTCTGAAAGGTCTATGCCTTGATGCAGGGCATAAGAAAATCTGTGTGCATATACAGATCTACCTTTTAACCAGAATTTTCCATAACCTACTGGATTAGAGCCACCTCCCCATTCCCAGCATTCATCTTCTTCCAATTTATTTACAAAATTCCAGAATCTAACTTCTGGTGGGATATAGGGAGTGCCCATTATTCAATTCCACTCATTGTAAAGTGAACCACTTTGCCAAATTTTGGTACAAAGTTCGGGTTATCATAAACGAACCAGATTACAGGACGTTTAGGATCTTCAAGATTGTGCTGACTGAGGTAACCATCAGTCAGTATGAACATCCCCAGTGATGCTTTATCACGGGCGAAGTCTTCGATAGTACTGTCGATGCAAGTACCACCACCACCGCTGAATTTAACATTGAGCAGATCACGCACTGTACAGATCCGGGAGATATCCTTGATATCAGTATCAAACTGATACAGCTTTATCTCATCTGGTTTAAACAGTTTCAGTACCTGATAGACACCACCTAAGAAGATGGTGAACTCTTTCTTGCCAATGGAGCCAGATACGTCAATAGCCCATGAAATACGTCCCAGGGACTTACCATGGCGTTCTGGAGCAGTGATATCGTGTACCAACATACGACGACGAAGACGTGACCATGTACGACCAGGCTTACGTGTGACCTTCTCACAGAAGATCTTCAGATAATGCTGCCAAGGTATTGGAGGATTCAACAGATCCTCAATACGCCGAGCCATATCCTTAGTACCACGTCCAAACTGTTTACCAGTCTGGTTTGCTTCAGCCATCTCAGCTGCCATGTTAGCACCCAACAGGATGCTATCAATCTGCTGTTTCTGGCTTTCCTGTTCCTCTTGAGTTAGAGGCTGTTTATTGAAATCAGGCATAGGGTTTTTGCCCTTATGAGTTCCTGGTTTTTTGGCCTCTTCCTGTTGAAGAATACGGTACACCTGCATGGTGGTCATGCCGTCAAACCGGGAATCTACCAATACCTTAATAGTTGTAGGCATTGGCATTCCCGACTTTTTCAGTTCCAGGTTGATTACATAGTCACCAGCCTGGTTCCACAGATCTTCATCCAGATCTACAGGGAAAGTAGTGCAGTGTTCATGCACGATATGCCCAACTTCATGAGCCACCACAAAAGGGTGTTCAGCAGGTTTGAGCATCTCCATGAATTTCTGGTTGTAATACACGACTAAAGAATCCGTGTAAGCAGAATCACAAGGGTGCCCAGCGGGCACTTCCTTATGTTTTAATCTGAGTATCATTGAAGCCCAGAACACATACTTCTCATCCAAAGCCAGAGTGGTAAAGGCTTTGTCGAGGATCTTCTCAAGTGGTGACATTGTAATTCCTTAGAAAAGTTCGTTAGCGTGACGCTCACACCATGCACTCACTTCGACATTACTGCCGAGTTTAGGGTTACGTGCAATGATGCTACGCATTGAGATTACCTGGTAAGACGGAGGCATACGCTCAATGAAGGTCATTGCTTTAGCAATGTTATCTTCAGCTACACCACGAGCCAGTACACCAGTCAGCGCATACATCCAGGATGGTTCGTTAGTAGGGATACGAGCACCTTCAGGATCTTTAAGGATCTGTTCCATAGTTACTACTTTGGAGAAGTAAGTAACGAAGGTACGGAAGCTGCGGCCAGTAGCTACGCCTACAGTGCCATCGATCATCGGTTCCCAGCCTTCAATAGATTCCAGCGGGGTGATGAGCTTGGACAGCATAGACCAGGTACGAGCACACGCATGGGTATACTCGTTGGCATCCGAGTTGAATTTGTTGAATGCATCTGGCTCGTAGTTGAGGAATGCCACAATACGAGGATCCAGAGTTGCAGTGAACAGCTTCAGCCAGTACTTCAGGTTTTCTTTGATAGTCAGGTTGACCACACGAGAACCCAGTGCAGTACCCAGAGAGGATGCAATTGCACCATCGTCTTCACGGTTACCAGCAGCCATGATCCACATACGTTTGTGTACATGTTTCTGGCCTACTTTCTTGTCCAGAATGAACTTGTAGCTTGCAGCTTTAGTGTCGTCAGCAGCAGAGGTCAGTTCATCCAGCAGTACTAGGAAACCAGCGTACTGCTTGCCAGTTTTAGGGTTAACCGGGATAGGATCGCCTTCCAACGGGATTTCATCCAGAGGGATATATTTACCCTTGGTTTTGTCATCGTTGAAGCCCAGTACGCCATTCATGTCTACTGGTTCCATACCAGCCAGACGAAGGTCGATCAACAGCAGGTTGTAAGTATCAGCTACTTCCTGCGCAATAGAGGATTTACCGAAGCCAGGAGCACCATACAGCATAGGTACAAGACCTTGCTTCATGATATGGGCTACGGTGTTAGCAGCTTTGGAAATGTCGAGAGGTGTTGTCAGAGTCGTTGCCATGTTAGATAGTCTCTACTTTAGATGCGGTGAATTTAATACGGTCGCCTAAGCTACCGTCTTTATTGATCATGTAACCAATACCCTTACCACCTTGGGCAAGGATCTTGTTTGATACAGCAGACATTACTTCAGCAGTAATGACTTGAGGATCCATGATAGGCACACCATCAAGGATCACTTGAACAGTAATTTCTGGGGTAGTGTCGGTAGTGACACCGATTGCTAATGCAACATCTAACATGTGAATTCCTTAGCAGGAGCAGGAGAAGAAGTTAGGTTTATTAACTTCAGTAAGGTCACGGTTAAGCAATACAGACATTGCTTCCCAGAATTCTTCAGAAGGACGTTCACCTTCCATAGATGAACCCCCTACCAGATAGTTCCAGCCTGAGGGATCTTCCAGGTTTACTTTACCTGTATCAAAGAGGTCATCAGCAGTAAACTGATCATCATAATCAGACAGCTCACGGGCATACTCTTCTAAGTATTCCCACGCTTTACCTAACTCAGTACCGATAGCTACATGAGTTTTACGTTCAGCATCATTAAGATCGTCCCATGCTTTTGATACTGCTACTGCATGACTGGTTTCACGAGAATCAGGGAAATCAGGATGTTCCCAGACGTGACGAAGGGAAGTGATCTGACGAGGCATTACCACTAACCAGAAACGTTGACCGGGAAGTACTTTGCTTTCCAGGAACGGGTCTACAATACCCAGAGCTTTGATACCGTTACGCTTGGTAGATTGGTATGCCTTACCGTCTTTGATGCCAATGATGGCACCTACAGCCAGTTGTTCACCTGCTTCCACTGGTTCAACACCCAGATGAATAGCATCACGTTTTTCATCGTGTTGATGGATCATGCCCAGAGTTTCCAGAGCATCAGTATGGGGAGTACGTTTGTCGTTATGTGACATGTTTATTTATTCCTTTTTACAGGATGCACTTTGCCATCGTACTGGTGTAACTTAGGCCATTTGTGTATCTGGTTTAATTGAGATTGAACTTCGGGTAAGTAAGCCTTATCGAAACAGGCTATAAGATCTGATTCAGGGTCATCTGGTGGCCCAAGCCACATTTCAATACAGTGACCATTCATACGACAACGAATTGACATAGAGCCTCCAGAGTAAGATTCACAAACCTGGCTTACATGAAACCAGGTTTAGGAAGTTACTTAACGGGTACGAAAGGTGTAGCAGCACCTGGGATCATTGTGGTAGGCAGTACGCCATTCCATTTGTTGATCGCTTCCAGTTCCATTACACCAGGGTTTTCACGCAGTGCATCACCACGTAATTTGATGGCATCAGCTTCTGCTTTTGCTTTCAGCACTACAGCATCTGCTTCACCACGAGCTTGTTCACGAGCCATGTTTGCTTCAGCAATACGCTGCTGCACTTCCTGCTCGCGTTGCAGGGTCTTTTGAGTAGCTTCGACTTTAGCGTTAATAGCACGCTTGACGTTATCCGGGTATTCAGGAGCACCTACCCAGGAAATTGCCATAATGTCGATACCGACTGGTTCCATCTCTTGTTTGACTGCATTAGCTACGCTATCCAGCAGACGAGATTTACCACCATCAATAAACTTGTCAGTATTGATGAGGTTACCCTGACGGTTCAGGATATCCGCAATACGTTGACGAAGATCTTGATCGGTAATTTCATCCACACCTTTACGGTAGGTCTGGAAGATCGTTACAACTTTAGTTGGATTAACCTTATAGCTGATAGCCAGCTGGTGTCCGATCTGAGTACCATCAGACAGCTGGAAGTAAAACTTATCTTCATAAGTTTTCATCTGCTTGAAGGTCGGGAACGTGTACAGGTCTTCGTTCCAGCCGATCCAGTAGCGGCCTACGCCTTTGACTTCCTGATCGACACCCTTCTCATCACCGAGACGGTTAACGATGATACCTACGTTACCCGGTTCGACACGCTCATAGCAGCCTGTCAGTGAGGTCATTGCAACGACTGCCAGAATGCAGCCCATGATAAATTTACGCATGTTTGATCTTCTTTTTGATTTGACGATAAACGAAAGTGACCACCAGAGCAGGCCACACCAGACAACCAGCAATACCCAGCAGCACCATTACAGTGTCTTTACTGGATACCATGTTGGGGAGAATTCCCCCGTACAACACTCCTGAAATGATCAGCAGTGCCACACAGTACAGGTAGAAACGTAACCACATAGTTACTCCTTATTAGCAGCATCACGCCGCTTACAGTTTTCTTTATGGCTTACCATTTCCAGATGCGCTGGGTTACAGCACAAGCGATTACGACATTTATGGTCTATCTGCTTCTTGGATGGGATATAGCCGTAGAAGTGGGTATATACAACGAGGTGAGTAGCTACGGTTTGGCTATTGAGGCTCATTCGCCCATAGCCTCCACCACGTCCAGTCCCAGAGTCTGGGCCAGTCCATATGAAGCAAGGGCTTGGTAAGCCATCAAGTTTAAAGCCAAGATCCTTGATATCTACTCGTTCGAATATACGGGTTAGGATTTCTTCCCTACGATTGGGAATCTCCTCCAGTATCTTGTCGAGCATTGAGCATCTCTTTGATCAGGGTATTGTGGTAGCACATGACAGCAGCATGTACTTCGTTAGAGGAACAGCCATACAGGCTGGCCTTAGCACGATTCATTGCATCATCGAGACTGTCAGCTGTAGGGTAGAGGCTATTAACTGCTGGTTTGATCTTTTCCATAATAGCGTTTTTGCATTTCGTTCATCCCCACCTGAAGCAGATACATCAGATCTTCATCTTCCAGGTGTTGGACGTAGGTTAACGGGTTAATGGAATCGACCTTTTCTTTGACCTTTTCCAGTGATTTTTTAGCAGCCAGAATGGCAGCAGTATCCTGAGCTACTTTCAGATATTCTCGTGGAGTCAGCTTGGGTTTTGCAGGTTTAGTTTCTGGATTACCCCAACCTTCTGCGATGGACTTATCTGCTGCCAGGAATGCAAGAACACGTTCTTCCAGCTTGCCATAGTCCATAGGAGGGACTTGGGGGTACTGATAGGCACGAGAAGCCATCATTGTAGGATTGTGAGATACCTGGCGTTGAGTGGGAGATAAATGCAGAGCAGCATTGAATTCTCCATTCTGGTTTGCAGCACGCAGGATACCTTTAACAGTATCCAATTTGATGCCAGTTACTGTAGAGATCTGGTGCATACAATAACCTTCACGAGCCATGTCTAACAGAGTGCTTGCTTTGATCGCATTCATTAAAAAGTTCCCCAAATTTTAGGATTGGTTAAATAGTATTCCCAGACACTATCGAAATAACAGTTGTCTGGGGCATTTTTGAACATAGGAGCAATGTCGCTGTCTTTTAAGCCAGCAAGACCACATCCCACACGAGTGACCATGAAGTTCAGTTCACCATGTTCCCGTGCATAAGCCAGGAAGGTATCCACATACTCATGGATCACCTGACCACGTAAAGTACGTAAGCCAGGCGACTTAGTAGGCAGAGCATAGCTATTGCCATAGTGACCATGGCCTTTACCCAATACAGCTCCATAAAGCTGTAGGGCTGTTTTAGCAGCACCAGCACCGTGGATACCTGCTTCATTGGATCCGAATACGAATACCATTGGTTTGCCGTCAAGGCAGCGTTGAATAGTCACTTCGACTGTCTCCATTGGAAGAGTTTCACGGTGAGGTTTACTTTGATACACATCAATACCATCTTCCCAGTGCATTCCCCATTTGCCTTGTCGCCATAGAGTTAATGCGTGTTTAGCACTTTTATTAGTCTCTACTAGCCGAGGTGATCCTCTGAACCCTGGTTCATGCTTGGTATAAGAATTACTCTGGCTTATGGATCGGCATTCAGGAAGGTAGGCATGGGTTTCAGGATCACGATTGATCCACCATGTCTTCATTACTGGTTTCCTTATTCAGGTTATATTGGTTGATGAACTCACGACGAAGTTCTTGCAGACGAGCTACCTCAGCTTCCGCTTTATCGATAGCTTCGTCGAAGTCTTTCATCGTTTTGTTGATTTCATTTTTATCCATTGTACATACAGCTCCAGATGAGGGCACAGATGAATGCTGAGATTCCCCAGAATCCATGCCACATTTGTTGACGGTGAAGTTTTGCCTCAAAACCACAGAGGCGTAAGTGAGCTTTAACTGTCTGAGTGGCTTCGTACTCATACTCAGCTTTTTCCAGTTCAGCTTTTGAAAGCCATACCAGGTGTGTCCACCAGATAAAGTTGATACAGCATATGGCTAAAGCAATTAATACATAAATCATAAGAGCCTCTTTAGGATATAGGTTAAGACTGTCTTAAACCCCGTTAGCCTATAGGTTACTTTAGTCAAAATGGGGATTTTTGGTAAATTTATAATACAGGTTGAAAGCGTACTAGTAGTACTTTTTAGTACTACTGGAACACTCTAAACTACTTAAAATATGGGGAGACTTGCTCCCCTGCCAATGGCATAGATAAGAATTAAGTGATGGTAATGAGTCGAACGACTCACAGAAGTGACCGGAGGTCACAAAGGCTTAAGCCCATTTTAACAGGTGCTTGTGGAAGTTCTCAGCAGTGAGGCCACACAAAATAATGTGAGCTGCACCCACACCACCTTTCTGCTCTTTGAGAAACTCAATACTCTTTGCTACGTCAGTTACTGCTTGAACACCACTGACATCAACAATACCTCTGGTTGGGTAGAACGTGAGCTTACCAGCCCAGAATACTGATTTAACTGCTACATGCCCTTGAGTAGGCACTTCTGCGATGAAACCAGGGAATTTATTAATGAAATTTGCTGCGTCACTTGCGTCCATAGGATCCTCTTTACCGTTGACGGAAACACTCGCAAAGATGCCCGGAGGGCATCAAAGCTTAGTATTATCGCTATACACTTTATTGAAGAAGTTAAAAGCATCAGCTATGTCAGATGTACTTTTAGGTTTCTGAATAGACCGATCATCGATAAATTGTTTAGGGTTGCTTATTTCCTGTCTTCTAAGCACTTCCTCTATCATTTTACGTTGAAAGTCACGCATAGAGGCATATCCAGGTTGTTCCTCATTACCTGGTTTCCAGTAGATCCAACCTAGTGGGGCAGACTCTAAGTCCATTACAATTCCTGGAATTGAATTTTTATGAATGACTTCAAATTGTCCTTCTACTGCTGCGATGACAGTAACTGGTTTCAGCTCCAGTTCTTGTATGCCTATGGCATTAGCTGTTTTGATTCTGTTAACAGTGCCTCTAGGCACCATATACTTTATCGTGTCCATATTGCATTCCACTGTTTAAACATTACTGGTTCGAACATGATTACCTGAACTTTGCACATGGTTTGCCATATAGCAAAGTCCTTGGGCAGCTCGATATCTTTGTAGGATCCTAGCTCACATCCTACAGGTAATACTATTTCAGCTTCTGTAAGTCCTACTGCGTCTCTGGTTTTAACCAGTTTATACAGAGCTACTGGTAATACTGTTTCTGGATGTATTGACCCTGTTACGGCCATTTTGCCTCCCATATGATCATGTTGGTTTTCAGGCTTCTGTGAGCACTGCAATGGGTTCCTGGGGGCACACCTTGGGGTAATGCAGGATTCATTGGATCATCATAGTGAATTTCCAATCGAGCTTCTTTAAGCCCAATAGCTGCTCTGGTTTTGATTAACTTAATCAGCTCTAGTGGTACATACCGAGCACTAGGAGTGTTAAAATTAGCCATAGTATTCCTTAAAAAATAATCTACCCCGAAGGGTAGGTCTTTAGTTATTCACTGAAGTAGTCACTTAATCGACTACCTAGCTCGTTGGTAACTGCTCTGGCTCCTGATTTAGCTAAATCAAGTTTCATCAGTGGGTTAATAGCTTTCAACACTTTGAAAGCCGGGATAAATGGGATACCTGTAGCTGCTGCTACACCCATTCCCACATAGTCATCATTCTGACTGGCATTATAGAAGTTACCTATAGCATCAGGTATTGATGTAGCTGGATTCAGGTTTCTCCATAGCTGTGAAACTACAGGTGGTTGGCTGGAGTCATATACTGCTTTTTGCTGGGCAGCAAGTTTACCCACAGCAGACAGATACTCTGAAATGCTGGTGGGATTACCTAATGCTTCCCAGCTTTTACTGCTTTGTTTCTGTAGCTCCTCCCCCCCTCTTTTGCAAGGGGGAGTAAAGCTTCATGTACTCATCTACACTAGCCATAGCATTCTCCTCAAATGAGTAAGAATCATACTATGAAAGAGCGTAGTTGGATCCACGGATCTTATCTCCGAGGTTATTAGACAGTTTGGTATATACACCATCAGTGGTTTGATATAGCTGGTTCATCAGAGATTGCAGAATGGTGCTATCAGCGAATTCTGCCAGCATCTCTTTGTACCAGTACCTTACTTCATTACAGTTGTTTGGGTGGGAACCAAAGGCATCATGGACAGTAGCCACAGGGAATGGTTTATAGGTCAGCATGAAGTTAACTTTACGCATCACATCACGAGCTAAGTCGATAGGTAACTGCATGTAGTTGCTCCAGTTGATATTGTTGAGAATAACCATAGAAGACTGCTTATTCTCGTTCCACAGACGGATACGACGTACCATATCACCAGTAGCTTCTTCAGCCTGCATACCCATGGTATGAGCCAGCAGACGGGCTTCCAGCATCTTCAGTACTTCAGCCACCAGCTCTGGGTTATAGTTGCACAGGCGCTCCAACTCACGCAGCAAATAGGCATCACAGCAGTGAATGGTATTGGCTACGTTAGCACGGCCTTTCTCTGTACCCCGGTTCTCTTTGTATTCCATGGTGAAAGTAGCGTGATCAAGCTCATCTACTTCAATTCTGGTTTCCAGAGTTTCCATGACTTTCATCTTAGCGATGAAGCCATCAGGCAGCTCCAGAACGTGTTCCAGAGCATACGGACGCCAGGAACCCAGGAGTTCATCCATGAGGTTGAACGCACCAGGAGCGATGATGTGGGCTGCTTCGTAGAAGTAGTCCAACATCTCGCCCTCACCGAATACCTTCTTAGGCACAGCCTTAGAACCGTAACCAGAGGTCATTACAGCTTGTTTGATATGGCTACGAGGTACTTGGATACTATCCAAACCTTTACGCTTCAGAACGCCATTCATGGCGTCTGTGGTGTTGCTGTAGGCATCCATACGCTTCTCTGGGTCAATACATCCAGTGTTGTATGCGCCCTTCTCACAGCCTGTGAGAGCACTCATAATCTGAATGCCAGAGCAGCAGCCATCCCAGTAGGTGATGTTGCCTACAGCTTCCCCACGCTGTACACGACGTAAAGTCATGACAGCTTTGTGGTACAGCTCAGGGGTTTCAGCATCCTGAACCTTGCTTTCCAGATCCTTGATGTTGTCGTACACCCACTGAATACGTTCTTCGAACAGTTTCTTGTCCAGTCCGTAATAGTTGGCTACGTCGATGCACATGTATTCCCAACCAGACATATATTTGAAGTTTGGGCCATAAGCGGTGTTAATTTGCATTGGAAATCCTCTCATCATAGATAGAAATAGCTTGGGTTACTGCTTCGCTAATAAGGTCTAATTCTTCTGTAGTAAGATCTTGTATGTTGGAGCCAATTCCCAGACTTTCTCTTACTTCAATACCTTTAGCTTCCATCTGTTCAGAGGTCATTTGACGATCTGACCAACCCTGCAATATCTCTATGATTTTTTCCAATACTTCTTGTTTGATTACCATTAGTTAAGTCTCTCTATTTAAAGTTTAAATTCATCAGGCACACCAGTTACTTGCTCTTTATTGGCAAAGTTTAAACTGGCTTTCTTGAAGGGAGTGCCCTGAAGGTTGATGTGATAACCCTGGGTATAAATACGTCCACGCTTATCTACCTTGTTGCCAAAGTAGAACTTATTACCCTGGTTTGCCATTAGGCTATAGAAGTAGTACGACTGACGTTTGTAACGCATCCAGTTGTCTTTCTGTTTACGTACCAGATCAGCCTTCTCCCACGGTGTGAGAGGTTTCTTACGATGTTTCTGGAGCTTCTCTTCATCGATCTCATTGAGGTCAAATGTAGGTTCTTCCTCGTAGTTACAGAGGAATTCTACGTCCAGAGAGTAAGGCACAGCATTACGGCTGTTGATTACATCCAGACAGATATCTTCGTTATGGTGGTTGAATGATCCCCCTAGAATAAGGCTATCAGATGAATAAGTAAGGTAAGGAGTATCCATGTTATGGGTAAGCTTCTTGGGTGGGCAAACCAGTGGTGGTAGATAACACGAACGCTCAATGAATTGAGCCAACTGGTCAGGCAACCCAATATTGCTAACGATATACAGAGATGCTTTAGGATGAGGTTTGTTAATGTCATATACATCAGTATCCGTGAGGACAGCAACGATTTCAGCCATAGTCTGAATGCTGTCACGTTTATCATCGAAACCCAGTCTGGAAGCCAGCTGGCCTACTACGTTGACCATTGGAGTAGGTTCAGGGAAATACATAATTCCCACGAACACTTCTTTCACAATAGCTTCCAGATCAAGGGATTTGAGGTGGTTAAGGCGTACAGCTTTAGAGTCATAATACTGACCTTCAAGCCACTGGTTTAACAGAGATACACCCTGTTCTACCTTGTCTAACAGGTTGCAATCAGGGTCTTCAAACAGCTCTTTACGGATATAACCATCGATATGTTTCCTGTTGAACTGACGTTCGTTGATGGCCTGAAGTTCCTCAACTGGTAACCATTTATGTTGCATTAGTTAGTTCCTCGTATTACTCGTAATTGCCATTCACAGCCAGGCTCATCGATCCTGTCAGCTATTATTCTTGGTTTAGACCTGGCTACCCCTTCAGGGTAATAACCAGTAGTAAGTTGATAATCACTATTGGTTTTATACTTGCCTATTACTCCTGGAAGTCTGAGCAATGGCTCAGGAACACCCAGCATATACTGGGCACGGAGTTGTTTAAGCCAAGACAGCTCAAGCACGATATATACATGCCCATCAAATCCAGAAGTAATACTTTTACCTTCAAGGTGATTCCATGACTCATTCAAGATAGAACTCCCATACATCTTTGTTGATATGCCTGGCAGATACCCAGACACTCTGGTTTATCAGCACATTAGGCATGGGGTATTTAGGCAGCTGGTCACCAATACAGGTAATCATCTTATCTAACCTAAATTCCTTTAATCCCAGTGCTTTACGCATGAGTATCTGTTTAACCAGAGTCTTAGTAATAAGCACAGCTACAGTATGTTTGCTGCCTTTACTGGCAATATGAGTAGAAGCATCAGTATCCTGAAACTCTTTAATGATCCATTTATGACGAGATCTTTTACGTTCTATTGTTTTGCTACCCCAACGGTCATTCCAGTTTTTCTCTTTAGCCATGATATACCCTCAATTAAATAGCCCAGCACGAGGCTGGGCATATGGATTACAGTTCGAAGTTTTCCAGTACTTTGGCATCACCAAAGGTGATTACCAGGCGCTCTCCCAGGGCTTCTACGCCCTGTGCACGCAGGAACTTCAGAACAGCACCCTCAACCGGGTGATCTTCACGCAGAGCGATACCACGGCCACCCTGGCCCAGACGACGAACCTGACCATCACGGCCTTTAACGCCGATGTTCAGGTAGCCACCAACGTTACGCTCGGCAGGAGCAGTAGCATTGTCAGCAGAAGAGTTGGAAGTTGCAGCGTTGTTGGATTTGAAAGCCATGATAAATACCTCGATAGTTAATATGAAATTAAGAACGAACAGGCAGGATTGCCTTTGCATTCATTGCCCTGTGGGCAATGTATTAAATAAGAAAGATGGACGAGATGATATCTTCGTAGGCAGCATATTCTGCCGGGTCAGCAATAATAAGAGCCTGATATTCACGAAGAGTATCAATACAGTCTTCAGTGAGCTTCTCAGCTACTACATTGAGTGCTTCAGTCTCACCCACATTTGCACACAAATGGCTTACAGCACGGGTGAATAGCTTCAGAGCTAATTCATCCATGCCACCTTCATAAGCCAGCTGGCATTGTTCCAGAGTAATATTTACATCGATCATGAGAATGAGATCCGTTGTTTAAGAATGACGGGGACTCCAATGGCTACTTTAGCCATCAGAGCTTTAATTTCACGCATATCTACTTTGATAGTGAAGTTCTTTTTATAAACACCAACTATCGAAGCTGGAAAGTCTACCACTGCAATACGTGGAAACTTCTCCAGTGCTACATTGAATTTGGTGATAGTAATAGTGGCATTAATGCCAATGTTGAAGTCACTATAATAAGATATAGTACCTTCACCCAGCATCTTAGAATGCCACGCATATACTTGATTAGAAGTAATCATTGTCCAGTCTCTCCAGACACAGATACTGACCTTTGCTTATAATAGCGTACTCAGTATCATTGAGAATTAGATAGTCTTGAGTCCCCAGATTCCTGCTACCATCACGCATCTTGTTCTGTAGTCTTATGTCCTCTGGTTTAATACCAATGGCTAGTTTAGTTTGAATAGTTTTAGCTTCAGCTTCATCTACCTTAACCATCATTGAGGGATGAATATCCCCAAATACAGCATAGTAAGTCATACTACCCCCATACTGATATTAACCAGTCATACTCCTCCTGGGTTAATACAGGTTTATATTGCTCAATGACATTGAGTGCATTGTTGAAGTTCTCATTGCAGAAGAATGAGATAATTGCAAAGTATTTCACCAATTCAACTCCTTAAGGTAGAAACCTTCATCGTCTTTATAGAGAGCATAATCTTTACTACCAATGATAAGTCTTTTGGCAACGATTACTCTTTCACCCATTTTAATACGCAATTTAGATACATTAACTCTCGGTTCAGCAATACCAATACTACTTTGAACCCTGGCTTTCTTAATCTCAGTCTCTGATAATGAATAGATGGGAGGCTGCTTATCTTCAGTTTCCCAGAAACGTTTAGCAGGGGTATTTAATGTACTTAATTCAATAAGCATTTTATCTCCTTTTAGGCTTTGCCCACAGTGAGGCTATCACTTATACCATTATTCTTTGGTAAGTTTTGGATACCTCCAAGTTTACTTCCCCAACGTCCACTGACTATTCCATAGTCTCTGGTTTTAGGTACATATTTCTTGAATTCCCATACACCATGTTTATTAAGGAATACATCGTACCCTATAAACATGTCATCAGTATCATTACGATTACTGGATATATTTTTCTGGTTCTTACGTTTAATACGAGAACCATCAACACAGTAGCCATCAAGGGTACAACCAATGGCTATAGCCATCTTTACTTTCTTGAGCCATGCATCAGTAACACGGATATGAATACACTTTTGCACAGCAAGTGCATAGACATAGATTACTTTACTCATGGTATTTCTCCCATAGTAGATAGATTATTAATACACAGCCTGATAGGTAAGCCAGTATGTTTAACATATTCATTTATTGTCCTGTGGACAATATACCTCCCAGTCTGTCCATTTCTGGGTTAGAAACCCTTCCACTGTATCTTTAGTGGTATCCCCATCAGAGAATCTTACACATATTGTGTCATTAGATCTCAAGGTTATATATGTTTCACCTTCCCAATAAGGACGCTTTACCTTAGCTCCTAGTTTCAGCATTAATAATGCTTCTTTAGCAGTCATATAATGTACCATTCATGTGATTCATC
>ERZ809074.348-NODE-348-length-74716-cov-6.384485_pt1 | contig 74716 bp, 70 predicted proteins | sample MGYA00520795_ERZ809074 | MGnify/ENA primary metagenome ERZ809074 (study PRJEB31570, sample SAMEA3212989) | Homo sapiens | biome: human-gut; feature: human gut; material: fecal | place: Sweden | collected 2011 ...
AAATCTAGCATAGCAAGAAAAACGACAGTCGCTTATCCCGAACTCAGGTTACTAATACTTTCTTCATTGCTTTTCTATACATAATTAGGCTATGTATATGCCATAAGCAAATCGTTGCAGATGGTTTTTATGAAATGATATAGAAAATGTATAAAACTACACTATAGGTCGTAAATGTAATTTTTGAAGGGCACGGCAGGATTATAATAAAAGAGTCCTGCAAGTCTTTCGACTTACAGGACTCTGTTGCGGAGAGAGGGGGATTCGAACCCCCGATACGCTTTTGGCGTATACACGCTTTCCAGGCGTGCCTCTTAAGCCACTCGAGCATCTCTCCTCTTAGCTCGTGCAAAAGTACGAAAAAACTTTGGTAATCGTGGCTTTTGTCTTCAGTTTTTTTATATTTACCCTATTTTATTCCGAAGATACGTTCTACATTCCTGTTGGTCTGCTGGGCCACCTCGTCGTCGCTCACGCCGTAGCAGACGGCCAGGCAGCGCATCACGTCGGCCACATAGGCACTCTCGTTGCGCTTTCCGCGATGGGGGACGGGCGCCATATAGGGGCTGTCGGTCTCGAGGACGATGCGGCTGAGCGGCACGACGGCGGGGAGGTAATCGCGGAGATGGCTGCTCTTGAAGGTGAGCACACCGCCTATACCCAGGCTGAACCGCTCGAAGCCGAGGAGCTCCTGGGCTTCGTTCTGGTTGCCAGTAAAGCAGTGGAATACGCCGCCCACCAGTTCCTGCTCATACTTGCGCAGTAGCTTTACCATCTCGTTCTGCCCCTTGCGGCAGTGTATCATCAGTGGCAGCCGATACTCTATTGCCCATTGCACCTGCCGCTCAAAGGCAAGCAACTGCTCGTGTTCATATTCGCGCGACCAGTAGTAGTCGAGGCCCACTTCGCCGATGGCTATAAACTCCTGCTTGCCGTTGCGGTCGGCGTCGAGCATCGTCTGCATCGTGTCGAGCTGGTCTGCCCAGTCTTCGCTCACCTCTTCGGGATGCAGACCTATCATCGGATAGGCGTAGCCGGGGTATTGGTGGCAGACATCGAGCACCGTGGCGACGCTCTTCACGTCGATGGCGGGAATGAAGACGCTGCCTACGCCTGCCGCCTTGGCCCGGGCGATGACCTCGGGCCTGTCGGTGGCAAACTCTTCGCCGTCGAGATGCGTATGTGTATCTATGAATGTTGTCATCAGTACTGGCGTTTCATCATTCGTTCGGCATAGCGTCTCAGTTCTATCTTGCGCGACTCGTCTACGTTTACTGCCTCGAGATAGCGATGACTCTCAGTGAAGTAGAAGGCTATCTTCTCGGTAGCCATTCTATCGATACCAATCTCGTTGTACAGCCGGGTTACAGCCTCAATCTTCTCCTTCGGCCTGTCATTGATGGCGAGCCACTGCTCGAGCTCCTTGCGCTGACTGTCGTTGGCATGGGCGAGAGCATTGATGAGCATGAAGGTTTTCTTGCCGGCGAGGATGTCGCCGCCGATGGCCTTGCCAAACACCTTGGTATCGCCATAGACATCGAGGAAATCGTCCTGCAGCTGGAAGGCCAGTCCTATCTTCTCGCCGAAGCGGTAGAGGTTGTCGCAGTCGGCCTCGGGAGCGTCGGCAAGCAGCGCGCCAATCTTCAGCGCGCACGCCAGCAGCACGCTGGTCTTCAGGCGTATCATTTCGATGTACTCTGCCTCTGTCACATCATTGCGCTGCTCGAACTCCATGTCATACTGCTGACCTTCGCCTATCTCCAGAGCCGTCTCGGTGAAGAGCTGAAGCACCTCTGCCAGCTTGTCGCGACGGCACTGGGCCATGCGCTGATAGGCGAGCACCAGCATGGAGTCGCCGCTGAGTATGGCGGTGTTGGCGTCCCAACGGCGGTGCACGGTCATGTGACCGCGGCGCAGGTCGGCATTGTCCATCAGGTCGTCGTGGAGCAGTGTATAGTTGTGGTAGGTCTCCAGGGCGCAGGCGGGCATAAGGATAGACTCAGGGTCGTCCTTGTAGAGATTGTACGCCAGCAGCATGAGCGTGGGACGGATGCGTTTGCCACCCAGAGAGAGTACATACTTGACGGGTTCATAAAGACTAAACGGTTTTCTGTCATAAGGCAGATGCTCAAGGAATTCATTGAACTTGGCAAGAATTTCGTCGGCTGTCATCATAATTATCTTGTTTTAGGGATTCTACAACTGGAACACTATGGGGATGGCGAATAGCGTGCGGCAGGGCTTGTCGTTCTCCTTACCGGGCTTCCACCGGGGCATTATCTTGACCACGCGCATCGCCTCGCGGTCCAGCAGCGGATGTACCGACTGCTCTATCTTGGGCGAGGATATGCTGCCGTCGCGGTTGATGATAAACGACACCACCACCTTGCCCTGTATGCCACCCCGCTGGGCTTCGGCGGGATAGCAGAGGTTCTGCGTAAGCCATTTGGTGAACGCCTCCATGCCGCCCTCAAACTGTGGAATCTGCTCGACCACCCTGAAGTGGATGGGCTTGTCGTCGGCAGGAGTCTGGGGTATGGCCTCGCTCACATGGGCCTTGTCTGTGAGAGCCTCGTCGCCGCCCGTCACTAAGGTGGGGCCCTCGGCGCTGTTGTCTTTGGTCTCTTCGGTCTGCGAGTCCACCTCCTTGTCTACCGCCTTGACCTGTGTGGTCACCGGCTTGTCGGGCTGGGTGGCAGCCATCATGTCTGGCTGGGTGGCGGGAGTTTGCATGTCTATGTCCTGCACCATCTCGTCGAGCGAGTCGTCGGTCGGGTAGGGCTGGGATATAGAGGTGTACTCGAGGGCGACGTAGAGGATGGACAGGGCAAGCACCACACCCAGCAGGAAGCTCGGAAGGCGCTTGCTGTCGATGTCGCCAGAGTTGGTATGAGATGCTTTGTCCATTGTCGGCAATTATTTTGTGTCGTCTGCATTAATTCATATGCAAATTTAACTCAGTTTTTTGAAAAAACTCGTAACTTTGCGAAATAATCAGGTAAATAGATGAAAAAAAGTACATTTACTCTCCTGCTTTTACTGTTAGCTCTGTCATGCCGGGCACAGGAGAGCCAGACAGCATACAACTTTCTGCGACTGCCGGTGAGTGCGCATGCTGCGGCGTTGGGTGGCGACAACATCACGCTGACCGACGACGATGCCTCTCTTGCCTTCCACAATCCCGCCATGCTTTCATCGGTGAGCGACAAGACCATCGGTTTCAACTATATGAACTACATGTCGGGTGCCAATATGCTAAGTGCATCTTACTCCTTGGTATTGGCAGACCGCGCGTCACTGGGTTTCGGGGCGCAGTACATCAACTATGGCACGATGCGGCGCACCGATGCGAGCAACGTGCAGACTGGCGAGTTCTCTGCCAAGGACCTTGCCCTCTCCGCCACCTTTGCCTATCTGCTTACCGACCGCCTGGCGGGAGGCATCACCGCCCGCATGGTGACGTCGTATATCGGCGACTACAACTCCATTGCGGCTGGATTTGACCTGGGTCTCAACTACTACGACGCCGACCGGGAGTGGTCGCTGTCGCTGGTCGCCAAGAACCTGGGAGGCCAGCTCAAGGCCTACAACGACGACTATGAGTCGATGCCCATCGATGTGCAGCTCGGAGCCAGCAAGCGCATCGAGCATACGCCTTTCCGCATCTCTGCCACGATGGTCGACATGAACCATTGGGATTACAAGTTCATCTACCACTGGGTCTTGGGCGTCGACGTGTTGCTCTCCGACAACATCTACGTGGCAGCTGGCTACAATATGCGCCGTGCCAACGAGATGAAGATAGTGAGCGGCGACGACGAAGAGAGCAGCCACGGCGCCGGACTGTCCTTGGGTGCCGGACTGTCGCTTGAGCGGTTCAAGATAGGCGTCGCCTATGGCAAGTATCATGTGTCGAGCTCGTCGCTCGTCATCAATGCAGCTTATACATTATAATATTATATATATGAAGAAAATTGTGATAGCCATCGACGGCCACTCGTCGTGTGGCAAGAGTACCATGGCCAAAGACCTGGCTCGCGAGATAGGTTATGTCTATGTCGATACGGGCGCCATGTATCGTGCCGTAACCCTCTATGCCCTCCGCGCGGGACTCTTCGGTGCCGACGGCAGCATAGACAGCGAGCGCCTGCAGCAGCTGATGCCACAGATACAGATTACCTTCAAGTTCAACGCCGAGACAGGCCGCCCCGACACCTATCTCAACGGCTCTCTGGTAGAGCGCGAGATACGTTCGATAGAGGTGAGTTCGCATGTGAGTCCCGTGGCCACGCTCGCCTTTGTGCGCTCAGCCATGGTCGAGCAGCAGCAGGCTATGGGCCGCGACAAGGGCATCGTGATGGACGGCCGCGACATCGGCACCACCGTTTTCCCCGATGCCGAGCTCAAGATTTTTGTCACCGCCTCGGCCGAGGTGCGTGCCCAGCGCCGTTACGATGAACTCAAGGCCAAGGGTATGGAGGCCGACTATGACGATATCCTTAAGAATGTGCAGGAGCGCGACTACATCGACTCCCACCGCGAGGTATCTCCACTGCGCCAGGCCGACGATGCCATACTTCTGGACAACAGCCACATGACTATCCCTGAACAGAAGCAGTGGCTCATGGACCAGTATCTCGCCAAAGTCAACGCATAGACGCCATACCATTGCTCTCGGGCATACCGCCACGAGAGATATCCAGGGGAAGAGCCGTTCCCCTGGATTTTTTTTGCCCCAGGCTTTTCCCCCGGCTGCTCTCCCCGCACGTTTCATCCCCGCTATTCTTCCCGTCGCTGATGATGGCTGTGGCGAGTGCGTTTTCCCGTCTTTCATGACAGCCTATCGGCTATCACGGGGCGCCCCGACGCGCAGACGGTCTGCCTCCCCGGAAGAACCAGTCGTGTTGACTTTCTTCTCCATTCGCCATTGCGCTCACAGTGAGCTGCTTTGCGCCCGCCGCGATTGGCTCTCGTGGTTCGTAACGTATGATACGAAGGCTCGTGACATAAGGCACGTGAGCTCGTAACGTATGATACGCTGGCTCGTGTCTATTGATACGAGCCAGCCCAGGCGACCTCCTCGCCGCCAGAGTCGGCTCCGGCGCCGACATTCCTGATGGCGATGCCGCTGTCGATGCCCTCCCAGCCCACGCTGCTGCCAGCCAAATCTGCCAAACAGACAGCCGGGGCATCCTGCTTGGTCGAGGATGCCCCGGCTGGGGTCATGAGGGCGGCGCTGGCAGGCGCTGCCGTAGTATGGGGAACTGCTCCGGTGGCTTAGAGCGCCACGGGCATGATGAAGGTGCGGATGAGGGCATAGGCCATGATGCCGGCGATATAGCCCACAAAGGCTATCCATGTGATGCGGCGCATGTACCATCCGAAGGAGATGCGCTCGAGGCCCATGACCACTACGCCTGCAGCCGAACCGATGATGAGCATCGAGCCGCCCACTCCGGCACAGTAGGCCAGCAGCTGCCAGAAGATGCCGTCGACTGCCATGTCGCCTGTGGGTGCCACGGGATACATGCCCATACATCCTGCCACGAGGGGCACATTGTCGACGATGCTCGACAGCACGCCTATCACGCCGGTGACGAGATAGTGGTTGCCCTGGAATACGTCGTTGAGCGTCTCGCCCAAGGCTACCAGCACGCCGGTCTGCTCGAGACAGGCCACAGCCATGAGGATGCCCAGGAAGAAGAGTATGGTAGAGAGGTCGATGCGCGAGAGCAGCGTAGCCACACGCTTCTGCATGCAGGTGCGGTCGCTCTGCTGGCGCAGATGCCGGTAGAAGACCTCGGTGACGGTCCACAGGGTGCCCAGTACGAGCAGTATGCCCACAAAGGGAGGCAGATGGGTGATGGCCTTGAAGATGGGCACGAAGATGAGTCCGCCTACGCCCACATAGAACACGATGCGGCGCTGCGACTCGGTGAAGTCGAGCTCTGCGGTCTCGGTCTTGGTGCTGTCGTCAGCCTCGGCCAGCGTGCCCTTGAGGGTAAACTGCAGGATAAAGGCGGGCACCACCATCGAGATGAGCGAGGGGATGAGCAGTTCGCTGATTACGCCGAGGGCTGTCACCACGCCCTTGTTCCAGAGCATGATGGTGGTCACGTCGCCTATGGGTGAGAACGCGCCGCCCGAGTTGGCGGCTATGATGACCATCGAGGCGTAGATGATGCGCGTGGGGCGGTCTTCGACCAGCTTGCGCAGTATCATCACCATGACGATGCTGGTGGTGAGGTTGTCCAGTATGGCTGATAGGAAGAATGTGGCGATGCTGATGCGCCATAGCAGCGCTCTCTTGCTGCGGGTCTGCATCACGCCGCGCACCCAGTTGAAGCCACCGTTCTGGTCGACCACCTCGACGATGGTCATCGCTCCCATGAGGAAGAACAGGGTGGTAGCGGTGCTGCCCAGATGGTGCTCGATGACGGCGCTCACCTGGTTGGCGATGTCGGAGCCGCATCCGTTGATGTAGGCTGCCGGGTCTATCATGAACAGCGTCCAGCACGCCACAAACATGAGCAGCGCTATGGCTGCCTTGTTGACACGTGTCAGGCTCTCGAGCGCGATAAGCAGATAGCCGAACACAAAAACGATGATGATTGCAATAGTCAGTGTACTCATTGTTTTTAGTTAAACGTTAATGGATAGATATACTTTAATTGTTAGGATTAGCCTACCTGCCCGCCATCACCGCAGTCCTTGCCGCTGCGGTGGTGGGGTGGGTGTATGAGGGGGTGTGGGCCGTCACGGTCTGTGCCTGGATGGTCTACTTTTCCTCTGCCTTGGTCTTGGGCAGTACCAGATTGAGCACCACGCCGATGACCGCCGACAGACCTATGCCCGAGATGGCAAACGAGCCTCCGGAGAGCACGGCACCGCCGAGACCCATAGTGAGCATCACGGAGATGATTATCACGTTGCGCGTGTCGTTCATGTCCACGCGGTGCTGCATCAGGTTCTGCACGCCCACGCTGGCTATGGTGCCGAAGAGCAGCAGCATGATGCCGCCCAGCACGGCCTGGGGGATAGACTGGAGCAGCGCGCTGAGCTTACCCACGACAGAGAAGCAGATGGCGGTAAGGGCAGAGATGCGTATCACGGCCGGGCTGGTCACCTTGGTGATAGACATGGCTCCTGTCACTTCCGAATAGGTGGTCTCGGGAGGTCCTCCAAGAAACGCGGAACACAGACAGGCGAGACCGTCGCCAAGCATGGTGCGGTGGAGACCAGGGTCTTTGACGAAATCCTTGTCTGCCACGGCGCTCACCACATAGACGTCGCCGATATGCTCTATCACCGGCGCTATGGCTACGGGCATCATGTAGAGGAAGGGGCTCCAGCTGAAGTGGGTGATGGTGTCAAAGGCCACCGGCATGGCTATCCATGAGGCATTGGCCACGCCCGTGAAGTCGACCTCGCCCATGCACACCGCCACGATATATCCCACTGCCACGCCCGAGAGTATGGGCACCAGCTTCATTAGTCCGCGGCAGAGCGTGAGCACCAGTATGGCGGTGATAAGCGATACGAAGGCGAGCAGCCAGTGGTCTTTGGCCATGTTGACGGCACTGCCCGAGAGCGAGAGGCCGATGAGGATGATGACGGGGCCTATCACCACCGGCGGAAAGAGCCTGTCGAGCAGTTTGCGGCCCTGCCACTTGACCAGAGCGCTCATCACAAAGTAGACAAGCGACACGCTGGTGAGTCCGGCGATGGTTCCGGGGAGTCCCCACTGCTGGGTGGCGGCTATGATAGGGGCGATAAAGGCAAACGAACTGCCCAGGAAGATAGGCACGCGCCCCTTGGTGACAACATGGAAGATGAGGGTGCCCACACCGGCGGTGAAGAGTGCCGTGGCGGGATTGATGCCAATAAGAAGGGGTACCAGCACTGTAGCACCAAAGGCTACGAAGAGAAACTGCACACCCACGATGGTCTTCTTGGCAGGCGATAATTGTTCTGTGTTCATGACAAGTTAGATGATGTTGATTATAAATCTTGGCAAATGTATATGTTTTTTTCTGAACTACATCGCGTTTGCCCTATTTTTTTCCTCCATGGGAAGAATTTTAACCTAAAAACTTGCAGGTTACAGATAAAGAGTGTATTTTTGAATTCCCAAACCTGCCCCATGTCTCTCGCTCAGAAGAGGAAACCGTAGCCCGGAGAACATCGGTAAGGAGAGGCGGAATGAGCCGCCCCGTGGCTCTGCCGGCAACAGTCGGTCGTCCGCCAAGCCTCTGGCCCGAGCCCGCAAGCATGGCTCCGTCGCCGCGCAACGGGGTGGGGCGCACAGGAGAAGTCACAGAAATGACACAAACTATAATTAAAAATTACATGAAAATGCCTAACTTCAAGAGAGTAGCTATCGCGCTGACAGCACTGCTGCTTACTGCCACATCGGCAAGCGCCAAGTATGAACCCACCGAAGACAATCTGCAGGCCAGAAAGGAATTCCGCGACATGGGCTTTGGTGTCTTCCTCCACTGGGGGCTCTACAGTATGCTTGCCACTGGCGAGTGGACTATGACCAACAAGAACCTGAACTATCATGAGTATGAGAAGCTCGCCAAAGGTTTCTACCCCGCTGAGTTTGACGCTGCCAAGTGGGTCAGTGCTATCAAAGCGTCGGGTGCCAAGTACATCTGCTTCACCACTCGTCATCACGAGGGTTTCTCTATGTTCAAGACCAAGTACAGTAAATATAATATTGTAGACGGAACTCCCTTCAAGCGCGACATCCTCAAGGAACTTGCCGACGAGTGTCATCGCCAGGGCATCGCCCTCCATCTCTACTACTCGCATCTGGACTGGTATCGCGAGGACTACCCCTGGGGACGCACCGGAAGAGGTACCGGACGACCCAGCGCCAAGGGCGACTGGAAGAGCTATTACCAGTTTATGAACAACCAGCTGACCGAGCTGCTTACCAACTATGGTAAGATTGGTGCCATCTGGTTTGACGGATGGTGGGACCACAAGGAAGACCCCAACTTCGACTGGCAGCTGCCCGAACAGTATGCCCTCATCCACGGTCTGCAGCCCGCCTGTCTCGTCGGCAACAACCACCACGTCACTCCTTTCGATGGTGAGGATATGCAAATCTTCGAGCGCGACCTGCCTGGTGAGAACACCGCCGGACTCTCTGGCCAGGACATCAGCCGTCTGCCCCTCGAGACCTGCGAGACCATGAACGGTATGTGGGGTTATAAGATTACCGACCAGAACTATAAGAACAAGAAGACACTGGTGCAGTATCTCGTCCGCGCTGCTGGCAAGAACGCCAACCTGCTCATGAACATCGGCCCTCAGCCCGACGGCAATCTCCCAGAGGTGGCCGTGAGTCGTCTGGCCGAAATGGGTGAGTGGATGAAGACCTACGGCGAGACCATCTATGGTTGTCGTGCAGGCATCGTGGCTCCCCACAACTGGGGCGTGACCACCCAGAAGGGCAATAAGCTCTATGTGCACATCCTCGACCTCAAGGACAAGGGCCTCTTCCTCCCCACTGGCAACAAGAAGATAAAGAGCGCTGTCGACTTCATCACCCGTAGGCCTGTCAAGATGGCCAAGAGCGGCGACGGCATCACTCTGTTGCTCAACGAGGTGCCCACCGAGATAGACAAGGTGATAGAACTGGAACTGAAATAAGTAGAACGAAGCATGGGAAGAAACAAATTCTCACAGACTGAAATCATTCAAATAGCCAAACTGCTCAGACTGAAGAACGCAGGTAACCGCGCCCAGCAGAAGCAGGTAAGACATGAACTCAGAGTCAATTACGAGTTCAACATCTCTGACTTCAACGAGCCTGGCCGTGCTTTCGGCGAAGACGAACTGCAGGCCGCGCTCGACCGTGGTGCCATTCAGATACTCGACGACGCCACTATTGCCAACATGAAGGCCAAGCGTGCCCGCGACCGTGCCCGCGATGAGGCTGAACGCCTGCACCAGGCAGTGGAAAGCGGCGAGCAGACCGACTGGCAACAGGCTATGCGAGAGTGGGAGGACTGGGAAAAAGCGCAGAAATGACCGCACAGGTCCTGCCCATAGTCAGGACCGTTCCAGCGTCCATTACAGTCTGGACAGTAATCAACAGAAAATGGGGGAAAACCAAAGGCACAATGCCAGTGGTTTTCCCCCATCTCGTATAGATAGTCTTCTGTGTCGTATAGTTTTGCTCCAGCGTCGCCGGGGTCATCTCCCAGCCAGCCGGGATGGCCTTACAGCTTGTATTGCATGTGCTTCATGGCGTGTCCGCCCCAAGCAGAGTCGTCAACATGCACAAAACCTATGCGGGAGTAGAGCTTCTCGGCCTTGGGGTTGCCCTTGTCTACGAGCAGACCTACTGCCGGCAGTCCCAGGGTGCGTGCCTTGTCTATGGTAGCCTCGATGAGCTGCGAGGCAATGCCCTTGCCGCGGTATTCGGGCTTCACACAGATGCTGTCGATATAGAGTTCGCCAGCCTGGGTTTCGTCGTCGATGGCAGAGAAATCACGGCCAAAGCGGTGGAGGGCCTCTCTGATGAACGCCTGGCGTAATTGGTGCAGCTGTCCGCCATCATAGCTCACGCAGATGCCGGCGATGTCGTCGCCGTCGAGGGCTACCAGCGTGTTGAGATGACTGTACTGACTGTCGATGCGCTCTACCAGAGCGGTCATCATGTCTTCAAACTCGTCGAGCGTATGGTTGTCGCCGGCGAAGTACTGGCAGCACTCGTAGTTCATGGCCACCATGATGAGTCGGGCTATCTCGCGCGACTGTAGGGGTGTTGCGGTGATAGTCTTCATGTTGTTTGTTCTTGTATTGTTACTTGTTTAGGGTAAATTCAAATCTCATTCCACCTTCAGCGGGGCACGTGGCGGTGATGGAGCCACCGTGCAGCCCCACGGCGTTCTTGACGATGGCGAGCCCGAGCCCTGTGCCGCCCATCTTCCGGCTGCGCCCCTTGTCTACTCGGTAGAAGCGCTCGAATATGCGTGACAGATGCTGAGGCTCGATGCCCACTCCGTTGTCGCTGAAGACAAACCGCCACTGGCTGCCCTCGTCGTGGGCGCTCAGCTGGATGGTGGTGCCCTCGCCGGCATAGGCTATGGCGTTGTCGGTGAGGTTGCGGAAGATGCTGTAGAGCAGACTCTGGTTGCCGTGGATGATGAGCCGTTCGGGCAAGTCTACCACTGCCTTCATGCCCTTCTGCTCCAGTTGCAGGGCGGTGGTCTTGGCGATGCCCGCCACGAGCTGTGCCACGTCGACATCGGTAAAGTCCATCATCTGGACGCCGTCGTCCATCTTGTTGAGCGTCGATATGTCTTGCAGTAGTGACGTGAGGCGTTGGCTCTGGGCATAACAGCGCTCCAGAAACTGCTGGCGCATGGCATCGTCGACATTGGGGTTGTCGAGGATGGTCTCCAGATAGCCCTGGATGCTTGCCACAGGAGTCTTGAGTTCGTGGGCAATGTTCTGGGTGAGCTGCCGCTTGAGCACATCCTGCTCCCGGCGGGTGTGCTGCAGCTGTTTGTATATCTTGATGATTTTCTCGGCTATCTCTCCCAGTTCGTCGTTGGGGAAGTTGATGAGCTCCTCGGTCTCCAGCGACTCGTTGTGACCCGCCCTGATGGCAAAGGCGCGCAACGTGGATATGTTCTTGCCCAGCCTGTGTGCGAAGTGGTAGAGTATGATGACCAATATGAAGATTGCAGCCAATGCAAACCACAGGTAATGCTGGTCTGCCTGGAGCGATTTGGCCAGGTCGTGGTTGTAGGGCAAAGCGCTGCGCACGATGAGGCTGTCGTCGGGGTAGTAGGACGCCGAGTAGAAGAAGTAGCCCTTCATCGTGTTGCTGCTGCGCTCGACGGTAGAGCCCGTGCCATGCTCGAGCGCCTGCTTGACTTCAGGGCGCGAGGCGTGGTTGCCAATGTGGGCTTTGCGCTTGGACCAGTTGTCATAGATTACTACGCCCGACGGACGGATGAGGGTCACTCTCAGTCCCGGTGCATGGTGCCGGCGCACATAGTCGCTGTACTCACGCTCGGTGGCGATGACACCGTCGTGGATTTCGTCGGCCATGCGGTCGTTGAAGTCCTGCAGCCTGATGTTGAGCGCGTCTATCTTGAACTGTTTCTCCCTCGCCTGCTGATACACGATGAACGTGCTGGCGAAGACCAGAAACACGGCGATGACGCCTACAAACAACTTCTGTCCTACCGTGGGTCTCCTCATAGTGTTAGTCTTCAAAGAAATAGCCGTAACCCAGTCTTGTCACGATGTGGTGGGCATAGTCCTTAATCTTTTTGCGCATGCGGGTGATGTTGACATCGACTGTGCGGTCGAGCACCAGCACGTCTTTGGGCCAGATGCGGTTGATGAGTTCCTGGCGGGAGAAGACATGGCCACGCTCACGCAACAGCAGCGCCAGGAGTTCAAACTCGGTCTTGCTGAAGGGGATGTCTTCGCCGTCGATGCTCACGGTCTTTTTGTCGAGGTTGACTTCGAGCCCGCGGAACTTCAGTATCTGCTGTCCGACGCTCTTTTCGCCCGAGCGGCGGAGCACCGCCCTTACGCGTGCCATCACTTCGCGTATGGAGAATGGCTTGGCGATATAGTCGTCGGCACCCAGATTGAGTCCGTTGACCTTGTCGTTTTCATCGGTTTTGGCGGTGAGGAAGATGATGGGTACGTGGGCTGTCTCTGGGTTGGACTTCAGCCTCTCTGCCATTGCAAACCCATCCATGCCGCCCATCATCACGTCGAGAATCAGCAGGTCGAAGCGCGCCAGATTCTTCTCCAGCGCCTCTTCTGCCGAGTATGCGGTGGCTACTTGGTACCCCTCGGTCTCAAGATTGAACTTCAGAATCTCGCAGAGGTCCTGTTCGTCGTCGACGACCATAATTCGAGCTTTGTTTTCTTCCATATCAGTTGTCTTTTTGATGGTGGCGCACGATAGGAGTATGCCACCTGTTATAATAGTGCAAAAGTATGAATTTTCGGGTTCTTCCTTGTCTCTTTTCCGTTAAAATTATGTGACAAATCACCATCCCCGCTCTCCCGTCGGCCATCCCCGTGGCGAGGGCGCGGACCGATGGCGCGCTACTTGCTCATGGGCGGTCGATATACTTGCTGTATATCCTATAGTAGATGTCCATCCAGCCGTCGGTGAGCAGCCAGTTGAGCCGGTGAGCCAACTCCGGATGACGGTCTATAAACTCTACCACCTGGGGGTTGTATCGGGTGCCGGCATCGTGGCGGAACTCGTTGATTACGGTGTTGAATGTCTTCGGGTTCTTGTAGTTGCGGCCTATGCGCTCTGTAGCTGCCTGCAGGCAGTCGCTCAGGGTGAGTATGTCGATGAGCAGGCGGTAAGGCGAGCGGGTGTTGTCGAAGTCTGCAGGGTAACCTCCCTTGCCGTTGTACCACTTGTGGTGGCCCAGAATGGCATCGTGGAATGGCGCCAGTCGTGGGTCGAGCTCCAGAAACCTCAGTCCGCGACGCGGGTGACCCTGTATAATCTTGCGCTCCATAGGGGTGAGCGGTCTGAAGTCGTTGTTGACCACGGGAACCATGATAATCTTGCCCAGGTCGTGAAACTCTGCCGCCCTGCGCATGTATTCCACAAACAGCTTCTTGCGCTTGGTCACGCTGCGCACGTTCTGACAGCCCAGGTAGCCTACCAGCAGCTGTGGTTCTTCCTTCACCATGGCGCTGATGATGGTCGTGGCTATCTCTGCCACGTGCACCGAGTGGGCATAGGTGGGCAAGTCGGTCGTCACGATGAGCTCTTCGAGGAAGTCGACCCTCTCTTCGGGATTCAGGTATCGCGTGATGCGCTCGTAGACGACCAGTGTCTTGAGCATCTTTACAAACTGGGTGGAGTGCTGGTCATCGTGGCGGTTTCTGAACGCCGTTACAATATGTCCGCACAGCAGTTTGACCGTACGGCGCTTCTCTCTGTAGGGGATATCGGCAATGTCGTTGAGGTAGAGTATCGAGTAATACTGCTGGATGAAGTCCATGAACTCCTCGTCGTTGAGCCTTACGCCCTTTATCAGGTTCCAGTTGCGGGCATACCGGCTCTTGTAGGCGTCGAGAGCTTCCTTTGCGGTGATTTGTTGGAGCCTTACCTGCATGAGCAGCATGTTCATATACTGCTCGTCGTCCATGTTTTTCTTTTTCTTGTAGCTCTTTACCAGTTTGGTCATAAGCCATGTGGCCTCCTGTCTCTTCATCATGGTGCTGTCGTAGAGATACACGTTGCGTATCAGCAGCTCGTCCATCCTTTCTGCCTTGTTCTTCAGTCTCGCCATCATACTCGGAGAGATGTGGATGGTCGTGTCATTGAGCATGAGGCGCATGGTGCGCATGTTCGTGCGCAACTGTCTTACGGTCATTATCTTGCTGTTGAACCAAGCAAAGCTCGACAGGTTGTAGAGGGCTGTGACGCGACACTGCTTGTAGGCGGGAAATCTCTCGCTCTCCTTGCCGAGCACCGCTCTGAAGTGGTTGTATGAAGTACGGAGCGTCGTGGTGTCGTTGTCGAGACTGAAGATGTGGAAATAAGCCACTCCCCGCCACAGATGCAGCCAGTTGTCCATGCGCAGGCTGTCGGGTTGGTGATCGCTGTAGCGTTGCATGGCGTTGCAGAGGGTAAGCGTGTTGAAGGGGTCGGCCTTGCCGGCTCTCAGATAATCCAGGGTGAAAGCTCTGATGAATTCGCTGTAGAGGCTGTGGTCGTTGAGCACCTCGCCGACGGTCACGGCGTGGTTGATGCTGTCGATAATCAGCCTGTTAGACAGGTTTATCTCATGGTTCTTCCTTGCCCGCACCTGTAGAAACCTCGTCCATTGGTCGTGGTCGCGTATCTGGAAGATGCTGTCATTGTAGCGGTTGTACTCCACGCGGTTTTGTGCCAATGTGCGAAACCACTTTCTGAATTCGTAGTGATGTGCGGGTGAGGCCGGCTGTGCCATGCACGCGATGGTGCAGACGATGGCGGCAAGCATGATGGATAGCCGTTTGCCGCTGTTACCCGATGACAGCCTTGCGGGGCGGTGGAAAATCTCGCAAGGCATAGATGGTATACACATCTTGTTATAATATTCTGTTCAAGTAAGACATTGTCTCTGTCTGATACCGCTGTGTGTCATTCATTATGCACACGACAATAACTATTGCAAATTTCGTCATTTATTCTGATATGGCAAATTATTTTTCTATAATTTCCATTGGCTTGCTGGCAAAAAGTGGCGAACCCCTTGTCAGCACCGCCATTTAGGCGGTTTTCTCCTGCTTCTGGGCATCCATCGTGGCTGTTGCCGTGTTCCAGGCCGCGGTGGTGGAGGGCGGGGAGAGTAGGGTGCCGCTTGATGTAAGGTTTCCTCAGAGGCATGTAATTATGGATGCAGCCATCTTATAGTTGAAATCAAGGCACGAAACGAGTATATCCAGGTTTGCCGTCATCGTTTCATGCCTCGCAATTCTTATTTCGTGCTTCGCCACGAGGATGGTGTGGCCCTCGGCAGTATTTGCGCGGGTGAGCCACCGCGTGGAGGCGGGCGCGGTGCGGGCAGAGGGCATCGCTGCTCCCTCAACCCATAGCCGTGTGGGCACCGACCCCATCGCCGCTCCCTCCGCGCGCCGCTGCCAGGTCGTCGTGACAATCGCCGTGATTACACCTTATTATATATATGGCGTGGCGCTGATGGCGCAGCTTCGGACTCTCATCACCGAGATGCTATCTAAAAACTGCACAAAAGTTGCGCTTTGTGCACAGTTTGCGTAAGACTGTGCAAATTTTTTCTCTTTAATTTGCATAAGCTGTAAAATATTTGTAATTTTGCGCCGTATTTGCATTAAAATCAATATAATTAAATATATTTTTTATGAGTTTGAACATTGTTGTACTTGCAAAGCAGGTACCAGACACAAGAAATGTGGGCAAAGACGCGATGACCGCAGAAGGCACTGTAAACCGTGCCGCGTTGCCCGCTATCTTCAACCCCGAAGACTTGAACGCCCTTGAGCAGGCTCTGCGTCTGAAAGAGCAGAATCCCGGCAGCACCGTAGGAGTGCTCACCATGGGTCCTCCCCGTGCCGGCGAGATAATCCGTCAGGGCCTCTATCGTGGCACCGATACCGGATGGCTGCTTACCGACCGTCTGTTTGCCGGCGCCGATACCCTGGCTACCTCTTATGCACTGGCTACAGCCATCAAGAAGATAGGCAATGTAGATATCGTTATCGGAGGTCGTCAGGCCATCGACGGTGATACCGCCCAGGTAGGTCCTCAGGTAGCCCAGAAGCTGGGTCTCAACCAGGTGACCTATGCAGAGGAAATCATCAAGGTAGAAGACGGCAAGGCCACCATCCGTCGTCACATCGACGGTGGCGTGGAGACAGTCGAGGCTCCTCTGCCTGTAGTGGTAACGGTAAACGGAAGCGCTGCTCCCTGCCGCCCCTGCAATGCCAAGCTGGTGATGAAGTACAAGTATGCCACCTGTCCTATGGAGCGCAAGGGCGACGAGCCCTGGTCTGCTCTCTATGACGAGCGCCCCTATCTGACCCTCAATCAGTGGTCGGTAGCCGACGTCGATGGCGACCCCGGACAGTGTGGTCTGGCTGGCTCACCCACCAAGGTAAAGGCTGTAAAGAACATCGTGTTCCAGGCCAAGGAAAGCAAGACCCTTACAGCGAGCGACGCCGACGTCGAGGGTCTGGTAAAGGAATTGTTGGACGAAAAGATTATAGGTTAAGGATATGAACAACGTATTTGTATATTGCGAAGTCGAAGGCACACAGGTTGCCGAGGTTTCTCAGGAATTGCTTACTAAAGGCCGCAAGCTGGCCAACGAATTGGGTGTGGAGCTCCACGCTGTCGTTGCCGGTACAGGCGTCAAGGGCCAGGTGGAAGACCAGATTCTTCCCTACGGCGTTGACAAGTTGTTCGTGTTCGACGGTGAGGGTCTCTTCCCCTACACCTCGGCTCCCCATACCGATATCATGGTCAACCTCTTCAAGGAGGAGCAGCCACAGATAGCTCTGATGGGTGCAACCGTGATTGGCCGCGACCTGGGTCCCCGCGTGAGCTCATCACTCACATCGGGTCTTACAGCCGACTGTACCCAGCTCGAGATTGGTGACTATGACGACAAGAAGAGCGGCAAGCACTACGACAATCTGTTGTATCAGATTCGTCCTGCCTTTGGTGGTAACATCGTGGCCACCATCGTCAATCCCGACCACCGTCCTCAGATGGCCACCGTACGCTCTGGCGTGATGCAGAAAGCTCTCTACGAGGGCAACGCCAAGGGTGAGGTTGTCTATCCCGAGGTGAGCAAGTATGTCTCTGACGAGGCCTACGTAGTCAAGGTTCTCGACCGTCATGTCGAGGCTGCCAAGCACAACCTCAAGGGTGCCCCCATCGTGGTAGCCGGTGGTTACGGTGTAGGTAGCAAGGAAGCATTCGACCAGCTCTTCCAACTGGCCAAGGAGCTGCATGGTGAGGTTGGTGCCAGCCGTGCCGCTGTCGATGCCGGATGGGTAGACCACGACCGCCAGATTGGTCAGACCGGTGTCACCGTTCATCCCAAGGTATATATCGCCTGTGGTATTTCCGGTCAGATTCAGCACATTGCCGGTATGCAGGACTCAGGCATCATCATCTCTATCAACAACGACCCCGAGGCTCCCATCAACAAGATTGCCGACTATGTCATCGTGGGTAACGTGGAAGAGGTAGTGCCCAAACTCATCAAGTATTACAAACAAAATTCTAAGTAAAGCCCCTCCCTGTCCCTCCCCAAAGGGAGGGTATCAAAGGGGGGATGGGTGTTGTTGATGAAAAAAGGTGATACAGTTTATGGATTTCAAGATGCTTCTCCCTGCCTTTATCCCATATTGAAGGCCTTTGCCAAGGAGAACCGCCGCCACTTGACTCCGTGTGAATCCTTGCTGTGGAACTATCTGGGAAGAACCAGCAGCTGTGGTTACCATTTTCGCCGGCAGCATATCATAGGCGATTACATTGTCGATTTTGCCTGTGTTGAGAAGAAACTTGTAATTGAAATAGATGGCGCTTACCATGCAGAGCCGCGCCAGGCGGCCGATGACAGTTTGCGGAGCGAATGGCTCGAGCAGAGAGGCTATGAGGTAATACGCTTTTCCAATAAACAGGTACTCCAGGAAATCGAGAATGTGCTAAGAGAGATAGACAATAGAATAAAAAACAAATAAACAGCCTTCATTTTCTACTCCCTCCCCTTGGGGAGGGTCGGGGTGGGGCTAATATAAGATTATGGCTAATTATTATACAGACCATCCAGAGATCGCGTTCCACCTGAACCATCCTCTGATGAAGCGCATCGTTGAGCTCAAGGAGCGCGACTATGCAGACAAAGACCAGTTTGCTGACGCCCCCGTCAACTACGAGGACGCCATCGAGAACTACAAGCGCATCCTGGATATCACCGGTGATGTGGCTGCTAACATTATCGAGCCTAACTCTGAGGATGTAGACCTTGAGGGTCCACACCTCGTTGACGGTCGCATGGTGTATGCCAGCAAGACCTTCGAGAACCTCGACGCTACACGTAAGGCCGGACTCTGGGGCATCTCTATGCCTCGTCGCTACAACGGTCTGAACATCCCCAACGTGGTGTTCTCTATGTTGTCAGAGGTTATCTCTGCTGCCGATGCCGGCTTCCAGAACGTATGGAGCCTCCAGAGCTGTATCGACACTCTCTATGAGTTCGGTTCAGAGGAGCAGCGCCAGAAGTATATTCCCCGTATCGCTGCCGGCGAGACCATGTCGATGGACCTCACCGAGCCCGATGCCGGTTCAGACCTCCAGCGCGTGATGCTCAAGGCCACTCAGGACGAGGACGGCACATGGCGCCTGAACGGTGTGAAGCGTTTCATCACCAATGGTGACTCTGATATCCACCTCGTGCTGGCCCGCTCGGAAGAGGGAACCAAGGACGGTCGTGGTCTTTCTATGTTCATCTACGACAAGCGCGACGGTGGTGTCACCGTACGTCATATCGAGCACAAGCTGGGTATCCACGGTTCACCTACCTGTGAGCTCGTGTACAAGAATGCCAAGGCTGAGCTCTGCGGCAGCACCCGTATGGGTCTTATCAAGTATGTGATGGCGCTGATGAACGATGCCCGTCTCGGTATCGCCGCCCAGTCGGTAGGTGTAGAGCAGGAGGCTTACAACGAGGGTCTCGCCTACGCCAAGGAGCGTGCCCAGTTCGGTCAAAAGATTGTCAACTTCCCCGCCGTATATGACATGCTGTCACGCATGAAGGCCAAGCTCGATGCCGGTCGTTCGCTGCTCTATCAGACAGCACGCTATGTAGACATCTACAAGGCTCTCGAAGACATCGCCCGTGAGCGCAAGCTCACCGCCGAGGAGCGTGCAGAGATGAAGAAGTACACCCGTCTGGCCGACGCGTTCACTCCTGTTGCCAAGGGTATGAACTCCGAGTATGCCAACCAGAACGCCTACGATGCCATCAGCATCCACGGTGGTTCGGGCTTCATCATGGAGTACAAGTGTCAGCGCTTGTTCCGCGACGCCCGTATCTTCTCTATCTACGAGGGTACCACCCAGCTGCAGGTTGTGGCTGCTATCCGCTATATCACCAACGGCACCTACCTCGCCATCATGAAGGAGATGCTCGAGGCTGAGGTATGCGACTGCATGAAGCCTCTGCAGGCTCGTGTGGCCAAGATGGTAGAGCAGTATGAGGCTGCCATCAATGCTGTCAAGGACGCCCAGAACCAGGAGGTTCATGACTTCCTCGGCCGTCGTCTCTACGACATGACCGCAGAAATCATCATGTCACTGCTTATCATCGAGGACGCCAGCCGCGCTCCCGAACTCTTCAAGAAGAGTGCCCACGTATATGTGCGCATGGCCGAAGAGAACGTACTGGGCAAGGCTGCTTACATCCAGAACTTCAAAGCAGAGGACCTCGCAGCCTTCCGCGCTGTCGAGACCGAAACAGCAGAGTAATCGGGTTATACATATTAAGTATAGAGGGCGTCACTCCTGTCATGGGAGTGGCGCCCTCGCTCTTTCTATACACCTTATTATATATATAGCAGCAGAGAAAGCCTCCCGAAACCTTTGCATATGTCAATATCTTTTATTAATATTGCAGTAGGTTAATCAACGGATGCTACTAATCAGACCCAATAACAAATGAAACGAATCTTATTGATGTCAGCCGCAGCAATGGCGTCGGCGGCACTGTCGTCGCAGACGGTCAAGACGATGAGCGACTTGAAGCCGGAACAGAAGTCGATGGCTATAAGCCTGAAACTCACCGGCAGATTGTCGGCCGAGCCAAAGGGAGACTATCGCCAGATGCGCGACCTGTGTTTCCAAGTGCGTACAATCGACCTTGGCGATGCCCAAAGCACCGAGATACCCAAGAACGCTTTCCACTCGCGCCACCAACTTGAAAATATCGTCCTGCCCAAGGCGTTGAAGACCATCGGAACACAGGCTTTCTTCGCCTGCGACAAACTGCAGGCTGTCACCATTCCCGCTTCGGTAGATACCATTGGCGCTGCCGCCTTCTCGGGATGCAAGAGCATGACAGTACTGACCATCGAGGGTGCGCTAGTGATAGGAGAGTATGCTTTCGCGCGTCTGTCGGGACTGACGACGGTGAGGGTAAACTCAATGACACCGCCCAAGGCTTCGGTGTCTTCTTTCTACGGCATCGCGCCGGGCAGCGTGAGTCTTGTGGTGCCCAAGGGCAGCGAGAAGGCTTATATGAAGGCGGCAGGCTGGAGCCGTTTCTATGCCGAGCTAAAGATGGCCAATGAGGTGAGCGACCCTACAAAGTGTCTCACTCCTATGCCGCAGGTGCTCACAATACAGAAGGGTGCCAAGACTCTGAACGTGCAGACTGCTTGGAATATCGTTGTTTCGCACAATGATGGTGCCGGCACTATATTAAATAATGAGGTGGAGCGTGCCCGCGAAATGCTCAGCAACCGCATCGACAACATAGTGAACAGCCGTCAGCGTGGCTTGCAACTCCTCCTTGATATCGACCCTACACTTGCCGATGACGAGGCTTACACCATGGTCGTCGACTCTAAGGGCGTGTGCATCAAGGGTAAGACTCCCCGCGGTGTGTTCTGGGGACTGATGACTCTCGACCAGGTTCTGCGCGGCTCGGGCAACAAGGAATGTGTTGACGCCATCCCGCAACTTACCATCCAAGATACGCCCCGTACTCACGTACGCGAGTTGATGGTAGACCCTGCCCGTACGTTCATACCTATAGACGAGCTCAAGGCGTTTGTCCCCGAGATGGCCCGCTATAAGCTCAATGCCATCCACCTGCATTTGGTCGACGACCAGGCTTGGCGCATCGAGATTAAAAAATATCCCCAGCTCACCGAGCAGGCTTCCATGCGCTGGGGACAGGACGACTTGCTGATGCCCTACAAGGGCTATTACACCCAGGAGCAGATGCGCGACTTGGTGGAGTATGCTGCCAAGTATCATGTGGAGATTATACCCGAAATCGAGATGCCTGGCCATGAGGTGGCTGCCATCAGCGTGTTCCCCGAACTTACTTGCCATCAGTGTCAGGTTCCTATCCGCACCACTTGCGGTGTGTCCAACGAGCTGCTGTGCCCCGGCAATGCCTTCACCTATGAGTTTCTGGGCAATGTATTCCAGGAAATAGCCAACATCTTCCCCTCCAAGTATATCCATCTCGGCGGCGACGAGGCTGGCAACCCCGCCCTCGACTGCTGGACCGACTGCCCCAAGTGTCAGGCTCTGAAGAGACAGCTCGGCATTACCACCATCGACCGTTCGGAAAACTGGAAACTGCAGGGCTACCTGTTTGTCCGTATCATCGGGCTTCTGCGCGATACCTACAACAAGACTCCCATGTTCTGGTACGAGACCGACTTCAAGAAGATTCAGCCTGGATGTGTCACCTTTGCCTGGCGAGACGGACTCACCGACAAGGCCCTTGAAGCCGCTGTCAATAACAACGCACGCATAATGCTTTGCCCGGGCGAGCACTGCTACTTCGACTATCCCATGGCCAAGGGCGATATGCCGGAGGTAAACTGGGGTATGCCCGTTACATCGCTCGAGGCTACTTACTCTATTGACCCGTCGTGGGGCAGAGACCAGAGCTTCGAGGACAACAACCTCTTTGGTGTTGCTGGAACGCTGTGGAGTGAGTGCATCACTTCGCCCGAACGTATCTACTATCAGGCTTATCCGCGCGCGATTGCTCTTGCCGAGGCTGGATGGACACGCAACAAGCCTTCTTATGGCAACTTCCTCGTGCGTCTGAAACCTACCGCAAAGGATATGATGAGGCGTGGCGTTACTTACTCACTCGAATACTAATGGCGTTACTGTCAGGATAAATCTCTTCACTCTAAACAGCAAAGGGCTGATGCTCCTCGCGAGGTATCAGCCCTTTGTGGTTGTCTTTGTTTGGGTTATAAGAGCCATAGCCATAAGCCAAGACAGCCTGTTTGCAGACAGCATAATTATCATATCCCCTATACCTTATTATATATATGCCCCTGCCAGCCTGCGGTCATGGCTGGGACGGCGGCCGACGTTGCACTTTTTTCTCACATTATTGATGGAAAGTTGTCCGATGTCGCAAAAAAAGAGTATATTTGCATCAGATAGACAAGTATGACCCATGAGCAGCTCACTGATAGACAGACAGACCGTAGAGAAGATTAAAGATGCGTGCAATATCGTTGATGTAGTTTCCGAATTTGTTACCCTCCACAAGAGTGGGGCCAACTACAAGGGTCTCTGTCCCTTCCACAATGAGCGCACTCCCTCCTTCTTCGTTTCTCCTGCCCGTGGCACTTGCCACTGCTTCGGCTGCGGCAAGGGCGGCAACTCCGTGACCTTTATCATGGAGCATGAACAGATGACCTATCCCGAAGCTCTGCGCTGGCTTGCAGCCAAGTATCACATCGAGATACAGGAACGCGAGATGACCGACGAGGAACGCAAGCAGCAGAGCGAGCGTGAGTCGATGTTCATCGTCAACGAGTGGGTCGCCAAATACTTCGAGAGCCAGCTCCAGACTGACGGCGAGGGCACTGCCTATGGTCTGGCTTACTTTCGCAGCCGTGGTTTCCGCGACGACATCATCGCCAAGTTCCGTCTGGGCTACGACCTGCAAGACCGCTTTGCGCTCGCCCGTCGTGCCAAGAGCGAAGGCTATCAGGCAGAGTTCCTCCTCAAGACCGGCATCTGCTACAAGACCGACCGTGGCGACCTCATCGACCGATACGCCGGAAGAGTCGTTTTCCCGTGGATTGGACTCAGCGGCAAGGTTGTCGGCTTTACCGCCCGTGTGCTTGACCAGCGTACCAAGGGCGTCGAGAAGAAGTATGTCAACTCGCCCGACTCCGAGGTTTACCACAAAGCCAGTCTGCTCTACGGCATCTACCAGGCCAAGAAGGCCATCGCCAAGCTCGACCGCGTCTATCTCGTCGAGGGTCAGGCCGACGTCATCTCCATGTACCAGGCCGGCATCGAGAACGTGGTCGCCGGTTCGGGCACCGCCCTCAGCTTTGCCCAGATACACATGCTGCACCGTCTCACCTCCAATATCACTCTCATCTATGATGACGACGAGGCCGGACTCCATGCCGCCCTCAAGGGCACCGACATGCTGCTCTTCGAGGGTATGAACCTCAAGGTGCTGCTGCTGCCCGACGGCGAAGACCCCGACAGCTTCGCCCGCAAGCATACGGCTGAAGAGCTCAAGCAGTATATCGAGCAGCACGAGACAGACTTCATCCAGTTCAAGACCAACCTGCTGCTCAAGGATGTCACCGACCCCATCAAGCGCACCGAAGCCATCAACTCTATCGTGAAGAGCATCTCGCTCGTGACCAACCCCATACTCCGCGACACCTACGTGCAGAGCTGCGTGGCGCGCACCGGTGTGGCCGAGGCTACCCTTATCAACACCATGAACCGCTTCATCCGCGAGCAGAAGGAGAGCAAAAACTCTGAAGCTCGCCGTGAGCAGGAAGCGCCTCAGGTGGTCACCCCCACCAATGTGATGGCTGCCCCCGCGTCGTCGGTCTCTCCGCAGGAGAAGGTAGAGCGTATGCTTGCCCAGATGATTGTGCGCGATGGCAGCAAGGTGGCTTTCCGCAATATCCCTGCCGCCGGCGATGCCACCATCGACCTCACCGTGGCGCAGTACATCTACTATGATTTGCAGGCCGACCATCTCGCGCTGTCCAATCCCCTCTACGCCCGCATCCTCGACGACGCCTTCCGGCATAGCGCCGACGAGGGCTTCGACTCCCTCCAATACTTTGTCCACCACTCCGACATTGACATCTGCAAGGTGGCTGCCGAGCTGAGTGTCGACCAGCTGCAGCTCATCAAGAACGAAGAGCCCAAGAAAAAGCTCACCGCTGACGAGGTCAAGGCTCTGCAGCTCGAGGCCGAAGAGCGGCTCCGCGTCGATACCGTCCATCTGCTGCTCGACTTCCGCATGGACTATACCGAGCGCCGCCTGAAGCAGCTTGGCGACGACATCAATGCGGCGGTCAGCGACCCAGCCCGTATGACCAGCCTGCTCAAGGAGTATGCTGACATGCAGAAAGTGCGCAATGCCTATGCACAGAAATTAGGCAATAACATCATCAGATAAACGCCTATGAGTTTCGGTTTCCTTGTCTTTATTCTCTTGGCTTCTATCGTTGGTGCCGTAGTGAGATACTATTATCAGAAGTACATTGGTTCCAAGTTGGAGATGTTCAAACTCGAGAACATCAATGCCCAGACCAATCTCGAGGTGGTCAGCGACACCCTGCGCAAGATGATTTGCACCTACGCCTGGACCAAGGAGGGCGAGTCCAATGTCTGTCATTTCGACTACCAGGGTGCCCACTTCAGTATCGAGCTTACCGACAATGACCCTTTCACCCAACTCTCATTATATTACATCCATTTCGTGTCGTTGGAAGACATCAACGTCGTCCGCGCGGTATGCAACAAGTATTCCTCCACCAAGAACCCGTTCAAGGTGGTCTATTCCGTCAATCAGGAACACCACGGTGCCGCTATCCACATCTTGTCCAGCCTTCTTCTCAATGAGGTCAACGCCCATGAATTGCTGACGAAGGTCATGGCGCAGATGTTTGAGATGAGGCGGTTGGTCGTGGCCGAAATCGAGAGCGAGACCCAGAAGGCTCGCAGTGTCGATTGCGCCGATTACGAAGTTGCCACAGTCGAGTGGGGTGGAGAGTTGGAACTGCTCCACGAACTCGAGATAGACCGCCAGCCTGCCGTCTTCAGTCACCACGAGGCTGCCGCCCATCCCGTCATCACCCCCCGTGCGCTCCTTGCCACCATGTTTGGCATCACCGACAGCCATATCGACTCGCTTTCCGCCTGGACCAATGACGAAACCCACATCCACATGGGCGAGGACGACGATATTGCCAATTTCCCCCTCTCTGCGTTGCTTATTGCCGATGGCAAGTTTGTCCACAGTTGGGTTGGCGTCGAACTTACCTATCATGACGACAGTGGCGATGGCGTCAGTCACAATCTTGGCATCCATTTGGATTCCGAGATGACTACCCCGTCGGTGCTCTATTACCGCGTGACCCTCACGCTGATGCCTGTGTTCGTCCCGCCGGTAGTAAGCCCCGTCCTGCTACCCAAACCAGGCGACTGCCATACGTTTGTGGCCGGCTATGAGCTTGTACCCACGAAGCAGCAGACCGACGCCATCAACTACCAGTGGCACGAAGCCCGCGAGAAGTTCAAGTCTGGCGGCGAGAGCCAGCTCACCGCTACCCAGCGGGTGCTTGCCCATTGCGAGCAGCCCAACCTGGCCCAGTATATCTACCTGGGTCGCCAGCGTTATCTCGAACGCCGCTTCTTTGATGCCCTCTCCCCGCTCGGTGCAGCCTATGAGCGTTACGCCGCCCGCTACGACCAGATGGGCGCCGACGAGCGTCGCAGCTATTATGAGGTGTGCTATCTCCTTGGCAGTTGCTATTATCATCTGCGCCGTTTCGAGATAGCCCATTTCTATCTCTTCCAGACCCTTTCCATCAACAACCTGATATACACCATGCAGTATGTCAACTGTATGGTGAGCATGGGCAACTGTGATGCCTTGCGCTTCATCGACTCCTCGTTTGCCAATCTGAAGCGCTCGATGGACATGGGCAGCCTCAACAGCAACTGTCTCAACTTCTATTACTTCCTCCAGCGCCGCAAGGTTGAGTTTCTGCTCAACGCCCACCGCGTCGACGAGGCCGAGCAGTTGTTGCGCACCATGCTCGACGGCAATCCCAACAGCGACTTTGCCATCGAGCGACTCGCCGAGATACAGAAAGAAAAAGAGAAACTATGACATCGATTATCCTGTGGACGTTGCTTGCCATCGACATTGTTCTGGTGATAATGGCGCTGGTCAAGGTGTTGCTCGAAGAGCTGCAGCCCTTCAAGGCAATGTTCTGGGTGATGACCATCATCTTCGTGCCCATTCTGGGATTGGTGCTTTTCTTCTTTTTCGGCAAGAACCTCCACAAGAAGCGACTCCTCAGCGACCGCACCCATATGCTCATCGCCGAGCGCATCTATGAGGGATTTACCGCCCAGGACGACCTCGTCATCCCAGCCCGCCATGAGCGCGTCATCAACTTCTTTGCCCGCCTTACCCTGGCGTTTCCCTTCAAGAACAATCGCATTGAGATACTCTCCGAGGGATCCGATTTCTTTCTCAACCTCCTTCACGACATCGGTCAGGCCCAGAGCCATATCCATCTCATTACCTATATCTTCACCGACGATGCCTTGGGCCGTCTCGTTGCCGATGCCCTCATCGACAAGGCCCGCGAGGGTGTCGAGGTGCGCGTTATCTACGACGATGTGGGCAGTTGGGAGACCAGCAACCGTTTCTTCGAGCGTTTGCGTGCCGCCGGTGTCGATGTCGTGTCTTTCATGCCCGTGCGTTTCCCTGCCTTTACCGGCAAGGTCAACTACCGCAACCACCGCAAGATATGCGTCGTCGACGGCAAGGTGGGCTATATCGGTGGCATGAACCTCGCGCTGCGCTATGCCAAGGGCGGTCGTGGCCGCGACTGGTGCGATACCCACCTCCGCGTTTGTGGTGCCGTCGTTTCTTCACTCCAGCGCTCCTTTATCGATGACTGGTATCTCGTAGACCATTCCATTCTGCGCGACGACAAGTACTATCCAGCCCCCACTGTCGAGCCCAACGACTGCTTGGCACAGGTCGTGCTGAGCAGCCCGCTTCTTCCCTGGAACGGACTGATGCAGGGCTATGTCAGCCTCATCTACGAGGCGCGCAAGTATGTCTACATCGAGACGCCCTATTTCATCCCGCCCCAGCCCGTGCTTATGGCGCTTACCACCAAGGCCCTCGCCGGCGTCGACGTCTGCGTGATGCTGCCCGAGCATGCCGACCGCTGGTTTGTCGAGCACGCCGCGCGCTCCTATATAGACCGTGCCCACGATGCCGGAGTCAAGTTCTACCTCTACCAGCCAGGCATCAACCATTCCAAGTTGCTCATCATCGACGATATGGTCTGCTCTTGTGGCTCCACCAATATCGATTTCCGTAGTTTTGAGAACAATTGCGAGTCCAATCTTTTCATCTACGACACCGAGATGGCGCTCCGCATGAAGCATCTGTTCCTTGGCGACCTCGCCCATTGCAGTCCCCTGGACGAGAACTACCTTTTCCAGCATCACACCATCCATCAGCGCCTCGCCGACGGCGTAGTGCGTATGTTCTCGCCACTGATGTAGACCCCGTCGTTGCGGTAATCACCGGCAGATGTTGCCTATAGCGTAAAGCGGATAGATGAGAATATCGTCAAATTCACCGAAGTTCTCCAGAGATGTACGGATGCCTTTGTCCAGTTGCTTGGCATCCATGAAGATACGCATGCTCTGCATCGTGCCACGTACTCCGGCTTTTACTTCTATCGGATATATTCTTCCTTTGCGTGAGACTACGTAGTCCACCTCTGCATTGGAGTTCTTTTTCTCCCTGTGCCAGCAATAGAGATTGTCATTCAGGTATGGCGGGCGGCTCTTCACCAGTTCGTCGCCTACAAATACCTCTGCCAGAGCCCCTCGGTTTACGAGTTTGATGTCGTCTGAGACGAGTATGTCCGTCAAGTCGAGTTCGAGAGTCCGTTGCAGCAACCCCGTATCCATAAAGATATATCTTTTGTATTTTTCTTTAGCTTCAGCATACAGCGGCACACCGTTGCTGTCGGTGTGTACCACTGTATAGATGAGTCCCGCCATGCAGAGCATGTCCAACGCTTCCTTCACTACGGGGGTGCGATAGTCGCTGCCCACTTGTGTATATACAAATTTGCCTTGTCCCTGCAGGGCTACCGACCGCAGTACGTCTCTCAGCACGTTGACGGGAATCTTCTCGTGATATTTCTTGAAATCATCCTGATACGAAATCATCAGTTCGCTCAATATCTGCTGACATTTCAGCATGCTTCCAGTCTCCACATAACGGGCCACACACTCGGGCATGCCACCGATGACGAGAAATACCCTAAGGTATTCCAGCGCCTTGGCATGGATGAGCTCGGGTAATGGGTCTTCCGGCGTAGCCTGGACCACCATGTCGGCGAGCGTGCGTTTGTCGAGCGCCCATAAGAACTCCTGGAAACTGAACGAATACATAAACAGCGAGCGTATTCGTCCTACTCCGAATGACGGCAGGTCTCTCAGCGCAAACTCCAACAGCGAACCGGCGGCGATGACATGGAGCAGAGGCATCTTCTCATAGAAGTATCTCAGCCTGTTGATAGCGGCAGGACACGCTTGTATTTCATCGAAAAACAGCAGCGTGTTGCCCTCTTCGATGGGAGTGTCCAGTATCACAGACAGTTGCTGGCAGATTTGCTGAGGACTATATCCCTTTTCAAAGAGGGTATGCAAATCCTGCCTATCGTTCAGGTCTATCTCCACATAATGCTTGAACCGCTCGCCCAGATGGCGCACGGCAGAAGTCTTGCCCACTTGGCGCGCGCCGCGCAGCAGTAGCGGCTTGTGATTTTCGCTTTCGCCCCATTTCTTCAGTTCTCCGTCGATGGCTCTTTCCAAGTATTTCATCTTCTCGTTTTTTTTTGTTTTCGTGATGACTGTTTGCGCGCAGACCTTGACTGTCAGTATGGTACAAATGGCTGTCTCTGCGCCAATCTTTTGCAAAGATAGTGCAAGCCGAACGCCAAAAGCTCGCTTAATGGCTGAGGTGCCGCCTATCTTATGCAAAGATACGAACTTTTGCAGAAATAGGCACCTTAAAACCATATTTTTTTACAAAAATAGGCATCATAGAAATGGCATTTTTTGTAAAAATAGGCATCTTAGAAACCGTGTTTTTTGCAAAAATAGGCACCTAAGGACGAATTTTCATGCCCTTGGCGATGTTTTTGATGACCTTTGCGACCGCCGTGGCTTGCTTTGGACGCGCGGAGATGACGCTTGAAAGTATAATAATCGTTAAAGTTAAGCGGCATAAGTGCCATTCTATCCGAAATAGCCGTAACTTAGCACTGTTATTCACCATTCTAAAGAAAGGATAAGATATGATGACAATCAGACAAGTAGCCCGTTGCCCCATTTGCGGCAACATTGTAGAAGTATTGCATGCCGGCGCCGGCACGCTCGTGTGCTGCGGACAGCCCATGCAGCTGCTCGAAGCCAACACCACCGATGCCGCCCAGGAGAAGCATGTGCCCGTAATCGAGCGCGTCGACGGCGGTTACCGCGTCACCGTGGGCAGCGTCGAGCATCCCATGACCCCCGAGCACTACATCCAGTGGATAGAGCTGCTCACCGACGAGGGCGTATTGCGACGCGAACTCACGCCGACCGATCGTCCCGTCGCCCTCTTCCAGACCACTGCCCACGTTACCGGAGCCCGCGAATACTGCAATCTGCATGGTCTCTGGGCAGCAAAAATGTAAGTTTTGTGCCTTGCACATATCATTTATTGGCGCCACACACCCCTTAATCGGAGTTTTTTGTCTAACTTTGCATTCGTATGAATATCAAGAGAGGCAGCAACTTGCTTTTGGGCGGATGTGTGGCGCTGCTTGTGGTGCTATGCTGGCTCAGTATCAGTGCGCCGATGCGTTTCGACGCCCAACGCCACCAACGTGAGCAGGCCGTGATAGGCTGCCTGCTCCAGATACGTGCAGCCCAGGAAGCCTATCATACCGCCCACGGCACCTACGCACCATCTGTCGACTCGCTTGTCGGCGCCCGGCTGCTCACGCCCACTGCCGCCGTCATCCCCCACAGCGGCGGCCGTAAGTTTGAGATACGCACGGCGGTAGCCACCGGTGCCTCGGGAGCAGCCGTCAGCCTCATGGAGTGTGGAGCCACCTACGACGACTACCTCCAGGGGCTCAATCCACAAGAGATAGAGCGCCTCACGCGCGAAGCCAATGACAACGGCAAATTTGCCGGACTGAAAATAGGAGACCTCACAACACCTGACAACAATGCTGGAAACTGGGAATGAAACAATGAAGCAACCGCGGATGACACTCCGCATCAGCGACACGTCGCTCGCCTTTGCCATAGCCGACAAGACGGCAGTCAAGGGCGTGGCTTACGAGACCTATACCGTTAGAAGCGGCATCTCGATAGCAGCCAACCTGCGCGAGGCGTTCCGCCAGTCCCAACTGCTCTCTCACCCTACGGGCAGAGCACAGGTAATGCTGTCGGCGCCCACCATGATTGTACCTGTAGAGGAGTTCGACGAGGCCAAGGCCGAGACCCTCTACCGCTACAGCTTTGCCGCCCAAGCCAATACGGAGGTAATCAGCAGCGTGCTGCCCCAGCTCAATGCCGTCGCCATCATGGCCATCAACCGCGACCTCAAGGCGGTCATCGACGACCATTATGCCGACGTCATCTACATGCCTGTCGAGCAACCCGTGTGGAGCTATATGCACCGTCGCGCCGAGACCCATCTCTGCCGCCGCCTTTATGCCTACTTCCATGATGACTGTGTGAGCATTTTCGCCTTCGACAAGCACCGTTTCCGCTTCTGCAACACCTACTCTGCCACCCGCGCGCAGGACAGCGTATACTATATGCTCTACGTGTGGCAGCAGCTGCAGATGGATGCCGACAAGGACGAGCTCTACATCGCGGGCGCCCCTGTCGATAGCGACGAGATGATGACCTCTCTGCACCGTTATCTGCGCAAGGCTTACACCATGAGCCCCTCGGCAGAGTTCAACCGTGCACCTATCACCGAAATCAAGGGCATTGCGCTCGATGTAGTTACACTTTATATGCGAGGAAGATGAGAATTATCACAGGAATATATAAGGGACGCCACTTCGATATACCACGTTCGTTCAAGGCGCGACCCACTACAGACTTTGCCAAGGAGAATATCTTCAATGTGCTCAATGGATATATAGACCTCGACGGCGCCATGGCGCTCGACCTCTTTGCCGGCACGGGCAGCATATCGCTCGAGATGCTGTCGCGAGGCTGCTCCCAGGTGGTCAGCGTCGAGGCCGACCGCGACCATGCCAACTTCATCCGCCAGTGCATGACCAAGCTGGGCACCGATGCCAACGTGCTCATCCGCGGCGATGTGTTCAGGTTTATCAAGAGTTGCAGCCAGCAGTTCGACTTCATCTTTGCCGACCCGCCCTATGCCCTTGACAACATCGACACCATCCCCGACCTTATCTTCGAGCACAATCTGCTCAAGCCCGACGGCATCCTCGTCGTTGAGCATGGCAAGGCCAACAATTTTGTGTGCCATCCGCGCTATCTGGAGCATAGAGTCTACGGCAGCGTCAACTTCTCCATCTTCAGATAGTCCCTTCAGACCTCACACCATCCTATATACAAGGAGCACCACCATCACGGGTAGTGCTCCTTTTTGCTTGGCTGCCACCGCTGCTTCTCACGCTGCTTTGGCCGTTGCTTCACGTGGCTGTAGACCAATGGTTCTGCGGCGTCGTGACCATCGCTGTCGGCTCGTAACGGAAGAAACGAGGGCTCGTGCCAATTGATACGTGGGTTCGTTTCTTATGTCACGAGCCCACGTGCCTTACGTTACGAGCCAGCCACGACCCTCTCCACGGCACCGGGAGTGGTTGCGAGTTTTGCCGCCCTGACCAAAAAACTTGCATCCCTTGGTCGGCGTCTCGCCTAAAATGATTACTTTTGTCCTCACTATGACTATCGACGAATTTATCTCACGCGTGGAGCAGCAGATGGGCTTCAGCCCCACCGCCGACCAGCATCGGGCTGTCACAGAGATAGCCCGCTTTCTCGCTTTCCGTCACGACCATGCCGTGATGGTGATGCGCGGTTCGGCGGGTACGGGCAAGACCACCCTCACCGCTGCCCTGGTGCGCACGCTCGCCAGCCTCCGGCAGAAGATGGTGCTCCTGGCACCCACCGGGCGAGCCGCCAAGGTGCTGTCTCACTACAGCGGCATGGCAGCCTTCACCATCCACCGCAAGATATACCGCGAGCGCTCCGTGGCAGCGGGGGGCGGCGTCTTCAATCTCAACGACAATCTCCATGCCGATACCCTCTTCGTGGTCGATGAGGCTTCGATGATAGCCAACGAGGGATTGGGCGAGAGCGTCTTTGGCACGGGCTGTCTGCTCGACGACCTTATCACCTATGTCTATGGCGGGCGCAACTGCCGGCTCATGCTCATCGGCGACACCGCCCAGCTCCCGCCTGTGGGCGAGGAAGAGTCTCCGGCGCTCTCTGCCGAGGTGCTCCAGGGCTATGGACTCTCGGTCTACCAGGCCGACCTCGACGAGGTGGTAAGACAGGCTGGAGAGAGCGGAATCCTCTACAACGCCACCATGATACGCACCATGATTACCCACGACGCCATGACCCAGTTGCCGCGCATACGTCTGCAGGGTTTTGCCGATGTCTGCGTGGTGCCCGGCAACGAACTCATCGAGGCGCTCAGCCAGAGCTACCACCACGTGGGCGTCGACGACACCATCGTCGTGACCCGCTCCAACAAGACGGCGCGTATCTACAATCTCGGCATACGCTCCACCATCCTCGACCGTGGCGACGACCTGCTCTCCTCGGGCGACAGGCTCATGATAGTCAAGAACCATTATCTCTCGCCTGCCTCTGTCCAGGGCGATGACCGTCCGCCCTTTGCCTTCATTGCCAATGGCGACTGCTGTCGCGTGGTCAAGGTGCGCCGTCTGCGCGAGATGCATGGTCTCAACTTCGCCGACGTGTGGCTCCAGTTCCCCGACTACGACAACTATGAGTACCAGTCTACCGTAGTCCTCGACAGTCTCTCTACCGATGCGCCTGCGCTCACCCGCGAGCAGAGCGACCAGCTCTATCAGCGCGTGCTCGACGACTATGCCGACCTGCCCCGCAAGGCCGACCGCATGGCCGCCATGCGCCAGGACCCTTACTTCACCGCTCTGCAGATCAAGTTTGCCTACGCCGTGACCTGCCACAAGGCCCAGGGCGGACAGTGGGCTCACGTCTACATCGACCAGGGATATATGACCGACGACATGCTTACTCCCGATTATATCCACTGGCTCTATACCGCCTTCACCCGAGCCCGTGAGCGCCTCTTCCTCGTCAACTGGCGCGAGGGGCAGATAGAGGGTTAGCGCCACGGGCGCGGGCACGGCTGCAGCCTACTTGCGGTCTTTCTCCCTGATTTCCACTCTTCTTATCTTGCCACTGTTCTGCGCTGTTATTAATTGCTTGTAAAACAAAAAAATAGTGGTGGTGGTAAAAAATATTGTTTTTTTCTTGGTAAATAATTGTAAAAGGCCTATCTTTGCCGTGTCATATCCATGCTGAAATCCCACGTGGGCAGAAGGTTGGGTAGACATACATATTGTAAAAGGCGTTTTTGTACGCTTTGGTTTTGACGCTATAAGAATCTCGCAAATTCCAAGATAAGTCAAAAACAAAGCAACCAGAACGTCTCATGAGGTGTATTGTATACATGCCTCAATTGTCTTCGGATGCTTTAACATTCGTTGATGTTGTGGGTGATATATATACTTGCATCGGCGTGGGGCTTTCAGCGTTGCTCGTTTCGACTTGTCGGGCAATGCGAGAGCCTTTATAGCGTGGAACGAGTGACAGAAGTGGCTCCGCGCTTTTTTAGTATGTATACATAGGTGTAAATCTGCCAAAAAAGGAGCCCATTGGTATATTATTTTCAAGAATGGAGTATTCCTTAAATTATTCTTTTGGGAACAAAAGCTACGCTATCACACAGGAAGTGAATAATAAAGCTAATGAGAATCAATTAGAAGCAATTGCCGAGGGGCTTGCCTTAACATCAGCCGAACAAAATCATCATAAGTCTTATGGAATTTACACTAATATGGTTTTGTTTGAGAATAAAACCCCTGTATGGCATACGCAAAAAAGAGGTATTTACAAAGAACATGCTGTCAAATTCACAGAATAGAGTTCATTTTGATTAATTAAATTCTTGTCATTAATATTCTTAATTGTTTCAATTTCGATTAATCACATTCTAAAACTTATTATTATGATAATTAAAAACTTAAAGGTATTACTAATCTTTGTACTAATTACCTTTGCTAATGCAGCTAATGCGGTCATTCGCGATAGTTATTATACTAGCTATACATGGAGCAGATGGCATTATCATGATGCCTATACGCATGCAAGCGGAAAATGGTTTTATGTTTTCAAAAATGAGCCTAATAATTTTCTTTTCCGATTTAATATTTCAGAGTTGGTCATCAGTAAACTTACATACAAAGAATGGATGACACTCAAAAGCCAAGGGGGATATATTGATGCTAAATGTAAATTTGAATATTATATTACAGATGAATGCCCAACAATGAATAGTTGCCTGGAAAAATATGGGTATCCTTGTGCAAAGGAACAACTGAATACTTGGAAAAAAAGGCCATCAGTGCTTAAAAGTGAGTATGTTTCAACAAAAATTTTTTATAATAGCCGAAATAAGATCAATACATTGAACTTCTTTTTTTCAGATGGGTCGGCTTATGCCATTGCTGTAGATTGGACCGTTACAAAAGATGGTGGTATTGTCAATCGTGAAGAAGGATTTTAAGTCATGATTAAAAAATGGATAAAAATAATATTCAAAATCGACGCGAGTTCTTTAAGAATGCAGCGAAAATAGTTTTGCCTATTCTTGGTTGTATTGTCCTTCCACAAAGCATTAACGCAATGGGTATGTTGGACAAAGTAACACCAGGGAGTTGTAATGCCGCATGTACTGGGCTTTGTGTAAATAGCTGTTCGGCACTATGCGAAAACAACTGTGAAGGAGGGTGTAAACGTGGATGCAGCGAAGCTTGTACTACAAAGTGTTCGGGAGCATGCACACGTGCGTGTGCTAATGGTTGTGGCAGTAATTGTACAGGAGAATGTATTGTCGGTTGCAAAGAAGCATGTGATGGGTCCTGTAAACAAACCTGTAGTCTTTCATGCTCTGGTAATTGTTCTTTCGGTTGCCAAGGTACTTGTTCGTCAAGTTGCCGAGGACAATGTTCTTATTACTGTACCAGTTCATGTAAAGGAGGGTGTGACAGTATGTGTGGTGGGAGTTGCAGTGGTACCATGTCTTTGTTCTAAATAAAGATATGATTTACAAGAGCAATAACGCCTGGCAATCTGGCATGGCGAAAACCATCACATTCATCGTTACTAAGGACTGCCAGTTAGCTTGCAAGTACTGCTACCTTGTTGGCAAGAACTCTAAGGAGCGAATGTCATGGGAGGTAGCAAAGGCTGCTATTGATTACATACTGGACCACGAGGCCGACATGACCGAGGAGAGTGTGGTATGGGATTTTATAGGTGGCGAGCCTTTCTTGGAGATTGACCTGATAGACCATATTTGCGACTATCTAAAGAAGGAGATGTTCGCCAGGAACCACCATTGGTTCAATTCCTATAGATTTTCGTTCTCTACCAATGGTATCAATTATGGCACGGATAAGGTGCAGCAGTTTATAAAGAAGAACCGCGACCACCTGTCTATTGGCATTACCATAGATGGCACCAAGCAGAAGCATGACCTTAACCGTATCTGGAAAACCAAGGATATGGAGCGGGGAGTAATGCCCACGCCTGAGGAAGAAAAAGGGTCGTATGACGACGTGGTGAAAAACATCCCCCTGTGGCTCTCACAGTTTCCCCATGCGGGTACTAAGGTAACCATCAGTAGTGCCGATCTGCCTTATATCAAGGACAGCGTGCTTCATCTTTATAGTCTTGGCATACATGAGGTAAATATCAACTGCGTATTTGAGGATGTATGGAATGAGGGCGATGACGAGGTGTTCGAGCAGCAACTAATGTCGTTGGCTGATGCCATCATTGATGGCAAGTATTATAGGGACTATGCCTGCTCTTTCTTCAGTGAGCATTTGGGAAAGCCCATGGACTGTGAACTGCAAAACGGTAACTGGTGTGGCGCTGGCAAAATGCTGGCTATTGATGCCCAGGGCAACTTCTATCCCTGTACACGCTTCGCCCAGTATTCTTTGCGCAACAAGAAGGCTTGGATAATAGGCAATATTCATGACGGAATAAACAAAAATCGCCTGCGTCCTTTCCTAACCCTTGATAGATGCACTCAATCTACTCAGCAATGTATAGACTGCGAAGTTGCAGAAGGCTGCGCATGGTGCCAGGGCGAGAACTATGATGCTGCCGATACTCCCACTATCTATCAGCGGGCTACTGCTATATGCAAGATGCACAAAGCAAGGGTGAGGGCTAATAATTATTATTGGAATAAGCTATACTGTAAATTGGAGAAGGAGGGCGAAACACTATGATTCAATACTTTATAATTCTGCTCGATGATACGTCGGTTTCGTTCTGCCACTATGCCAACAGGCGAACTACGCCGAAGTTGATACCAATCGACACTTTGCGTATGGCTGTTCTCTATGCCATGAAGCAAAATCTGAATGTCCAGTTGGTCTACCCATCTTATGCTTTGCCAAAGGAGTATGAAGAGGTTATAGACACTATAGACCATGTCTGTATCAAACCTGCCACTTTGGCCGAGGGCGCAGATGTGGTTGTTTTTGACAACATCAATGAGGCAAGTCAGTTTAACGCTTATAAACGTGATGATACTTCTTACGTCATTCGTACGACCCATCAGTCGCTCTTTGCAGAGGCGGGAGATATAGCAGCACTGTTGCCCAAGTTGTCGCGCCTTAATCTGGTAATAACTGATGTCGACACTTTTACCGATACCGACTTCAATACCTATACCGACGTTCTCAGTATGCTGTCGAAAACCGTTGAGGATATCTATGTAGGAGGTTCTACCGTCCAGTTTAATGTACTTACAGACCGTATGATGCTTGATCAAATGAACAATTGTGGTGCAGGCGATACCTCTGTGACCTTGGCTCCTGATGGACGGTTCTATATCTGCCCAGCGTTCTATTATGACGAGGATGGAAGCGCCGTTGGTGATTTGTCAACAGGTCTTAACATTCTTAACCGGCAACTCTATCAGCTGGACCATGCGCCCCTGTGCCGTCGTTGCGATGCCTATCAATGTCGTCGCTGTATATGGCTCAACCATAAGATCACACTTGAGGTTAACACGCCGAGCCATGAGCAGTGTGTTATAGCCCATATAGAGCGCAATGCCAGTAAGAAACTTTTGGACAATATACGCCGACATGGAGAATTCTTGCCAGACAAGGAAACGATAAAGAAGATAGACTATCTCGACCCGTTTGATGTGAGAAAAGAGTTGTAATAGAAATAACTAAAGAAAACAAATAGATTATGACAATGAAGAAGCTAATAGGCAATGTCACGCCCGAAGAGAAAGAAGAGATACAGCATCTCTATGAGCGTCGCAACGGACTTAACGAACTGGCTAAGATAGTAACGGCCGACAACGACGAACTCTATGAGAAACTTGTGAAGGACCTCGGAGAAACCGGTTCACGTTTCCAGACTTGGTGGGACCGTATGGCTTCCAAGTATGAATGGGAAGGCATCGAAGGCGGTCATTGGGAGATTAATTTTGATACATGTGAGATATTTTTAGTTGGAGGAAACGACGATGTGTAGTCAGCTATTATTTATTGGAACATCCGAGTTGTTGCTCATAGCAGCTTTGGCTTTACTACTCTTTGGCGGCAAGAAACTTCCGGAGTTGATGCGAGGTCTGGGCCAGGGAATAAGGTCGTTCAAAGAAGGTATGAAGGATGTCTCGGACGAGGCTTCACGTTCCGCGGACGATAAGGAACAGCAGACCTACAATGAACAGTCGGCCCAGAACGAGGCCAATACAGCCGATATTGCCAAGCCAGAACATGAGCAATAAGAATAATGAGATGATGACATTCGGAGAGCACCTTGAGGTGTTGCGCAGGATGCTCTTCCGTGTCATCGCTGTTGTTGCTGTGCTGACCATAGCCATTTTCTGCGTTAAGGATACCACCTTTCGGCTGTTGCTTGCACCCAGTAGCAACGACTTTAAGACATATCAGTGGATAGAAGAACTGGCAGGTAGAATGGGGATGGACTTCCATTTTGCGCCATTCCACATTACCCTTATCAATACTGAATTGGCAAGTCAGTTTGTTGTGCATATGTCCACCTCTTTATATATAGCCTTGCTGTTGGCCTCGCCCTATGTCATGGTCGAACTCTACCGTTTTGTTGCGCCGGCTTTGTATGAGAACGAAAAACGCTATTCGGCTGCCGTCACGGTGGCTGTTTTTGTTCTCTTTGGCGTGGGTGTTCTGATGAGCTATTTTATACTTTTCCCATTTGCCTTGCGGTTCCTGGGAACATATCAGGTGGCGGCCGAGGTCATCAATCAGATTAATCTTTCCTCGTATATCTCCACCTTTGTAACGCTTACCCTGTTGATGGGTCTGGTGTTTCAAATACCGGTCATCTCATTCTTTTTAGCCAAACTTGGCGTGCTGACAGCTGGTTTCATGAGACGCTATCGCAGGCATGCGCTCATAGCCATTGCTATAGTAGCTGCCATCATCACTCCGCCCGACCTATTTACCTGCTGTCTTGTTATGCTGCCAATGTATGGCCTCTACGAACTGAGTATTGGTATCGTAGCTGTTGTTAACCATACACGCAGCAAGCATAATCAATGACAGTTGTACACCCCATGTACATGTGTGGCTCAAGTTTTCCTATTGATACCATTGAGGGTGTTACACATTCTTAGGGGATAGACGGTATATCTACCAATGCGCCTTTACCCGAGCCCGTGAGCGTCTCTTCCTCGTCAACTGGCGCGAGGGGCAGATACAGACATAGCCCGCGCGGTGCGGGCTATGTCATGAGATTACTTGCGGTCTTTCTCCCTGATTTCCACTCTTCTTATCTTGCCCGAGATGGTCTTGGGCAGCTCGTCCACAAACTCGATGATGCGCGGGTACTTGTACGGCGCGGTCTCGCGCTTCACGTGCTGCTGCAGTTCCTTGATGAGGGCGTCGCCAGCCTTGTCCTTCCAGTCGCGCGCCAGCACCACGGTGGCCTTGACCACCATGCCTCTCACCTCGTCGGGCACTCCGGTGATGGCACATTCCACCACAGCCTCGTGGGTCATCAGTGCGCTCTCTACCTCGAAGGGCCCAATGCGGTAGCCACTCGACTTGATGACATCGTCTATGCGGCCTTCAAACCAGTAGTAGCCGTCATCGTCGCGCCATGCCATGTCGCCGGTGTGGTAGAGTCCGTCGTGCCACACCTGGTGGGTCATCTCCTCGTCGCGATAGTAGCACTTGAAGAGTCCATAGGGCTTGTGATCGCCCACCTTGATGCAGATTTCTCCCTTCTCTCCGTCCTCACACTCCGAGCCGTCGGCCTTGAGCAGACGGATGTCGTATTGCGGGTTGGGCTTGCCCATGCTGCCGGGCTTGGGCGTGTTCCAGGGGAAGGTGCCGAGGGTCATGGTGGTCTCGGTCTGCCCGAAACCCTCCATCATGCGTATGCCGGTGAGCTCGTAGAACTTCTGGAACACCGCAGGTTCGAGTGCCTCGCCCGCGGTGGTACAGTACTTGAGCGAGGAGAGGTCGTAGCGCGTGAAGTCTTCCTGTATCATGAAGCGGTAGATGGTGGGCGGCGCGCAGAACGAGGTGATACGGTATTTCTCTATCTGCCTCATGATTTTCTCGGCAGTGAACTTCTCGTGGTCGTAGACGAAGACCGTGGCGCCGGCAAACCACTGGCCGTAGAGCTTGCCCCACACGGCCTTGCCCCAGCCTGTATCTGCCACGGTGAGGTGTATGCTGTCTGCGTTGAGGTTGTGCCAGAACACACCTGTGGCCAGGTGGCCTAAGGCGTAAAGGTGGTCGTGGGCCACCATCTTGGGCTCGCCGCTGGTGCCGCTGGTAAAGTAGATGAGTAGCGTGTCGTCGTTGGTGTTGACATGCTCTGGGCGCACAAAGGCAGGCGCCTTGTCCCACTCTTCGTTCCAGCAGTGGAAGTCTGTGGGCACGGCTTTGCCCAGTTCGGTGTCAGAGTTTACGGCGACGAGCACCTCGACCGTGGGGCTCTCGGCGAGCGAGGCATGTACCTGCGCGGTCACGTAGTCATCGTTCACGCAGACGATGGCCTTGATGCTTGCCCGGTTGTTGCGATACACGATGTCGTGGGCGGTAAGCATGTGGGTGGCGGGTATGGCCACGGCTCCTATCTTGCTCAGCGCCAGCATGGCGAGCCACCACTCGTAGTGGCGCTTGAGTATCAGCATCACCATGTCGCCCCTTCCTATGCCCAGGCTCTGCAGATAACTCGCTGCCTGGTCGGTCTGCTCCTTGAGCTGGGCAAAGGTAAATCGTTTCTCTTCACCCCGCTCGCTGGTCCAGAGCAGCGCCAGCTTGTCGGGAGCCTCTTCGGCCCATGCGTCCATGACGTCGTAAGCAAAGTTGAAGTCCTCCTTGGCCTTGAACTTCAAGTGCTCCTTAAAGTCTTCCTCTGAAGTGAATGTGGTCTGTGCTAAGAATCTTTCTATCATAATCGTAGCGTTGTTGTTATCCTGGGTGAAAACTTAAAAGATGATGGCGAGAAATCTTACCTTGCTCTCGCCCAGCGTGCGCATGCCGTGGGGCTGTGTCGAGTCGAAGATGATGCTGTCGCCCTCGTGCAGCGTGAGCGTCTTCTTGCCGATGGTGAGCTCCATGTCGCCCTCGAGCACCATGTTGAACTCCTGCCCGGCGTGGGTGTTGGTCTCGATGGGTGTGTCGGCGGGCTTTGGCTCCACGGTGACGATGAATGGGTCGGCCTTTCTGCCTCTGAACCCACTTGCCAATGACTCGTACTGGTAGGCTTTGCGTCTCTCTACGCTCAGTCCTTTGCCTTTGCGGGTGAGGAAGTACGAACTCATGTGCGGTTCTTCACCAAACATGAGCACGTCGAGTGGTATGTCATACTTCAAGGCTATCTTCTGCAGATTGCTCACATGCAGCTCGCTCTCGGCGTTCTCCATGGCGAGATATTCGTCGGTCGTGATGCCGCAGGTGTTGGCCATTTCCTCTACCGTGATGTCGAGCACGTCTCTCAGCCCTTTCAGGCGTTCACTGATTTGCTTGATTGCTTCGTCCATATTTGTCTTGTTGCTTTGGTTGATATGCTTGTTGATGGTGGGGGTGAGCGATGGGGTGGGGGTGATGGTCGCGGGGGTTGGCGCGAGGTCAGTGGGTGGCGATATAGCCCGCTATCCATGCGCCCACCTCGCGGGTGCCGTAGTGCTGGCCACCCTCGACCTGAATGTCGGGCGTGCGCACGTGGGCATCGAGGGCGGCGTCGACGGCGCGGCGTATCAGTGCGCCCTCGGCAGCCAGTCCGAAGTGCTCCATCATCATCGCTGCCGACAGTATCTGTGCCACGGGGTTGGCTATGTCTTTCCCCGCCGCCTGGGGCCATGACCCGTGTACCGGCTCGAATACCGGCGTGTGGAGCCCGGTCGACGCCGACGGCAGCAGACCCATGCTTCCCGATATGCAGCTGCCCTCGTCGGTGAGTATGTCGCCAAAGGTATTCTCGGTGACCATCACGTCGAAGAAGGTGGGCTCTACGAGCATGCGCATCGAGGCATTGTCTACAAACATGTAGTCGGTCTTGACCTCGGGGTAGAGGCTCTCCTTCTCCTTGGCGACCTGTCGCCAGAGTCGACTCGACGCCAGCACGTTGGCCTTGTCTACTACGGTGAGATGGCGGCGGCGCTTCATGGCGTAGTCGTAGGCCACCCTGAGAATGCGCTCCACCTCCTCGCGCGTGTAGTAATTGGTGTCGTAAGCCTTGTTGTCGTCCTGATATTTCTCGCCGAAATACATGCCGCCCGTGAGCTCGCGTATGCACACGAAGTCTGCCCCGCTCACTATCTCGTCTTTCAATGGCGACTTGTGGATGAGCCCTGTGAAAGTCTGCACGGGCCGTATGTTGGCAAAGAGTCCCAGCCGCTTGCGCATGGCGAGCAGCCCCTGCTCCGGGCGTACCCGTGCGGTAGGGTCGTTGTCGAACTTGGGGTCGCCCACGGCGGCGAAGAGCACCGCGTCGGCGTTCATGCACGTGGTGAAGGTCTCTTCGGGGAAGGGGGTGCCCACCCGGTCTATGGCGGCGGCTCCGCAGAGCGCGGGGGTGAAGCTGACGTCGTGGGCAAACCTCTCTGCCACGGCCTTGACCACAGCCACTCCCTGTTGCATAATCTCGGGCCCTATGCCGTCGCCCGCCAATACTGCTATGTTGAGTTTCATATCGCTTGTGATTTGAGTTGTCCTTGTTCTGTTGCTTTCTGCTGGCCTCGTAGGCAGCCACCTTGTCGCGGTTAGCCACGAGGAAGTCTATATCGTCGAGCCCGTTCATCAGGCAGAACTTCTTGTAGCCGTTGAGTTCAAAGTACTCCTGCTCGCCGGTGGCGAGGTTGGTCACCGACTGGTTTACCACATCCACTCTTACCATCGTGTCGGCGTCGGAGCGTATCGCGGCGAAGAGGTGACTGAGGAATCCATCGCTCACGACGACCGGCAGCACAAAGTTGTTGAGTTCGTTGTTCTTGTGGATATCGGCAAAGAAGCTGCTGATGACCACCCTGAACCCGTAGTCGGCTATGGCCCACGCCGCGTGCTCTCGGCTCGAGCCCGAGCCGAAGTTCTTGCCCGCCACGAGTATCTCGCCCTTGTACTTGGGGTCGTTGAGCACAAAGTCCTTGACCTCGGTGCCGTCCTCGTGGTAGCGCCAGTCGCGGAAGAGCAGGTCGCCGAAGCCCTCGCGCGTGGTGGCTTTCAGATAGCGTGCCGGCACAATCTGGTCGGTATCTATATTTTCGAGTTCGATGGGTACGCACGTGCTGGTAATGACATTGAATTTCTGTTTCATCTCCTTGTCGTCTTTATTCATTATGGTCTTTACACCTTATTATATTATATACACTCACACGGTCGTCAGCTCTCGCGGGTCGGCTATCGTGCCGGTGATGGCAGCCGCAGCCGCTACCAGCGGACTTGCCAGTATCGTGCGTGCTCCGCGTCCTTGCCGACCCTCAAAGTTACGGTTGCTGGTCGAGACGGCGTATTTGCCTTCGCCCACGCGGTCGTCGTTCATGGCGAGACAAGCCGAGCAACCCGGCTGGCGTATCTCGAAGCCCGCCTCGCGCAGCGTCACGTCGATGCCCTCGGCCTCTATCTCTCTCATCACGCGCCACGAGCCAGGCACCAGCCACGTCACCACATCGGGGTGACGCTTGCGGCCCTTGACGATTGAGGCGAAGGCGCGGAAGTCTTCCACCCTGCCGTTGGTGCAGGCTCCGAGGAAGACATAGTCTATCTTGTGACCCAGCAGCCGTTCGCCCGGCGCGAATCCCATGTATCGCAGCGCCTTGGCAAATGATGCCCGGCCCTCGCTCTCGATGCTCTCCAGGGTGGGGATGTGGCCCGTGACGGCGATACCCATACCCGGGTTGGTGCCATAGGTGATGCGCGGCTCTATGCAGGCGGCGTCGAAGCGGTATTCGCGGTCGAAGACGGCATCGTCGTCGCTCTTGAGCGTCTGCCAGTAAGCCACAGCCCTGTCCCAGGCGTCGCCCGTGGGAGCGAAGTCGCGCCCCTTGACATACGCCATCGTCACCTCGTCGGGGGCGACTATTCCGCCGCGCGCCCCCATCTCGATTGACAGGTTGCAGAGCGTCAGCCTGCCCTCCATCGACAGTCTGCGCACCGCCTCGCCGGCGTATTCGACGAAGTAGCCCGTAGCTCCCGAGGTGGTGAGTTGGCTCATGAGATAGAGCGCCATATCCTTGGCGGTGACGCCCTTGCCCAGACTGCCGTCGATGGTGATGCGCATGGTCTTGGGCTTCTGCTGGAGCACACACTGCGAAGCCATGACCATCTCGACCTCGCTCGTGCCGATGCCGAAAGCCACCGCACCCATGGCGCCATGGGTGCTGGTGTGGGAGTCGCCACACACGATGGTCATACCGGGCAGTGAGAGACCCTTCTCTGGGCCCACCACATGGATGATGCCATTGTCGGGGTGCATCACACCGTAGTAGGGCAGCCCAAACTCAGCCGCATTGCGCTCGAGGGTCTCCACCTGAGTCCGCGATACAGGGTCGGCTATCGGCTTGTCCTGGTCGTGGGTGGGGATGTTGTGGTCGGGCATGCAGTAGATTTGTCCGGGACGGAAGCACTGCAGTCCTCGACGGCGGAGGCTGTCGAAAGCCTGCGGCGAGGTGACCTCGTGACAGTAGAGTCTGTCGATATACAGTTGGGTGGGGCCGTCGGCAATCTGCTGTACCACGTGGCTGTCCCAAATCTTGTCAAATAGCGTGTTCATTGTATTCTCTGTATTGAAAGGTGGTGCTCTGGCTACGGTCAGCCAGCGGTCTTGAACTTGTTGATGCAGTCTATATAGGCGTCGACCGAAGCGGTGACGATGTCGGTGTTGGCTCCGAAGCCGTAGTAGAGATGTCCGTCGTGCTCTACCTGCATGTGTACCTTGCCCACATCGTCGCTGCCCTTGTTGATGGCCTGGATGGTAAACTCGCGGAGCGTCATCTGCTTGAGTATTATCTTCTTGAGCGCCTTGATGGCAGCGTCTACGGGGCCGTTGCCGGTCGAGGCTTCTTCAAACTTCTGTCCGGAGATGTCGATGCCTATGCTGGCGACGCTTCTCACGCCCATGCCGGTGGTAACCTGCAGGAAGTCGAGCTTGATGGCGTGGGAGTCCTTGCGGTCAGCACCCGCCAGCATCAGCACATCATCGTCGGTTACCTCCTTCTTCTTGTCGGCCAGACGGAGGAACCGCTCGTAGACCTTGTCCAGCTTCCCAGGGTCGTCGTAGTCTATGCCCAGCACGCTCAGACGGTGCTTGAGGGCAGCTCTGCCACTGCGGGCGGTGAGCACTATCGACGTGTCATCGACGCCCACATCCTTGGGGTCCATAATCTCATAGGTACTCACGTTCTTGAGCACTCCGTCCTGGTGGATGCCACTGGAGTGGGCAAAGGCGTTGCGCCCCACGATGGCCTTGTTGGCCTGGACGGGCATATTCATCAGACTGCTCACCATGCGGCTGGTGGCGCTGATGCGGCGTGTATTGATGTTGGTCTCGATGCCCATCTGGCGATGACACTTGAGTATCATGGCTATCTCTTCGAGGGCTGTGTTGCCGGCGCGTTCGCCTATGCCGTTGACGGTCACCTCGACCTGGCGCGCGCCGTTCTGCACACCGCTCAGGGTGTTGGCTGTGGCCATGCCCAGGTCGTTGTGGCAGTGTGTAGAGATGATGGCGCGGTCTATGTGGTCCACGTGCTCCATGAGATACTTGATTTTGCGGCCGTACTCTTCGGGCAGACAGTAGCCGGTGGTATCGGGGATGTTTACCACCGTGGCTCCCGCCTTGATGACAGCCTCGACCACGCGGGCGAGATACTCATTGTCGGTGCGGCCGGCGTCTTCGGCGTAGAATTCCACATCCTCTACATAGCGCTTGGCATACTTCACCGCCGCCACAGCACGCTCCAGTATCTCTTCGCGGTTGCTGTTGAACTTGTACTGGATGTGCTCGTCGCTGGTGCCTATACCTGTGTGGATGCGCTTGTGGCGGGCGTAGCTCAGGGCATCGGCAGCCACGTCTATGTCTTTCTCCACGGCGCGTGTCAGCGCACATATCGTGGGCCAGGTCACTGCCTTTGAAATCTCTATCACCGAGTTGAAGTCGCCGGGACTTGATATCGGGAAGCCTGCTTCAATGACATCGACGCCGAGTTGCTCCAACTGGCGCGCCACCTGTATCTTCTCGACGGTGTTGAGTTGGCATCCGGGAACCTGCTCGCCGTCTCTCAGGGTGGTGTCGAATACAAATAATCTCTCGCTCATAACTCTACTTGTTTTTATACTTGCTTTTACCGTTGGTTTGGGTTGTCCTGAAAATGAAAAAGCCTTTCTCACTTGTAAGTGGAAAGGCTCTGTCTCTCGATGGATGCATTATTATCATGTTGCCACGCACGCCTCTTCACCTACAACTATCGGCTGTAGAATAATTAGGCTGCTAATAATAATAGTATTCATCATCTGTGTAATGGATTAGGTTTAACCAATTGCAAAGTTAAAGAATAAAATCAATAATGCAAACAATTCGGCGTCTTTTTTATTAAAATAATTATAAATTGTTACCATTTGCGACTTCTTAGACCATTTCTGTGACTTTCGCGTCGTACGCTGCAGCGGTCGGTTTTATGCTAAAAGACAGCGCTTTAGTCGCCAAAGTCGGCGCAGTCAATGCTATCATGCCCGCGATGACGGATAATCTTGTTTCGTGGCTTGATTTCATGGTTTCGTGGTAGGAAATCATCGTTGCAAAGCCCGAAACCACTATTTCGTGCTTTGCCGTCAGGATGTAGACGCACTCGGACAAAGCAGAAGCCTGGAGAGACGGCGCTGATGTCATCTCTCCAGGCTTCTGGGTGGTCTCGGCTTTTGCCAAGATAGTCTCGGGCGTTGCCAAGATGGTCTCGGCTCTTGCCAAGATGGTCTCGGGCGTTGCCAAGATAGTCTCGGGCGTTGCCGCGGTGGTGGGCAGCGGGGTGGGGGCTTATCTGTCGGTGATGACCTTGACGCCGCGCGGCTTGGCGAGGATGGTGGTCTTGATGTGGCCGCCGGCGGTGCGCTCGTGCCTTACCTTGACGGCGCCATAGGGGGTGGGGTAGGAGCCCTCGGCCCAGTCGAGATGACCCAGATGCGGACGTATGCGCAGGGCGCGGCAACCCGGTTGGACTACCTCAAACCCCAGCACGTGGCGCGACAGCCAGGCGGTGGGACCTGAAGCCCAGCCATGACACAGGCTGCCACGGAAGCCCGGGTAGCAGTAGGCTCCGAAGTCGCCATGTACATTCTTGCGCGCGGGGTTGCCTATCTCGTCGATGCGGTTGGCATTGCTGCCCCACGCCGGGTCATAGTCTTCCCAGAAGGTGGTGGCTCCGAGGTCGAGCATGCCGCCCCAATAGCGGCTGATGGCGTCGAGCGCGTCGTCGTAGCGGCCCGCGCGTGCCAGGGCTTCGAGCATATAGTAGCCATAGAAGGTGGAGAAGCCGTCGATGCCGTGCATATAGCGATCAGCCATGTCGCCGGCGTCCATGCAGCCCGCTATCACCATGAGCGCAGCCGCCTGGCGCAGCTTTTTGGGGGTGGCGATGTGGCTGCTGATGCGTCGGGCCACGGCGCGGCACTTGTCCTCTCGTGCCGAGTCGCCGAGGATGTGGCAGAGCTTGGCTGCGGCATCCATGCTCCACACCGTGAGCGCCTGGACTCCGATGCGCACGCCTGCCTTGTCGGCACTCGACGGCCAGTCGAGGAAGACGTTGGCGCGGAAGCGGCCCACGCTGTCGACGGTGAGGTCTATCTGGTCTACGAGCTGGGTGATATAGTCGCGGTGGCGCTCCAGCAGCGCTCTGTCGGCATGGTGCATCCACCAGTCGTGCTGTATGATGAGATACCAGAGCGAATAGGCGGGCATGTTGTTGAGCCAGCGGGGTAGCGGAAACTCACTGCAGGCGAAGTCGAGCGATCTGGGCACCACGTCGGAGTAGCCGAAGACGGCGTTGATGGTGGCCACCTCGGGGTGCATGTCGCCTATCCACACCAGGCGGTCGCGCTTGATGCCGTCCCAGAGAAACTCCTGCATGCACAGCTGTACGGTGTAGGCTCCGGTGAGCCAGATAGAGTCGAGCCTGCTGTCGCTGCAACTGAACGATCCCACGTAGGGCAGGTCGCGATAGCGGAAGATGGCTGCAGCCTCCTTGATGGCTACGGTGACGCCGGTGCGCAGCAGGTCGATGCGCACAAATCGGAAGCCCGTGTTGCCTATCTCCATCTGTCCGTCGCGCGGTATCTCGACCACGATGTCGCGCTTGGCATGGTCGTCGGTGGAATAGCCCACGCAGGGCTTGGTGTTGCGGGTGTCGCTCATACACTCCTGCACCGACTCGCCGAAGCGTATGCGCACGAGCGAAGGCTCGGGGCGGCTGCTGCTGCCCAGGGTGAGGCGGAGTCCGCCGTGGAGCTCGCGCCCATAGTCGAGCGTGATAGAGGCGGTGTCGCCCTCGGCGCTGGAGAGCAGGCACATGCCGTTGCGGCCCAGTTCGGTCTGGCCGTTGGTGATGCGGGTGAGCACCTCGGGGCGGGTGGCGCCGTGGCTCTGCATCACCCTCACCGGGGCGAGGTAGACACGTGTGATGGCGTCGGCGCGCATGCGGGCGGCGTCGGTCTGGGCGAAAACGGGGGGAAGAGCGGGCTGTGCCATCAGCGTGACGGCGCAGCAGAGGGTGGATAGCAGGATAACGATGCGATGCATAGTGGTGGTCTTAGTGGTAGTTGATGGATGCAAAGTTACGCAAAAACCCACTAACAGCCAATATAAACGTCCAAAAATAACCCCGACGGGCGTTAAAACCATTGAAATTGCGATATATGTGGTGGTTTTTTGCTACTTTTGCACCGTTAATATCATCAAGGTAAATAGTGTTTTTATGGAAACGACTCACAAAATCAATAAAGTGGAACTGCGCAACCTGCGTATGGAAGACTATGACCAGCTGGCCAAATCGTTCAAGCGCATCTATGCCGACCACGATGTCTTCTGGACCCATGAGCAAATCAAGACGCTCATTACCATCTTCCCCGAGGGTCAGGTGGTGATAGTGGTCGACGACAAGATTGTAGGCTGTGCCCTCTCGATTATCGTAGACTATAATATGGTAAAGGGCGACCACACCTATGCCAAGGTGACGGGCAACGAGACCTTCAACACCCACAACCCGCAAGGCAACATCCTCTACGGCATCGAGGTGTTTATCCATCCCGACTATCGCGGGCTGCGACTCGGACGCCGCATGTATGAATACCGCAAGGAACTCTGTGAGAAGCTCAATCTGAAGGCCATTATGTTTGGTGGTCGCATACCCAACTACTACAAGTATGCCGACACCATGCGCCCGAAGGAATATATAGAGAAGGTGCGTTCGCGCGAGATCTACGACCCGGTGCTTACGTTCCAGTTGTCCAATGATTTCCACGTGCGCCGCGTCATCCGCAACTATCTGCCCAATGACGAGGAGTCCAAGCACTGTGCCACGCTGCTCCAGTGGGACAACATCTACTACCAGCCGGCCACCGACTCGTATGTGGAGAAGCGGCCTACGGTGAGACTGGGTCTGGTGCAGTGGCAGATGCGTCCCTACAAGGATCTGGACGACCTCTTCGAGCAGGTGGAGTTCTTCGTCGACTCGGTGAGCGACTACAAGAGCGACTTCGTGCTCTTCCCCGAATACTTCAACGCACCCCTTATGGCGCGCTTCAATGATATGGGCGAGGCGCAGTCCATCCGCGGACTGGCGCAGTATACCGAGAAGATACGCGACCGCTTCGTCGAGCTTGCTATCAGTTACAACATCAACATCATCACTGGCAGTATGCCCTTTGTCAAGGCAGACGGCGGTCTCTACAATGTGGGCTTCCTCTGCCGCCGTGACGGTTCGTATGACATGTATGAGAAGATACATGTGACCCCCGACGAGCAGAAGAGCTGGGGCTTGAGCCGCGGCGACGAGGTCAAGACCTTTGACACCGACTGTGGCCGCATCGGCATCCTAATCTGCTACGATGTAGAGTTCCCCGAACTCTCACGCCTCATGGCCGACGAGGGTATGCAGATACTCTTCGTGCCCTTCAACACCGATACGCAGAATGCCTACGCCCGTGTGAAGGTCTGTGCCCAGGCTCGCGCCGTGGAGAACGAGTGTTATGTAGCCATTGCGGGTAGTGTGGGCAACCTGCCCCGTGTGCACAACATGGACATCCAGTATGCCCAGTCGGCTGTGTTTACCCCCTGCGACTTTGCCTTCCCCACCGACGGTAAGGGAGCCATGGCCACGCCTGGCACGGAGCAGATACTGGTGGCCGACTGTGACCTGACGCTGCTCAACGAGCTGCATACCTATGGCAGCGTGCGCAATCTGCGCGACCGTCGCAAAGACCTCTACGAGCTGCGTATGAAGAAGGAGAAGTAGGATAACCGCTTTAAGAATAATGGAAAAGGGCACGGTCATGAGACTGTGCCCTTTTGCATGGGCGATACCGCCGATGCCGCTCTCGCCGGTTTCCCCATTCCAGAGGGATGCGCTGCCGCCCATTGGCAAGGGATGTAGGCGGTGAAGGGGTGGCTTGGTTGTGTGTATGGGCTGCCAATAGCACTGCGTTGAGCGTGCAGAAAGGCGTGGCATCGAACGATGAGTTGCCCTTACATTATTTGTTCCATATCTCACAAACCTTGCCGTTCTTGAATACGATGGTTTCCAATCCTGTGCCGTACTCCCAAATGTCCATGTCATCGTAGACGTTGGTCTTTGACGCCGATTGGTTGGGATAACCTATTGATAATGCTACCATCTCTTTGGTAAAACCTATCTTTACGTCACCACTAAGAATCTGTTTCCATCGGGTAATGCCGTATTTGTGAGCATACTTGACGCCATCTGATTAAACGTATGATTCATGGAAATACTTGACATGAATACTCAAACGAACTGAAGCGCTTCTTGTGTGATGTCGCAAAATCATGGTGGGCATGGTATTTGTTCTACCCATTAGGTGTGTTTCCTCTATAAATAGTATATTTTTATCCAACTGGTGTAAAATGGGTTTTATATATGTTTGGGATAAACGGACAGCCCTTTCTGCGTGGCGAAAAGGGCTTTTTCGGTCAAAATGGGTGTAGCCTTTCTGCCAGAGCTACGCCCAAAATAACGCAAAGCCACACCTAAAACGGCAAAGCTACACGCCATTCTCGTTTCTTCTTCCTACTTTTGTGCCGCAAATGTAACACTTGAGTAATAAATAATGAATTAAACCTTAGTAATTATGGAGAAGAAAAATTATCAGAAACCCGCCGTCCAAGTCATCAACATCGGAACAGTAGCGATTATGGCTGCGTCAACTGAGACCATTCCTTTCGCCAAGCCAGAAGATTATGACAACGTAAAGCCAGATGAGAATGGATGGATTTGGGCTGATTAGCCAACCCACAGCCTTGTCGTAGTACAGCGCAAGGCCCAATGGACACAAGGTATGGCTCCTGGGACTATGGCAAGGCGTTGCCCCAAGAGCCGAAGATACTTTTGATTGACGGAGTAACAAAAAAAGTGGCAGCCGGAATGAGCTGCCACTTGCGTTATATGTACTCAGGAGATGTCTGCTTACAGATTGGCTAACCCACAGCCTTGTCGTAGAACAGCGCAAGGCACAATGGACACAAGGTACGGCTCCTGGGACTATGGCAAGGCGCTGCCCTGAGAGCCGAAGATACCTTCAACCCCAAACGGCCTAATGACCGCTTTGGGTTAAAAATAATTCTAAGGTGCGAAACTTGGGTTAGGACAGGTGAATCTAATATTTGATTTCTCAAATATTGGTAAGAACAGGGTGTCTGGCCTTGTATTTACTATTAACTTATCATCCTTTCTGTCTATATAGATAGACCGGAAAATATAATTATAAAGTTCACCATCAACGACATATCCATTGCTTTGTATATAAATATCTTGTACATTTTTGTATTTTTTTTTCTTGTACTCTACAAAGCCTTCTTTATAGTACAGGTCTCTATCGCTGATGGAGTCAAAGCATATCACACATTTCCCATGTAACCATAGTGTATCCAATTTTTCTCGTCGCCCATAAAGAGGACGGTACCCTGGCCCTAAGATGAGACCCTTCAATACAATACTATCATCCCAAGACAGCAAGATGGGACGACTCAAGACAAAGGTATTGTATTTAGGGTGCCGTTTTATATAGTCATTTATGATACTAATAATCGAGTCGTTCTGTTTTATTTCAGTTAGCTCTATGCCATCTCCGTAAACACGCTTAAATCCTACCAAAGTAGGTTTACAACCAACCAATAGCATCATCACAAATGCAAAAAACAAAGTCAATAAAACTCTTAAAGCCCTTTTAGACATATTCTTACTCTTCCCCTTAATAGATTTGCACTCCATTCCTAACCAATTCTATTTCTCTATCATTATAAATAAATCCTCGTGTATATCCGTCATGCCCCACGATAAGAACAGGTAGTCCTCCCATTTTTTCTGAGAGTGAACCATCTGCGTATGATGCACGCTCATCGTGCGACCATGCGTAGTCTTTCTCCGCCAAGGCATCCACTGCGTTCCATCGTCCCGTCACGGGGGCGTAGTGGCGGGCACCGTGGTCGTACCAGTCGAGGCCATGGGCGCGGTCAAGCTCTTTGCCTATGTATTTGTAGGGTTGGGTGGCGTGATTACTCTCTCTGCTTTCGACATTGGCGAAAGCAGGGAGGCTCAGAGTGGTCATGAGCCCCAACAGCATTATGACAATCTGGCGGCGCATGGTCAGGAGTTAAGATGTTTACATTGCAAATATAATAATAATGTACACACGCGCAAAGGAAATTGCGGGAAAAGTGATGGCTGGGGGAGAGAATAATATAGATGCAGCCTGCTGAGGCCAAAGCTACTCATCCGCGTCATGGAAGTCATAATCTTTATAGAGACTCTCCTCCCTGCGAAACCAACTTATTCTAATGCGCTTGACAAAGGATTTTCCACTGCTGTCATGATCCAGGTTCAAAAAGATAGTATTATAGAATAGGGGAGTGGATGCTACTGGAAGTTTATCTATATACCGTCTGTGTCCTATCTCATATTTATCATACCACGTATTCCCCTCGTCGGTTCCGGCACACATTATAACCATGTGTTTTACTGGGTATTTGTCATCCCATACAAAACCTAATTCCGAAGCAATATTGGCACAATAAACACCAGCCTGCAGATTGTCCGTGTCACAGAATTTTCCCTCTACGCTTCCAGTGGTTAGGCTGAACACTCCATCATCCATATAGCGGCCGAAAATCAATGTGTCTGTCTTATTGGTTAGTATGGCATAATTTGCGGGGCCACTCGTTTCTTCCATGTATATCTTGAACTTGCTTCTATAGCGTTTCTTCAATTCTTTCGTCGTTAAATTCTGCAGCGAGTTGTTATAGAAGTATTTGCGATTGTCGGTGATGACAACCATTGTATCTTTCACAATACCAACAAGGTATAATCCCAACGAACGTGCCAGAACTGCATATTCAAAGGAGTCGTACTTCGGAAAGATACGCACCCCTATTTTGGAATGATAGCAAATAGTATCTCCTGAAAGATAAGGGCCTTGTGCAAGCAGGAGAGTGTCTTTTTCACATGGCGGGTGTGGCGTGAATCCCCACAAATTGCTGATACCAGCAACCAATAGTGTGATTAATAAAAATGAGTATCTCATAATGAATACTATTTGAAGGTTGTTATATATGGATTTATATCTATTATCTCGTTTTGATCTTTATCTAAGACAATTTCATGGAATAGGCTTTTTGAACTATTCATGGGAATGTCGTATTTTGAGTACCAAATGCGTTCGTCATTTTTGAGGGGGCGTATAATGACATGGGATATTTTATCAGAGTCGATTTTGAACGGCTGGCTGAAAAACTCCTCCAGAAGGGAAACGTGGTCTGGCAAATCAGTAAATGTGCATGATATGGAAAGACCTTTTGATATTCCTCTTTGCAAACTGTAGCTGGACTTGCTGTCGTTTTTCTTGAATATCAAAGTGTCTGTTTCGTTAACTACATATACATACCGTGTCTTCCCCTGCTTTTTCTTGATACATTTATAGTATGGGGACTTGAAATGCTTGAAGTTGACATCGCAGAATGCATCATTAGAAAAGAGAGCGGGGTCATCGGTGATGACGAGAAGAGTGTCTTTCAACTTCCCTACAAGGTATAATCTTTTTTCGTGTGCCAAGCACGCAGTTATGACATCATCTCTTTGTGGATAGATTTTTTGCCCGCATATCACTTTCTTGCCTACGATGAGCGTGTCGTTGTACATACTGTCCAAGTCACTCTCCTTTACAGTTGCGGCAAATATATCTGCGATACATATATTTGCGCATAAAAGTATAAAAGTTATAAGCCTATACATATTATCTACTTTTGAGATTAAGAATTTTATTTATTGGACAGGTAAAGTGGGCACCCAGTCTTTTTCCTTTTCCATAAGAGTAATGTATTTGTAGGGTTGGGTAGCGTGATTACTCTCTCTGCTTTCGACATTGGCGAAAGCAGAGAGGCTCAGTATGTTCATGAGCCCCAACAGCATTATGACAATCTGGTGGCGCATGGACTGGGGTTAAGATGTTTACATTGCAAATATAATAATAATGTACACACGCGCAAAGGAAATCGGGGGAAAAGTGATGGCTGGGGGCGAAAATAATATGCTGAAGCCTGCCGTGTCCCGATGTGGTCAAGCAAGAGCAAAAACCAAGCAAGCCCTAATGACCGATTTGGCTTTGACAAACGGAGTAACAAAAAAAGTGGCAGCCGGAATGGGCTGCCACTTGCGTTATATGTACTCAGTAGATGTCTGCTTACAGATTGGCCAACTCGATAACCTTGTCTACAGCGGCAGAGATACCGTCGAGGTTCTTGCCACCAGCCTGGGCGTAGTGGGGCTGACCACCGCCACCACCCTGGATGAGGCGGGCGGCTTCGCGTACCATCTTGCCGGCGTTGAGGTCATGGCTGCTCACCATGTCGTCGCTCAGCATCACAGAGAGCATAGGCTTCTCATTGGCGGTAGAGCCGATGACGCAGAGCAGATTTTCGGGCAGAGCCTCGCGGATCTTGAACACCAGATCCTTGGCTGCCGATGGCTCGAAGGGGATGACCGCCTTGATGACGTTGACACCATTGACGACGCTGGCCTTCTCTACCAGAGTCTTCGCCATGCGCTCTACAGCCTGGGCACGGAATGCCTCGATGTCCTTCTTCATGGCGTCGTGCTCCTCGATATATTTGGCGATGACGCCCTGCAGGTCTTTGGCATTGTTGAAGAGAGCCTTAATCTGGCGCATGCTGTCTTCGAGAGCGTAGTAAGCCTCTTCACAAGTCTTGCCAGTAAGTGCCTCGATACGGCGGATGCCGGCGGCTACCGAGCTTTCGCTGACGATCTTGAACATACCGATGCGGCCGGTGCTCTGGGCGTGGATACCACCACAGAACTCGCATGAGGGACCGAAACGGACCACGCGTACGCGGTCGCCATACTTCTCGCCGAAGAGGGCGATGGCTCCCAGTTCCTTGGCTTCCTCCATGGGGGTGTCGCGATGCTCGTCGAGAGGGATGTCCTGGCGTATCATGTCGTTGACAAGACGCTCAACCTGACGCAGTTCGTCATCAGTAACCTTCTGGAAGTGAGAGAAGTCGAAACGCAGCGTATTGGCACTGACATACGAGCCCTTCTGCTCTACGTGGTCGCCCAGTACCTGCTTGAGCGCATAGTCGAGCAGGTGGGTAGCGGTATGGTTGGCAGCACTGCCGGCACGTTTGTCGGTGTCGACACATGCCATAAACTGTGCGTTGATATTCTTGGGGAGAGCCTTGACGATGTGGATAGACTGGTTGTTCTCGCGCTTGGTGTCGATTACCTCTACAGTCTCGTCCTCGCTTACCAGCACGCCGGTGTCGCCCACCTGGCCACCCATCTCACCATAGAAGGGTGTATAGTCGAGCACCAGCTCGTAGAAGGTGTTCTTCTTCTGAGTCACCTTGCGGTAGCGCAGGATGTGACATTCGTATTCGGTGTAGTCGTAACCCACAAACAGCTGGTTGCCTTCGGCCACGTCGACCCAGTCGCCATTCTCTACGGCAGCGGCATTGCGGGCGCGCTCTTTCTGCTTCTGCATCTCGGCGTCAAACTGCTCTTCGTCGACGGTGAAACCGTGTTCACGACAGATGAGCTGGGTGAGGTCGAGGGGGAAACCATAGGTATCGAAGAGTCGGAATGCCTGAACGCCGTCGAGCTGGTTCTTGCCCTCAGCCTTGAGCTGGTCCATAGCGGTCTGGAGCATGTTGATACCCTTCTCGAGTGTGCGGAGGAACGAGTCTTCCTCTTCCTTCATCACGCGGGCGATGAGCTCGCGCTGTGCGGGCAACTCGGGGAAGGCGTCGCCCATCTCCTGGATGAGCACGGGCAGCAGACGGTAGATGAATGCCTCTTTCTGTCCGAGGAAGGTATAGGCATAGCGGATGGCACGGCGCAGGATGCGGCGGATGACGTAGCCAGCCTTGGCATTGGACGGCAGCTGACCGTCGGCGATAGAGAAGGCCACGGCACGCAGGTGGTCGGCCACTACGCGCATAGCCACGTCGGTCTCTTCGCTCTCACCGTATTTCTTGCCGGTGATGCGCTCTTCCTCCTTGATGATGGGCTGGAAGATGTCGGTATCGTAGTTGGAGTGCTTGCCCTGCATCATGCGCACCAGACGCTCGAAGCCCATACCGGTATCGATGACGTTCATAGCCAGCGGCTCGAGCGAACCGTCGGCCTTGCGGTTGAACTGCATGAACACGATGTTCCATATCTCGATGACCTGTGGGTCGTCCTTGTTGACAAGGTCGCGGCCGGGCACGTCGCCACGCTGGTCCAGGGGGCGAGAGTCTACGTGAATCTCGCTACAGGGGCCGCAGGGGCCGGTATCGCCCATCTCCCAGAAGTTGTCGTGCTTGTTGCCGTTGATGATGTGGTCGGCGGGCACGTGCTTGAGCCAGTAGCGGGCAGCCTCTTCGTCGCGGGGGATATTCTCTTCGGGTGAGCCCTCGAAGACGGTGACATAGAGGTCGTTGGGGTCGAGATGCAGCACGTCGACGAGATACTCCCACGCATAGTCGATGGCACCCTCCTTGAAGTAGTCGCCGAAGCTCCAGTTGCCCAGCATCTCAAACATGGTGTGGTGGTAGGTGTCGTGGCCAACCTCCTCGAGGTCGTTGTGCTTGCCGCTTACGCGCAGACACTTCTGCGTGTCGGCCCGGCGGCGTGGCTCGGGGTCCTTGGTACCCAGTATGATATCTTTCCACTGGTTCATACCGGCATTGGTAAACATCAGCGTAGGGTCGTCCTTGATTACCATCGGGGCCGACGGAACGATAACGTGTCCTTTAGACTCGAAGAATTTTTTGTACGAGTCGCGGATTTCTTTAGCTGTCATCATCTTTATTTTGCTTTTTATTATGCTTAATATTCAACATTTTATGAAAACACTTGCAAAGTTACCAAGTTTTGAGTATTTTTGCAAGAAATTGGAATAAAAAGCTACAAGTAAGATGCTTAAAAAGGACAAGGAACTGAAATTGTACTACTCCATCAAGGAAGTGGCCCAGCAGTTGGGGGTCAACGAGAGCACGCTGAGATACTGGGAGAAGGAGTTCCCACAGCTCAAGCCGAAGACCCAGGCGCTCAACAAGGTGCGCCAGTATACCGCCGAGGATATGGAGTTGCTCAAGACGATATACAATCTGGTCAAGGTGCGTGGCTTCAAGCTCGCCGCCGCCCGCAAGATGCTCAACGAAAACCGCCAGGGCGCCGACCGCAGCAGCGAGGTGCTCGAGACGCTCATCTCCGTGCGCTCGCAGTTGCAGGAGCTGAAGCGCCAGCTCGGCGGAATGGTCTGAGCGGCGAGAGAGGGTACACCTTATTATATTATAATGACACAGCCGCCCATAACGGGCGCACAGATACAGCCAGGGCTGGACGCTACCACCGTGTAGGGTCCAGCCTTGGTCATAGATGGGGGGCAACTCTGAACCGAAGGTCACCGGCGCGGAGCGGAAAGGAAACGGAGTTGCGATTAGCCGTAGGCGTTACCTGCAGCAGGACATAATATATAGGATGATATAAATACAAAAAGCCATGGCGGCTGTTGTCGGCTTCGCCTTTTTGTTGACGGCGGTGACGCCAGTTGGAAAACGAGTTTTCCTCCTTGTCATCACCACCATCCCCAACGCCATGCGCCGCATGGCGACAACAGCCGGCATGGTAAAAAAGGCCGTTGGCCGTTCAAAAAGTCCGCCGTTGGCGGTAAAAAAACAACTGCTTGTGTGGTTCTTCGAAGAGAGCAATGAAGAAGAGGTGTTATATATCGACAAGAAATAAGCTAATCACTTTTTCTACCGGCGCAAGCCGGACTTTTTTTACCGCCAACGGCGGACTTTTTGTATCTTCTTATGCGAGTATATCCAGAGAATATCGAAGCGCACGAGACACACATGACGCCTACGGCTAAGCGCAACTCCTACAGAGTAGCTATAATTGTGGTGTCAGCTACCCAGGGTAGCGTGCTTCGCCCGCAACCCTGGGCTGGGGAATCGCAACTCCGTCAGAGTTGCCGCTGCTTGGGAACTTGCTGCTATGTGGTTTGTTAGGATTAAGATGGTGGGTTATGGGCAATCAGAGTATCTGACCTGTGGCTTAACCCAACCCAAATCCACTCTTCTAAAGTAAAATCCATGCAAGCCTTAATGACCGATTTGGGATAAAGCACAGCATACCAATTACCCTTATAAGTCATGATGTTTCAGCATTTTGTCTTTTTTTTCGTCACAGAATGAATTTTTCTGCTTTTTTTTGTGGTTTCTCTTATTATTCATATCTTTACAGCCGTAAAAGCCTACAAACGCTATTAGTATAACCATAGTTATCTAACACATCACGATATACCAGACCACGCTGCCCAAAGGAGGAAGCCAAACACCTGAAACGTTGGACTAAACTCAAAATGACATCATTATGACAAAGAAAGCAAAAATCTATCTGCTTCTGCCCTTGTTGGCCTTCTTGGCATCGTGCAGCAGCACCTGTTCGTGATAGACGGCTGCAAGTATCCTCGTAGTGTATGAGAAAGCAGGGCTTACAAACGAGATTATGCTTGCCAGGGCAATTTCGGATGAAATCTAAGTTTCCATCCATTAGGTTCGGATGCCGATGATACCTATTATGTGATAGGTAATATTCTTGGATATCACACAAACTGGAGATACTTCAAATTAGAGAAATAATATTAACTGATAAATATCAAGCGATTATGAGAAAGATGATTTCTATGTTTGCCATTTCGGCGCTATTGGTGTCGATGGCAAGTTGCACCGACGACAAGGGAAACGGCGGTGGAAATGATGTGGATCTGAAGCCCATACCGCTGGCATACAGCCAGGTGCAGCAGACCGAGTTTGCACAGCAGAGCAACAAGTTTGCCAACAAGTTGATGGCCTTGCTCTCGGCCGACCCAGAGAAGCAGGGTGAGAACGTGTGCGTGGCTCCCATGAGCATGCAGTATGTGCTCTCGATGCTGGCCAATGGCGTTGACGATGTTGCGGCGAAAGAGATAGTGGAAGCCTTGGGGTATGACGATATAGAGAGTCTGAACCAGGAGAATCTGGCTATGCTCAACAAGTTGGGCGAAGATGACCAATATGTAAAGATAGGCCTAAACAACAGCGCCTGGTTGGACAAGAAATATACCTATCGGTCTGGGTTTAAGAGCACGATGGATCAGTATTACAAGGCAAACCTGAGCGTGGTGGATATTCGCAACAATCCCAAAGCAATGCAGCAACGGGTTGACGCATGGGCTAAGGAAAGCACCAAAGGACTTATCACCAGTTTCCCTTTGAGTATAGACAATCTAACAGAATTCATTGTAGTAAATGCAAACTATTTTGACGGTAAATGGTCCAATCCTTTCAATGCCGCCGAATCCAAAGCCCTTCCATTCTATGGCCTTGATGGCAACCAACGCAACGTGATGACCATGTGCAACACGGAAGAGGTGAACCACTATCAAGACGACTCGCTGCAGATGGTGGAAATGCCTTACGGACAGGGCTATTACAGCATGATGGTGGTGATGCCCAAGAAGTCGGAATACCTGAACGATATTATTGAGAAAGCCGACTGGTGGGGATGGCACAACCAGATGACCAAGGGCATGGCTATCATTCGGCTTCCACGCTTCTCGGCAGAGGCCAGTTGGAAGAACATTATGCGCGCGATGGAATCTTTGGGTATGCCCTCACTTGACTGGGCTGCTATTCCTAAAGTTATTAATGAATATAATAATACCGTAATTACCCTCATCGCCCACAAGGTGGCCATCCATGTAAATGAGAATGGCACAAAGGCAGCAGGTGTGTCGGCAGGGGTTGGCATCGACGGCGCTATGACTCCTATGCCCAATCTCTCCTTCGACCACCCCTTCATCTACGCCGTCCGCGAGAACACCACGGGTGCCATCCTCTTTATGGGTAAGGTGGTAAAGCTGTAAAAGGTAATAGACAATGAGATAAGACGGCATGGCTGCCGCAGCCCCGTCTGCACAGTACTCGCCCCCATAGGTCAGCCCTACGGCTCCGCCTATGGGGGCTTGCCGAATAGCAAGGTAAGACCCGATGGCGAGTCTTACCTTGCTATATCCTGTGTGCGTGTCAGTGGCTGGCGCGTCGGCAGTCTCAGTTGATGCGCATCACCTCCTGTATACCATCCACTTTCTTGATCCGGTCCATGATGGGTTTGACATCACTACGGTCGTGGACGCGAAGCTCTATCGAACCGTCGAAGATGCCCTCGTCGGCGGTGACAGTGAAGCGTTGGATGTTGATGTCGAGATCGTCGGTGATGACCTTGGCCACATCGAAGTTCATACCCTTGCGGTCTATGCCCTTGATTTCGACGGTCGCGGCCAGTACTATCTTGCCTTCTGTTTTCAGGAAGGGCTGGGGGGAGGCCAGAGCGACGACGAGGATGCCCACTGGTATCGGCTCGCTGCCGAACAGGGCGAGAGCGCTGCTCAGTGCAATCTGGGCATCTGCTATGATAGACATTGCAATAATGGTCATGGATAGTCGTGTCTGTGATGATGGTTGCTGGCTCGTAACGTAAGGTACGAGGACACGTAACGTAAGGCACGAGCCCACGTTTCATACGACACGAGCCCACGTGGCTTATGTTACGAGCTACCCGCTGTGGTCAGTGCGAGCGTGAATGGGCTCTGCGCGGCTGTGGCGATAATGACTGGCGTGCAGGCGGCAATGCCCGTCTGCTGGGAGGGCAACAAAAAAAGGTAAGACCCGATGTGGAGTCTTACCTTGCTATATCCTGTGCGTGCGCCTGTGGCAGGCATGGCGGCAGTATCAGTTGATGCGCATCACCTCCTGTATGCCGTCGACTTTCTTGAGCCGGTCCATGATGAGTTTGACATCACTACGGTCGTGGACGCGAAGCTCTATCGAGCCGTCGAAGATGCCCTCGTCTGCGGTGACCGTGACGCGGTGGATGTTGATGTCGAGCTCGTCGGTGATGACCTTGGCCACATCGAATATCATACCCTTGCGGTCGATACCCTTGATTTCGACGGTCGCATCGAAGAACATCAGCCGGTGCATATCCCACTTGGCGTCGAGTATGCGGTTGCCGTAGCTCGTCTTGAGTCGGCTCGCCACGGGGCAGTTGCGCTTGTGTATCTCGATATGGTTCTTGTTGTCGATGTAACCCAGGATGTCGTCGCCGGGAATGGGGTGACAGCAGTCGCGGAAAAAGTATTTTCCGATGTGCTCTTCGTTGATAATGCACGGCTTCTTCTTGTTGAAACCCTCCTTGACGGTGACTGGCTCCACAGTGTTGTCTTCATCCTTCTTCTTTTTCTTGTCGAGGCCGAGGAACGACACGTACTTGCGCCAGCTGGAGGTCGAGGCGCTCTTCTTGTCTTTCTCGTTGAGCTTGTCTATGTCTTTCTCGCCGAGCAGGATGGTGCGCTCGCCGATGGCGAGGAACAGGTCGTCGTGCTTCTGCATGTCGTGATACTCGCAGAGCTTGTCCAGATTGGAGGTGGTAAGCTCGAAGTCGTTCTTCTTCATCCAGTCGGTCAGAATCTGCTCTCCCTTCTTCTGGATTTCACGGTTTTCGCGGCGCAGGATGGCCTGTATCTTTGCCTTGGCTTTGGCCGACGAGCAGAAGTTAATCCACGAGGGCTGCACGTGCTGTGCCTTGGACGAGAGGATTTCGACCTGGTCGCCACTCTGCAGCTTGTGGCTCAGCGGCACCAGCTTGTGGTTGACTTTGGCACCGATGCAGTGGCTGCCGAGGAAGGTATGGATTTGGAAGGCGAAGTCGAGGGCGGTGCTGCCGGCGGGCATGGTCTTGATTTCGCCCTTGGGGGTGAAGACGAAAATCTCTGAGGCAAAGAGGTTGAGCTTGATGGCGTCGAGGAAGTCCATGGCGTCGGGCTGTGGGTCGTCGAGTATCTCCTTGATGGTGCGCAGCCAGTTGTTGAGTTCCACCTCGTCCTCCTGGATATCTCCGTCCTGGCTGTCGTTGCCCTCCTTGTACTTCCAGTGGGCGGCAAATCCCTGTTCGGCTATCTCGTCCATGCGGTCGGAGCGTATCTGCACCTCTATCCATCGTCCCTGCTTGCTCATCAGCGTGACGTGCAGGGCCTGATAGCCATTGGCTTTGGGGTGGTTGAGCCAATCGCGCAGGCGGTCGGGGTGAGACTTGTAGATGCGGCTTATGGCGACGTAAATCTTGAAACACTCGTTGATTTCCTCTTCTCTGACCTTGGGCATGAAGATGATACGTACGGCAAGGAGGTCATAGATTTCTTCGAAGGTGACGTGCTTGGTCTGCATCTTGTTCCATATAGAGTATGGGCTCTTGACGCGGGCGATAATCTTGTATTTCACCCCAGCCGCATCGAGGGCTTCCCTGATGGGGGCGGTGAATTCTTCGAAGAGCTTGTCGCGCTCCTCCTTGGTGAAGTTGAGCTTGTTGGTGATGTTGGCGTACTCCTCGGGGTGCTCGAACTTGAAACTGAGGTTCTCGAGCTCGGTCTTGATTTTGTTGAGACCCAGTCGGTTGGCCAAGGGGGCGTAGATGTACAGGGTCTCGCCTGCTATCTTGTACTGCTTGTTGGCGGGCTGCGACTCGAGGGTTCGCATGTTGTGTAGTCGGTCGCAGATTTTGATGAGGATGACCCTTATGTCGTCGCTCATGGTGAGCAGCAGTTTCTTGAAGTTCTCTGTCTGTGCCGAGGCATGGTCGCCGAAGATGCCTCCACTGATTTTGGTCAGTCCGTCAACGATTTGCGCTATCTTGGCACCGAAGATGTTTTCGATGTCCTCGACGGTGTAGTCGGTGTCTTCGACCACGTCGTGGAGCAGGGCTGCGCTGATGCTGGTCGAGCCCAGTCCCATCTCCTCGCAGGCTATCTGCGCCACAGCGATGGGGTGCAGGATATAGGGCTCGCCCGACAGTCGCTTCACGCCCTTGTGGGCTTGGCGGGCGAAGTTGAAAGCCTTGTTGATAATATCTATTTTCTTGCGGTGGCGCGACGCGAGATACGTATCTTTGAGGTGCTGGAAGGCATCGTCTACCATCTGCTCTTCCAGTTCTTCTTTGGTCTTAGGCAACTGACTTTCCATATCCTTAGGGTTGTAGGGTTGATATACGAGGGTTTACTTGACTCTGATTTTCTTGCCAGCTCTGATGTTGGTTCCACTTATCTTGTTGAGCCTCTTGAGCTTGGCTACCGTGGTGTGGTTGCGGTGTGCGATTTCAGACAGCGTATCGCCGTTCTTGATGGTTACGCGTCTGCTGCCTCTGCCTCTTCTGCCTTTTCGTCGGCTCTTGCTTTTGCTCGACTTGGTGTAGGTGGGCACGTCGTCGTTGACCTTCACCTCCTCGCGCTTGGACAGCAGGTCCTGGGCGTTGTAGGCGAAGATGGAGTCTTGATTGTCGATGAACTGGGTGATTTGGGTCGATGGCAACCTCAACGCAGACAGCTTGGAGGTGCCGTTGACGATATCACGGCGATACTGGGGGTTGAGCTCCTCTATCTGGCGCACGTCCATGTTGAGCACATGGGCTATCTGCTCAAAGTGTACGTCGCGGTCTATCATCACGGTGTCTGTCTTGGCTGGCAGGTCGGTCTCCATCGGACAGATATTGTGGTCGCAGTAATAAGTCATGATGTAGTTGGCGGCTATGAAAGCAGGTACATAGCCTCTCGTCTCCTGGGGGAGATAGGGATAAATTTCCCAATAATCTGCTTTTCCGTTGGCACGGTGAATGGCCTTGTTGATTTTTTCAGGTCCGGCGTTGTAGGCGGCAATCACCAGATTCCAGTTGCCGAATATCTTGTACAGGTCGCTCAAATACCTTGCTGCGGCGTAGGATGCCTTGACGGGGTCGCGGCGCTCGTCGACCAGCGAGTTGACCTCCAGTCCGTAGTTCTTGCCTGTCTTGAGCATAAACTGCCACAGACCTGTGGCGCCTACTCTTGATACGGCTTTGGGGTTAAGTGCCGACTCGATTACGGGCAGATACTTGAGTTCGAGGGGGAGTCCGTAGGTTTCCAACGCCTGTTCAAAAATGGGCATATAGAAATTCTGTGCGCCCAACATGTAGCTTACCGAACGGCGTAAGCGGCTGCTGTAGCGGTCAATGAATTTCTGGACGATGTCGTTATAGGGCATTTCTATCACCGACGGGATGCGCTTGAGCCTCTCCATATACTCCTCCTTGGTGTATATGGGATTGACGTTGGGCACATTGCAGTCTGTCGCCGGCTTCATGTAAGTCTTGGTGTTATACAGATGCAGCAGGCTGTCAACCTCTGTGATCATACCTTGCGGCAGTTCGATTACTTCTTCTTTTCCTTTGTCTGTTACCGTTATTTCAGTTTCCACGTTTTGGGCTTGGGTAGTATTCCATCCACACAGGGCCAAAACGGTCATAATCGCATATATTCTCTTCATTATATAATAAGATATCTTTTCTTGTTTTTCTTTTGTCTTCCCAGAGATAGTTCAGAATGTCAGCGAGCACTGCAGCCCCACTGCCGACGAGTTGAGCGGATTGTAGCTTGTCCATTCGCTGCGCTCCTTGATGACTGCGGGACTTACCTTCATACTCAGGTCTCTCGATATGTCAAACTCTGACAGCGACGCGTCAACGTAGGCGTCGACCACGGATATCAGATACACGCCAACCATGGCGAAGACACTCATGTCGCGCCACTTGCGGTATCTGTCCTTACGGTTCTTGAACAGTTTCTGGTAATATTCTTTGTTGCTGTTATCTATTTGGTTTCCCAAATAAAGGAATTTGTTGTAGCTTTGGGTGTTGGGGTCGTTGTCCATCAAGTCCATGTAGGCTTGGGAATAATCCTTGTACATCATGTTATTCCAGCGCAGCGCGTAGGCACAGCCTACAAATCCACCGTAGATGATGGGCAGCTTCCAGTACTTTCGGTTGTATATCTGTCCGGCTCCGGGCAGCACCAGGGCAAGCCACATTGCGCGCTTGGTCTCTGGGCGCCACGTGCTCCAGTCTCTCTTCTTCTTCTGGGTCAGCGTGTCGGGCGTGAGGGTCAGCGGCGTCTCTGCCTGCACAGTCTGCGCAGTGTCGGGCGTGGTGAGTCCTTTGGTAGAGATGGCTGTCTCTGCGTCCTTGGTAGCCTTGACCGTGTCCTTGATCGCCTCGGCTGTGCCCTTTACCACCTTGACCGTGTCCTTCTTCTGCGGCGCGGGAGTGGTGCCCCAGTCGGTCTTCCGGCTTTGGGCAGCGGTTGTCAGGGGCATAGTCATGGCCATGCAAACCACCAGTATTATGAGATATAACTTAGTGTATGACTTCACGTTGATTAGCCTTTGAGTTTGTCGAACATCAGCAGAATACGCTCCAGCTCGCTCTCGTTGGCAAAGGGGATGCTTATCTTGCCTTTGCCCTTACTGGTGCAGGTCATCTGGACCTTGGTGGCCAGTACGCCCGAAAGCTGCTTGGACAGCGTGCCCAACTTCTCGCTGAGCGGGTTCTTCTGTATGTTGCTCTGGTCATTGTCCATCTGCTCTTCGTTCTTGATGCGCTTCACCAGTTCTTCGACCTTGCGCACCGAGTAACCGTTCTTGATGATGTCCTTGAAGAGCTTAATCTGCTGGGTAGGCGACTCGAGCGACAACAGAGCGCGGGCGTGGCCCATGTCGAGTTCTTTCTTCTGGAGCGACATCTGGACCTGAGCAGGCAGTTTGAGCAGACGCAGATAGTTGGTGATGGCAGTACGGCTCTTGCCCACGCGCTCGCTGATGCGTTCCTGAGTCATGCCGCTACCTTCGAGCAGATGCTCGTAGGCCAAAGCGATTTCGATGGCGTTGAGGTCCTGGCGCTGCAGGTTCTCGACCAGAGCCAGCTCCATCACGTTCTCGTCGTTGACGGTACGGATGTAGGCGGGAATGGTTTCAAGCCCAGCCAGCTGGGAGGCACGCCAACGGCGCTCGCCGGCAATAATCTGATACCTGTCATCGGCCACCTGTCTCAGCGTGATAGGCTGGATGATGCCCAGTTCGTGTATGCTTGTAGCCAGTTCGTCGAGAGCTTCTTGGTCAAACTCGTGGCGTGGCTGGTTGGGGTTGGGTTCTATCTGGTTGAGGGCAATCTCGTTGATGGTCGACGACCCGCTCGTCCTTACATCTTCGGTTGAGATGAGCGCATCGAGTCCGCGTCCCAGCGCGGTGCCTTTGCCCGATATGTTGAATTTCTTGTGTGGAGGCATAGTCTTACATGTTTTTGTCAATGATTTCCTTGGCCAGGTTCAGATGGTTCTTGGCACCAGCCGATTCGGCGTCGTAGAGGATAACGGGCAGTCCGTGGCTCGGGCTTTCGCTCAGCTTCACGTTGCGCTGGATGACAGTCTTGAAGACCAGCTCCTGGAAGTGGCGCTTCACCTCGTCGTATATCTGGTTGGCCAGACGCAGACGGCTGTCATACATCGTGAGCAGGAAGCCTTCTATCTCCAGTCTCGGGTTGAGCTTGCTCTTGATGATTTTGATGGTGTTGAGCAGCTTGCTGATACCCTCGAGCGCAAAGTATTCGCACTGTACGGGGATGATAACCGAGTCGGCGGCAGTGAGACAGTTGACGGTGATAAGTCCCAGCGAAGGCGCACAGTCTATCAGTATATAGTCGTACTCGTCGCGCATGGGTGCAAGGAGCTCTTTCATCATCTTCTCGCGGTTGTTCTTTATCTTGAGCATTTCCACCTCGGCGCCTACCAGGTCGATATGGCTGGGTATGATGTCGAGACCGTCGATGTCGGTGGTGTAGATGGCCTCTTTGACATCGGTATGGTCAATGATGCACTCGTAGAGCGAGCAGTCCACCTCCTTGATGTCTACGCCCAGTCCGCTCGAAGCGTTGGCCTGTGGGTCGGCATCTACCACCAGCACGGTTTTCTCTAAAGTTGCCAACGAGGCGGCCAAGTTTATCGTAGTAGTAGTTTTACCTACACCGCCTTTCTGGTTTGCCACAGCTATAATTTTTCCCATTTCCTATGTAATTCTATCGATTATTTAGACTGCAAAGATACATATTTTATATGATATAGTCGTATTCTTGGCCCTTTTTTCGTACTTTTGTAGCGAAAAAATAACGAAAAATAATGAGTATTAATAAACCACTGATATTGGTATCCAATGATGACGGCTACGATGCCGTAGGTATTTGTTCGCTTGTCGAGATGATTGGCGATATGGGCGAGATTATCGTCTGCGCGCCCGACTCTGCCCGCTCGGGCTTTTCATGCGCCTTCTCTGCCACTGTCCCCCTGCGCCTGACGCGCCGCCACAATATGGGTGAAGTCGAGGTATGGTCTACCAACGGCACCCCCGTCGACTGTGTCAAACTGGCTGTCGATGAGCTCTGTGGAGGACGCACTCCCGACCTTGTCATCGGCGGCATCAACCATGGCGACAACTCCACCGTCAACAACCACTATTCGGGCACCATGGGAGTGGCTGTCGAGGGCTGCATCAAGGGCGTCCCCTCGGTGGCGTTCTCCAACTGCGACTACAACCCCCAGTCGTCGCAGACCCACCTCACCCACTATGTGCGTCGCGTGGTAGAGCGGGTGCTGGCCGAGGGACTGCCCAAGGGCGTCTGCCTCAATGTCAACTTCCCCGACCGCAAGACCTTTGAAGGCATCCGAGCCTGCCGCATGACCTTCGGCGAGTGGGTCAACGAGGTCTCCCCCCAGCGCCATCCTCTCGGCTATCCTTACTACTGGATGGTGGGCCATTACCGCAATGCCGAGCCCGATGCCCAGGACACCGACCAGTGGGCACTTGCCCACGGCTATGTGGCTGTTACCCCCACCACCATTGATGTTACTGCTTATCAGATGATAGATACTGTCAACAACTGGAAACTATGAAATACTATCTTATCGTAGGCGAAGCCAGCGGCGACCTGCATGCCAGCCATCTCATGCAGTCGCTCTGTAGGTATGACGCCGACGCCCAGTTCCGCTTCTTCGGCGGCGACCTGATGACGGCAGTCGGCGGCACCCGCGTGCGCCATTACCGCGAACTGGCCTACATGGGCTTCGTGCCCGTGCTGCTGCATCTGCCCACCATCTTCCGCAATATGGCCATGTGCAAGCGCGACATTGTGGAGTGGCAGCCCGACGTGGTCATCCTCGTCGACTATCCGGGCTTCAATCTCAATATTGCCCAGTATCTGCACAGCCACACCCGCATCCCCGTGTTCTACTACATCTCGCCCAAGATATGGGCGTGGAAGGAGTGGCGCATCCGCAACATCAAGCGCGATGTCTCCGAGCTCTTCTCCATCCTCCCCTTCGAGGTGCCGTTCTTCGAGGAGCGCCATCATTATCCCATCCACTATGTGGGCAACCCCACTGCCGACGAGGTGCGCAACTTCAGGGCATCCTACACCGAGTCGCGCCAGGATTTCGGCATCCGTCACCAGCTCGACGACCGCCCCATCATAGCCCTGCTTGCCGGCAGCCGTCGACAGGAAATCAAGGACAATCTGCCTATGATGATTGCTGCCACCGAGCGGCTGCTCGAGCGGCGCGGACTTACCCGCCAGTACCAGATGGTGCTGGCAGGAGCACCCTCGATAGACGATGCCTACTATGCGCCCTTCCTCGAGGGTCACGATGTGGCGATGGTGCGCAACGAGACCTATCCGCTGCTCTCCCATGCTGTGTCGGCGCTCGTCACCAGCGGCACCGCCACCCTCGAGACGGCACTCTTCGGCGTGCCCCAGGTGGTGTGCTACAAGACGCCGGTGCCACGGCTCATCCGCTTTGCGTTCAACCACATCATCCATGTGCGCTTCATCAGTCTGGTCAATCTCATCGCCGACAGCGAGGTGGTGCCCGAGCTGCTTGCCGACCGCTTTACCCTCGAAGGCATCGCCGCCCATCTGGAGCGCATACTCCCTGGCGGATCCGACCGCGCCCCCATGCTCGAGGGCTATGCCGAGGTGCAGCGCAGGTTGGGCGACGAGGTGGCACCCGACAATGCTGCCCGCATTATGATAGACAAGCTCAGCCAGCGATGACCCGCCCCTGGGCTCTGCTCCTATGGCAGCACCGCTGTTCCGTGCCCCTGTGGGCTGCCCGGGTGTCTCCATCGCAGTCTCGGTCATAGACATCCTTCTGCCGACCCTCTGGGTATAAACGCAAAACAATCTGCCAGCGCTCCAGTGGCTGGCAGATTGTTTTATTATTTTTGTTGTCGGGGGTCACGCCTCTTTCCGTCGTCACCCGGCGTGTGGTGCTGCTCCTGCAGCGTTCACACGATTGTGATGAAAACCGGTTCGCCGGCTTTGCGGCTGTCCAGTATCTTCATTATCTCTTCCATGGCTATGCGCGAGTTGAGCACCATGCCTTTCTTCCGGTTTTGTCCCACCAGTATGCACCCTTGCGTGTCTTTGGGCGTATTGCCAGAGTGTATGCGCACACCATCGAAACCTGGCACGCCGAGCAGCAGAGGCAGCCACTTCTTGAACTTAGGCGACTTGGTCACCACCAGGGCATACCGCCCTTCGGGTATGGCAGTCTTTCCCTTCTGCTTGCGACCGCCGTGGGCCAGGTCGCGCCACGTGGGTTCGAGCGTGTCGCAGATATACTCGTTGTCTATCTCCATCCGACCTATGGTGTAGTCCTTGTGTCGGGCTATTCGTGTAAGTTTGATTTCCATTGTTATCCTGTAGTTTGTCTGTTGTGTTTCAGTCTGTGTGTTTCTCAGTGTTTTTTCATGTAGAGTGCTATCAGTGATGCTGTCATCAGAGCCTGCAGCCACAGTTCTTCGTCTGCCAGTATGGTTTGGGCTGCCGTGCGGTGTCGTCGTTTCCATCTCTGCCATGTTGCAGCTATCGCTGTCCACAGCTTGTTTCTTTTTCTTTTGTTCTGTTTCATGTTACCTGTTAGTTTTGATTAGACACTGCAAAGTTAAGCACTTCCAACTTTGCCATCAACGATATAGTGTACATGAAATATAACAGGTGTGTAACAGTGGTGACAGCCATGGCCATCGCCCTCGTGGCCTCTGCCTATCTGTATCTTTCTACCATCATCCCGATGGCTCTGCGGGTCTCCTCGTCGTCTATCAGCGCCCGGTTTATCGACGACCGCATGTCTCTTCCGTTCAGCGCCATGCGTCGTCCGTATTCGGCTTGCGACACCGCGTCGTCATAGATGCCCAGGTCTATGAGCCTGCCCATGACCTGGCAGACAAACCGGGCGTTGAACAGCGTGTCCTTGGCGCCGTTGAGGCGGGTGAGCCTTAGGGCATACTGCTCGATGATGTCGCTCCAGAGCGCATCGGCCCTCGACAGCCATCCCGGGGTGATATATGGGTTGGCGCGACTTATATATTCGATGGCGGCAAGTCTTATCTCTTCGTTGGCGCCGTCGGCGGCATCGGCATGGACGAGACGGTCCAGCAGCAGCTCGGCGCTGACAAAACGGCGCAGTATGCGGCGGGGTATCTGCAGATAGTAGGCGCGCGACACAAAGTCAGCCACCGACAGCCGATACTCGTCGTGCAGCCCGTGGGGCATAGCCTTCAGCGCCTGCTCCATCTCGTGGCGGTCTATGCCACCTATGTGTCGCAGCGCGTCGGCCACGCCCGCACTCTGCGCCAGTCTGCGGGTGATGTGGTGGGCTATGTCTGCACACACCTCGTTGTTGCCCATCTCGGTTATGGCCACATCCATGCGTCGGCCATACTCTGCCAGCTGCTCGTCGCCACTCGCCAGCAGCCTGTCGGCTATGGTGCGCCGCGTCTGCGAAGCCTCGCCACTCAGGTCATAGCGCATCCCTTGCATATATCGCTCTATGTCTCTGCACAGATTGTCGCTCGCCGCCGTGTGGTGGCTCAGCTGTGCCAGCACATGGCGCTGGAGCATGTCCTGGCGCAGTTCGTCGTCGCCCAGTCGGGCTATGGGTATATGGCTCCAGGCTTCATCCCATTCGTCATATCGCCCGTCGCTCATCAGGGGTTCTATGTATATCTCCTTGTCCACCTCCATCTCGGCACGACACCGGCAGGAGTGGGCGTCGGCAGCGGTTATCACGCCGTAGAGCAGCCCATACTCCGTGGCGTCGAGATAGGTGGCTATGCGGTGGCAGTCGTCGTTGTTGACATACGCCACCACCTCGCTGTCTATGCAGGCAATGGCGGCCTCGGGGTTGCGGTGGTTTTCGCGGTCGCGCATCAGCACCACCTCTCGACCTATGGCCCGAGCCAGTCGCTCTTCGAGCTGTGTGCCACGCCATGCGTGATGTCTGAAACCTACGAGGGTGCAATGGATGGATATCATATCTGTCGCGTGTGGTTGTGGGTAATTGTTTTTATCTTACATGGTCTTGTCTCTTGGGGCGTCTTGCATCGCGTCGCTTATCGCCCTGCACATCATGTAGTATGCGTATATATACACCGCTGTGCTGCTGACCTCAATGATGATGTTTACGCAGGTGATGGCTGTCTGCTGCGTGTTTCCTGCCAGATAGAACACAGCCGACGGGATGATGTTTGAGCCTGACAGCCATACGATGAAAACCATAACAAGGGCTATGCCCAGTTTGTGCATGTTCCCCTTATACTTGCTGACCAGATGGCAGCCTGCCATCAGCGATGCGATGACCGAGAGCATCCCTATTGTGCCTTGTATTCTGGTAAGCAGGGTCACCATCTGGGGTGTCTGTCCGTCTTCCGTCATTGTCGCCAGATTGGACCTGAAGCATAGCCCCAGGATGAATGTGAGCATATAGCATATCGTCACCACTTTGCTGCAGTATCGTAGCAGTCTTGTGTCTGCAGGTAGTGCGAGGCTGAACATTGCCCATAAGACAATAGGGGTAAGCCGCAGCAACAAATGCTCTACGGTAAGCACCGTTCGGCCCATGCTGATGGGCATGCCGAGTTCTCCGCAAACGGAGATGGCCAGCGAGAGAAAGGCGAAGATGCAATATGCATACATGGCATATTGTGCAGTGTGGTATATTATTATAGGTATACTTTTCTTTGTTCTTGTCATAAACCTAAGTTTGATGATTTATCGACGGCTTATCGTGAATAAAGTTACTGCAAAGGTAGCAAAAAAAATCATCATCCTCTTCCTTCCGCACCTTTTTCTCTATAGCGGTCCTGCAGACACCGTCGACACATCTGTCTCCACCTTTGTCATCATTGTCAGCCAGTAGGGTAGTGCCGCCATGCCACTGGTCGCGCCAGTCAGCGCGTCGGGTCACGCTATCCATGCCCTTCAGTCGTGCCACCAAGTCACTTCAGTCGTGCCAACCATTCGCTCCAGTCGTGCCCTTCAGTCGCTTCAGTCGTGCCCTTCAGTCGCTCCAGTCGTGCTATCCATGTCATTGGTTGATGCGCATCGTCCGAAACGAGCATCCGCATCGGACGGTGCGCACATCCGTATCGTCCGAAACGCGTGTCCGTATCGGACGGCGCGCATGGCTGTCGTCAGCCCTGTTGCCTATGAGTGCCTTCTTACTTCAATTCGTGTGTAAATATCCTATATTTTGTGCCGTCAATGATTATTTTTGTAATTATGCTGACACTCCATACTTCCGCACCCCCGTAAAGGAGTTTCTTCCTTTTTTTTTCATATTCCAGGAAATCCCAGTCATTGCACATTTTCCGGAAATCATAATCATAGTACATCTGCTCATAATCTCTCATAGCTCTAATTTTCCCTTTATGATAGTAATATTCTACTAACCTGTTGCCATAGTCTCGTGCAAAAACATCCTGATAATTACTGCAATATTTCCAAATGGTGCCGCGGCCATAACCAGTAGACGGGTAGAGTTCAATCATTATGAGAGTGTCATTATGGTTGACATGAAAGCTCTCAATGTTATAGAAGTGGGTTCTATTCCGCAATTTCCTATAATAATCTACTTTACTATGCATTATAAACTTTTCCGCTTCGCCTAATAGTTTTTTATGCTCGATAGCGACCGCTTTCGAGATTTCCTTCCAGTTCTGTGCTGATGCATTAGCTGCAAACATCAATAGCAAAATAATAATTCTAATTACCATAAAACAAATTCTTTTTAGTTTTCTTATCTATAATTCTCGTGGGCTCATACCCTTTATTTCCAATAATTGCATAATGAGTTCTCAGAGGCAACTTTGCTTCTGCTCTAATTTCGTTTTCTATATATGTGGCATATTTCTCTGTGTTAGGTATGTCCTCAGAATTAGGCCCCTTAGTCCAAATCCCATATTCTGTTTTTTTATATAACTGGTCCACAGCGTGCGCTAATTCGTGTCCTAAAGCTATATATGTAGGACGGGTTATATTACCATTCTCATTTATGCCGCCAATTTCTATAGCATTATTCCATGATACGACATTTCCCGTTGTCTCATTTTTTCCATATTTAATAATTATATTTTTTCTCCCTAATAATGTGTTTATAAGTTTTTTCCCTGTAGGAGTTAAAGATAAAAGTTTCAAGGCTTTTAAGACTTGGCCCATAAAAACGTTTTTACCAGTATAGCATTTTCCATTCTTGGAATAAAATTTATATTGGTTATTAGTTTCTTTACAATAAAATGGTATGTAGCCTATAACTTCCCTTTGTTTAATAATAGGTTTGAAATAAAAAATACTATCTCCATCAATATCAACTGCATCTACCGGGTCGTCCCCACACGACACATATGGCGACCATGGGTAGTATTTCTCCGCCAAGGCATCCATTACGTTCCATCTTCCCGTGACGGGGTCGTAGTGGCGGGCACCGTGGTCATACCAGTCCAGTCCGTGAGTGCGGTCGAGCTCTTTGCCTATGTATTTGTAGGGTTGGGTGGCGTGGTCATTCT